>Ga0182005_1000019_pt1 | contig 296232 bp, 243 predicted proteins | sample Sormic07211103_1_FD_123021 | JGI IMG/M metagenome (GOLD analysis project Ga0182005, IMG submission 123021) | Rhizosphere microbial communities from Sorghum bicolor, Mead, Nebraska, USA - 072115-103_1 MetaG | ecosystem: Host-associated > Plants > Roots > Rhizosphere | place: USA: Nebraska...
AACGAGTGCAGAGCGATGGCGACTGCCAACGCGCTGGTGCGCCCCCAACTAAACGGCGCTTGGCCGGTTGATTCGTTACTTGAGGCCATCAGTCACTATCAAGAGCTAATCAAGCGGAAGTGAGCCCGCACTGCTGAGTCCGACGTTCGGCATTTGACATTGCCGAAAACGCAGGTTTCTGCAAGCGGAAAGATATGCAAGTTACACCAGCATATGGCGTTTGTATAGCGCCTGAAGGGAGGATTTATGACGCTTGAAAATCCCCACTCCCGGCACTTTACAGACGCTTACTTGGTGTTGTTTGCATTTTTCAACCAGGCGTTGGCCTTGGCAGACGTTTCAGGGTCCTGCGCCGCGAGCTTCATGTCCGCGATAGCACCCTGCTTGTTCTTCTGACCACGCTTGGCTTCCGCGCGCACCATATAGGCCTGGCCTTTATGCTGAACGCCCTTGCTGATGGCATCCGTCACCGACTTCTCAGCGGCGGCGTATTGATTCTTCTGCAGCTGGAGGCGCGCCACGCTGAGCGTGACCTCACCATCCTTCGCGAGCGGGGCGGCCTTCTGGTAGGCAGCGAGAGCCGCGCTCTCGTTGCCACCGGTGATGGCGGCGTCGCCCTGGAGCTTGTAGACCTCAGCCGACGGCTTGACGATGCCCTTGGCCAGACCATCTTCGAGAACCGCCTGCGCCTTCGACGCGTTGGCTTCCTGGCGGTCGGTATGGTCCTGACCGTCGATCAGGTAGACCTTGGCGAGATTGATGTAGAGCTTCTCGTCCTTGAACGCGCCGGCGGCACGGCCCTTCTCGAGCAGCGCGATCGCTTCCGGATACTTCTGCGCCTGGATGAGCGAGGAAGCCGCGTTCTGCATCGCGGTGGGGTCGTTCGGATTCTTGGCGAGTTCGGCCGATGCGAGCTCGGCGGCCTTGTCGCCCTGGCCCGTCTCCGCATAGCTGGCGGCAAGGATCTGGTCCCACGAACCCTGCGGCTTCGCGTCCGGCATCGACTTCGCCTTGTTGATGGCGGCGATGGCTTCCGGATACTTCTCGAGGCGGTAATCGATGTTGCCCTCGAGGCCGTACGAATCGGCGGTTTCCTTCTTGCCTTCAGCGCGCCATTCCTGCAGCGACTGCAACGCCGGAGCGTACTGCTCGTCGGCGACGAGGAACTGGGTGTACATGTACTTGAGCTGGAAGTACGTGTCGTTCGGCATGACGCCGATATCGAGCGCCTGCTTGAGCGTGGTGATCGCGCCCTTCACGTCGCCGTCGTTGTACTTCATGTTGGCGAGGCCCTGAAGAGCGAGCGCCTGCGCGTACTTGCTGCTGGTGGCCGAACCGTCAGCCAGCGGCGTCAGGATCTGGGTGGCCTTCTCCTTGTCGCCGTTGTTGGCGGCGTCGAGGCCCTCGTTGATGGCCTTCTGGTCCTTCTCGCTCTTGAGGTCGAGCTTGGGCTCCGTACGCGTGGCGTTCGGATACAGCGCTTCTTTCTTGTCCTTGGGCGCCGCGTCTTTGGCAGAGACTGCGCCAGTGGCGAGGGAAAGAGCGACCGCCGTGGCGAGCGCGAGCTTTGCGAAGGAACCCTGTTTCATCGAATGACCTCAGGCTGTAGGACTCGGCGCACAACAAGCAGCACCGGGGGACTACAGAGGTTAACCCGATTTCATTCCTAAGAACAAGTCGCAGTGCGATAAAAAAGAAGAGTCAAAACAATGACTTGTTATATGTTTGTTGGCGCGGTGCAAATTCGCCAGCCTTTCGGCCCTTGAAAATGGCGTTTTCGTCTTTCCTCGGAGCGATGCCGCGTTGCGCAAAAAAGAAGAGCCCGGTCGCATCGCTGCGACCGGGCTCGACATCGGCAAGGGCAACCGTGGATCAGATATCCAGGTTGGCGACCTTCAACGCATTCGACTCGATGAAGTCGCGACGTGGTTCCACCGCCTCACCCATCAGCATCGAGAACATCTGATCCGCGGCCACCGCATCTTCGATACCCACCTGGAGCATGCGGCGCGTTTCCGGATTGACCGTGGTTTCCCAGAGCTGCTCCGGATTCATTTCACCCAGACCCTTGAATCGCTGGATGGAACGACCCTTCTTCGCTTCGTCGAGCAGCCAGTTGCGCGCATCGGCGAAGTTGACGATGCCCCGCGAAGCGTTACCGCGGCGGACGACGGCACCCGGCTGGATGCGCAGCTCGGCCAGCTGACGCGAGATGGTCAGGATGGCCCGGAACTCGACGCCGCCGAAGAACGACTGCGGCATGATCCAGGTGTGGCTCAGGCCGTGCTGCATGCGTTCGACTTCGATGGCGGCGCCCTGCTCGTTAAGCGCGGGACGGAAGCGAAGCGCGTAAGTCGGTTTACCCAGACCGCTGGCACTCAGACGTTTGGCAACGGCATCCAGCCAGGCCTGCATACCCGACGCGTCGGCCCAGAGCCCCTCTTCCATCGGCGCGTGTTCGATCATCGCGGTAAGGGACGCGGTGTCGAAACGGTGGCTCAGGCGGGCGATCTGATCGAGCGCCGACTGATAGTCGTGCAGGAGCTTCTCGAGCGTTTCGCCGTTGACGCCAGGCGCGCCCTCTTCCGGTGCCAGCGACGCGTTGTCCACGGCACCCGAGATCAGGTACTCGTTGAGGACGACGTCGTCCTTGATGTACATCTCCTGCTTGCCCTGCTTCACCTTGTACAGCGGCGGCAGGCCGATATACACGTGGCCGCGCTCGATGAGCTCCGGCATCTGGCGATAGAAGAAGGTCAGCAGCAGCGTGCGGATGTGGGATCCGTCCACGTCGGCATCGGTCATGATGATGATGCGGTGGTAGCGCAGCTTGTCCGGGTTGTACTCCTCCTTACCGATGCCCGTACCGAGCGCGGTAATGAGGGTGCCGACTTCCGCGGAGGCGATCATCTTGTCGAAGCGTGCCTTCTCGACGTTGAGGATCTTGCCCTTCAGCGGCAGCACGGCCTGGGTGCGACGGTTACGGCCCTGCTTGGCCGAGCCACCGGCGGAGTCACCCTCGACCAGGAACAGTTCGGACAGCGCCGGATCCTTCTCCTGGCAGTCGGCCAGCTTGCCCGGCAGGCCGGCGATATCCAGCGCGCCCTTGCGGCGGGTCATCTCGCGAGCCTTGCGGGCCGCTTCGCGGGCACGGGCGGCGTCCACCGCCTTGGAGGCGATGGCCTTACCTTCCGCCGGATGCTCCAGCAGGAATTCAGCGAGCTTGTCGTTGACGACCTGCTCCACCGCGGTCTTGACCTCGCTGGAGACCAGCTTGTCCTTGGTCTGCGACGAGAACTTCGGATCCGGCACCTTCACCGAAAGAACGGCGATCATGCCCTCGCGCATGTCGTCGCCTGACAGACCGACCTTGGCGTTCTTCGCCAGACCTTCCTTCTCGATATAGCTCTGCAGCGTGCGCGTCAGCGCGGCGCGGAAACCCGTGAGATGGGTGCCGCCGTCGCGCTGCGGGATGTTGTTGGTGAAGCAGAACATCGTTTCCTGGTAGGCGTCCGTCCACTGCATGGCCACCTCGACGGTGATCCCGTCCGCCGTCTCGGAGCTGAAGCTCACGACATTCGGGTGCAGGGCCGTCTTCAGCTGGGCCAGGTGCTGGACGAAGGACTTGATGCCGCCCTCGTACGCGAAGATGTCCTTGCGATCGTTGCGCTCGTCGACGAGCTCGATCGTCACACCGGAATTCAGGAACGCCAGCTCGCGGAGACGCTTCGCGAGAATGTCGTAGTGGAACTCGATGTTGTTGGTAAACGTGGCCGGACTGGGCAGGAAGCGCACCATGGTGCCCCGGCGAGTGGTGTCACCGAACGCGGCAATGGGAGCCTGGGCCTCACCGTGGGCGTATTCCTGGCGATATTCCTTGCCGTCACGCCAGATCGTCAGCCAGAGCTTCTCGCTAAGCGCGTTTACGACGGACACACCAACGCCGTGCAGGCCGCCGGAGACCTTGTAGGAATTCGCGTCGAACTTGCCGCCGGCGTGGAGCACGGTCATGACGACTTCGGCCGTCGAGATGCCCTCTTCCGGATGAATCTCGACCGGGATGCCTCGACCGTTATCCGAAACCCCCACCGAGCCGTCCTGGCCGATGACGACGGTGACGTAGTCGCAATAGCCCGCCAGCGCTTCATCGATGGCGTTATCGACGACTTCGAAAACCATGTGGTGCAGGCCGGTGCCATCGTCAGTGTCGCCGATGTACATGCCAGGGCGCTTACGAACGGCGTCCAGGCCCTTGAGGACCTTGATGCTGCCGGAGTCGTACGCGTTCGAATGGGTCGGATCGAGAGGTTCGTTCATGCGATGCCTGGTGGTGGCGCCAGAGTGCGGCCCCGATGCGGCGCGGAAGCGTCGGGACAGTCGGACGATTATAGCAAAGCCGTGACGGCACCCTGTTCCACGTGGAACACAGTGACCGGTTGTGCCGAAAGGGCGGCAGGGATCTCCGTTCCCGTGACGAAGACCTGAGCGTCGCGGCCGAGAAGCTGCGCGACTACCCACTCTTGATGGGTACGATCGAGCTCCGATGCAAGATCATCGAGACATATGACGGGCCATTCGCCGCGGATGTCGGCGTGAAGCGAGGCCTGTCCCAACAGGCACGCCAGGGCGCACAGCTTCTCCTGCCCTCGTGACAGGTGTTCCCGTAGTGGGGCGTGTTCAAAGGTCACGGAGAAGTCCGCGCGATGGGGGCCTACGGTGGTGTGACCGCGCGCCAGGTCCCGATGACGCCGGTCTGCCAATGTAGAGAGCAGATCCGCCGCGTCGTCCCAGCCAGGCTTGTAACGAATGGTGAACTCGCCGAGCTCGGGCAGGACGTTTCCCATGAAACCGCGAATGTGGGGAAGCAACCGGTCGATATAGCCGCGACGGAACGCGCTGATCCCCTCGCCTGTCGTAGCAAGCTCCGCCTCCCAGGGCTCGATCCATGCCGCCTCAATCGGGCCCCCGGCGCGAAGAAGAGAGTTTCGTTGTTTGAGCGCGCGCTGGTAACGACGCCACTGATTCACAAAAGCGTGTTCCACGTGGAACAAACCCCAGTCGAGGAAGCGGCGGCGTTCGTCCGAGGCACCAGCGATCAGATCGTGCGAGCCCGGTTCGAAGCAGACCACGGCACATTCCTGGACAAGGCTGCCTAACGAAGCGGCGGCATCGCCGTCCACACGCGCTTGCCAGCGACTGCCTTCCCGCCCCAGCCCCAGACGCCGAACCCGGTCGTCATTGCCCCGCACCTCGGCAAACACCGACAACGCGCTCGCACCACGCTGGAGAAGAACATCACGGGAGCCGACACGAAAGGATCGACCATGTGAGAGCAGGTAAGCCGCTTCGAGAACACTGGTCTTGCCGGCGCCATTAGGGCCGACAAACACGTTGATGCCAGATGCGGGGGTCAGTGAAACCCCCTCGAGGTTTCGCAATCCGGCAATCCTGAGTGACTCGAACTTCATGCTGCCCTGCTTTTCCTGGCCATGCGTCGAAACGAACGACGCCAGGGTGTCGAAGACATCCCCGGCGTCGGTGGCCGAACTTTAACGTGGATAGGTGTCAGAGGCGAAGCGGCATCACCACGTGGCGCGCCTCGTCGTTGCCTTCTTCCTGCAGAAGACAGCTCGACTGGGCATCACGGAGGTTGATCCGGACCTTGTCGCCCCGTAGCGCACCCAGTGCGTCGAGCAGGTAACCCACGTTGAATCCGACGGCGAGGTCGTCGACGACGGTCTCGGCTTCGACTTCTTCCTGGGCTTCTTCCTGCTCCGGATTATGCGCAACGATCTTGATGCGACCCGGCGTCAGCTCGAGCTTTACACCGCGGTACTTCTCGTTGGACAGGATCGCGGCGCGCTGCAGGGCGCTGCGCAGTACATCGCGCTCGATCGTAGCCGACTTGTCGGCTCCGAGCGGAATGACCGCCTCGTAGTCCGGGAAGCGACCATCGATCAGCTTCGAGGTGAACACGACACCGCCGCGACGAACGCGCAGGTGATTGCGCCCGAATTCGAGTTCTACCGAACCCTCCCCCGCTTCGAACAGGCCGATCAGCTCGTTCACGCCCTTGCGGGGAATGATGATCTGACGACGTGCCGACACCGAGCTTTCCAGCTTCGTTTCCTTCAGCGCCAGGCGGTGGCCGTCGGTCGCGACGCAGCGCAGCGTGTGCTCCTGCAGGTCGAGCAGCATGCCGTTGAGGTAGTACCGGACGTCCTGATTGGCCATCGCGAACGCCGTACGGTCCATCAGATCGCGCAGAACTTCCTCAGGCAGCGTCACGCGCTCGACGAGTTCGATCTCGTCGATGGTCGGAAACTCGCTCGACGGCAGCGTCGCCAGCGTAAAGCGGCTGCGACCCGCGTTCAGCGCGATGCGTTCGCCGTTGAGCTTGAGGTCGATTTTCGCGCCGTCGGGCAATGCGCGAACGATGTCGAACAGCTTGCGCGCCGGAATCGTGATTTCACCGTCCTGCACCGAGTCAGCCGCGGTGGTCGCGACCATTTCGACTTCGAGGTCGGTACCGGTGAACGAAACCTCATTACCGGAAGCGCGAACCAGGAGGTTGGCCAGTACCGGCAGCGTCTGTCGACGTTCGACAACGCCCACGACTTGCTGCAGGGGTTTGAGCAGAACTTCCCTCTGGATGCTGAATTGCATGCGCCCCTTCTCCTGCTTTTAATGTTTTTAAGATTTATTTAGTGGTTGTTGTTAGGGCGGTGGATAAGTAGACAAGACGGAAAAACTATTGAATTTCAGTACCTTGGCATTTCATATCGATTGCGCCTAACCGGTCGTGCTATGTGGGTGTCTTGTGGATAACTTCGAGGGTCGATTTCATCCTCTGTCCATCCACCTATTATCCACAGGTTCTCAGCCCGTCAAGATACGGATGAGCTGTTCCCAGTCCTGCCTCATCCGTACGTCTTTCTCGCAAAAGCCCCGGATCGTCCGGCATGCATGCAACACCGTCGTGTGGTCACGACCGCCAAAGGCCTCACCGATCTCAGGCAGGCTGTGCTCGGTCAGTTCCTTGGACAGGGCCATGGCTACCTGCCGGGGGCGCGCCAGAGAGCGCACACGGCGTTTGGAGAGAAGATCCGACAGACGCACCTGGTAGTAGTCGGCTACCGTCTTCTGGATGTTCGGCACCGTGACCGCCTGCGCGTGCGTATTCAGCAGGTCACGCAGCGTCTCTTCCGCGAAGTCCGTGGTGATCGGCTTGCGATAGAAGTTGGCCCGTGCCGCCAGGGTATTCAGTGCGCCCTCGAGATCGCGGACGTTGGACCGGATCCGTTTGGCCAGCAGCATCGCCACGTCCTCCGACACCTCCATATCCTTCTCCGCCGCCTTGGACAGAAGAATGGCGGCACGGGTCTCGAAGTCCGGCGGCTCGATCGCTACCGACAGACCCCAGCCCAGACGCGACTTCAGGCGGGGCTCGAGTTTGTCGAGCTCCTTCGGATAGCGATCGCAGGTGAGGATGATCTGCTGCTTGGATTCGAACAACGCGTTGAAGGTGTGGAAAAACTCCTCCTGCGTCGTGTCTTTGCCGGCGAAAAACTGGATATCGTCGATCAGCAGCGCATCCACCGTCCGGAAGCGACGCTTGAACTCATCCATGTTCTTCTGCTGCAGCGCCTTGACCATGCCGCTGACGAACTGCTCCGAGCGGAGGTAGAGCACCTTCGCGCCGGGATTGTTCTGCAGCAGCATGTTGCCTGCGGCATGCATCAGGTGGGTCTTGCCCAGGCCGGTACCGCCATAAAGAAGAAGCGGGTTGTAAGCGCGGCCGGGATTCATCGCCACCTGCATCGCCGCGGCCTTGCCGAGCTGGTTCGACTTGCCTTCGACGAAGGTTTCGAACGTGTAATGCAGATCCAGGTTATGAACGTGCGGCGGCTCCGGAGCGGCTTCCGGCGCACGCGATGCCGGCTGATGCGACGGCGAGGGAGATGGCGTCGCACTGCTGACACGAACGGGCACCGGCCGTCCGCCGGACGAACCGACTTCCAGCCGCACCGTGACCGGGTGACCGATCAGATGTCCCGCGATCGTCTGGATCTTGTCCAGATACTGATCGCGGATGGTGTCCAGCGAATACGGGTTGGGCGCATACAGGTGCAGCCCGGAAGCGTCTTCCCTGGCCTGCAGCGGCATGAGCCAGGTATGGACTTCCTCGGCGGTCAATTCGCCTTCAAGACGCTCGAGACAGCGCCTCCAAAGATCACTCATCGGGTATTCTTGCCACAGAAGGGGCGCTTGCGCGCGGGGTGGACGCCCAAGTCTACCAGCGTTCCGGCCCCCCGCCGGACTCCCCCACGGCGAAGGTCGATCACGGGCTATGGCCCAACCGGTTGACAGTCCTCGGGATTGTCGGACATACTTGCCGGCCATATTCAATCTTCACCCGGATGTCTTCGCCATGAAGCGTACTTTCCAGCCCAGCTTGCTCAAGCGCGCCCGTACCCACGGCTTCCGTGCTCGCATGGCGACCGCCGACGGCCGCAAGATCATCAACGCCCGCCGTGCCAAGGGTCGCAAGCGTCTGATCCCGTAATCGGGCGACGGTCGTGCGTGCCGCCGCCATGCCGCGCGATGCGCGGTTACGCCGCGCCGCCGACTTCGCCGCGTTGCGAACAGTCAGCGGTCGCCTCGGCGGCCGCTGTTTTCTTTTGCGCTTCGGAAACAACGACGTCGACACGGCCCGGCTCGGCCTGGCCATCTCCAAGCGCTGTTCCAAGCGCGCGGTCGACCGTAACCGAATCAAGCGCCTGGCGCGTGAGGCTTTTCGCCTCGCTCGCCCCGACCTGCCTCCGGTCGACATCCTGGTCATGGCTAAAGACATCGCAGTCAAAGAGACCGGCGCGGCCCTTCTGGCCGAGCTGGACACCCTGCTGCGTCGCATCCGGCCGTTGAAGCGTGAGAGTGCCGACGGCACAATCGCGCGTTGACCTCTCTTATGCATTCCAATCTGGCCCTGCAATGAATCAAACGCGCACGCTTCTCTTCTTCGCGCTCATGTTCGTGGCGTATCTCCTGTGGACCGAGTGGGAGAAGGACTATGTCCAGCCCCCGACTCCAGCCGCGCCGGCAGCCCAGGTCGATGCCAACAGCAAGCCGGGCGGCGACGCCAGCGTGCCGGGTTCCACCGCTCCCGCCGCCGTGCCGACCGAAAACGGCGCGGCCCCGGAAGGCAAGGCCGAGCTGGTCACCCTCTCGAACGACGTCCTGCGCCTGACCATCGATACCCGTGGCGGCAGCATCGTCCGTTCGGAGCTCCTCTATTACCCGACCAACCCGGTCACGAAGAAGGAACCGGTGTCGCCGCCCGTCCGTCTGCTCGACGATGAGGGTGCGCACTTTTTCGCGGCGCAGGATGGCCTGGTCAGCAGCAACGGTGCCGCGCCGGATCACCGCGCCCTCTTCCACGCCGACAAGACCGAGACCACCCTGGCCGATGGCCAGAAGTCCGTCAGTCTCGACCTGACCTGGACCGATCCGTCGGGCGTCAAGGTCGTGAAGCGCTATACGCTCAAGCGCATGGACTACGTGGTCGATCTCGACCAGCGCGTCGAAAACGGTTCGACGGCGGTGTGGACCGGTAACGCTTATCACCAGCTGCAGCGCGTCGCCAACGAGAAGGTCAACTGGTTCAAGGCGTATACGGATCCGGCGCAGCACAGCTTCTTCGGCGCCGCCTGGTTCAGCCCGGACACCAAGTTCGAAACGCTGCCGCTGGCCGACTTCGCGAAGAAGCCGCTCAATCGCTCCATCACGGGCGGTTGGGTCAGCATGCTCCAGCATTACTTCTTCGTCGCGTGGATTCCGCCGGCGAATCAAAACGTCACCTATAGCAGTGCGGTCGTCGATCCCAACTCGGCTACGCCGCGCTATCTCGTCCGTGCCTTCGGACCGGCCATGCAGGTCGCGCCGGGTCAGGCCGCCGACAGTGTCGCGCGTCTGTACATCGGTCCGAAGCTGCAGGGGACGCTCGACGCGATCGCACCGGGCCTCGAGCTGACCAGCAACTACGGCTGGTTCACCATCATCGCGCAGCCGCTGCACTGGCTGCTCTCCCAGCTGCACGCGATCAGCGGCAACTGGGGCGTCGCGATCATTCTGCTCGTGCTGCTGATCAAGGCCGCGCTGTTCAAGCTGACCGACGCGCAGTTCCGTTCCGGCGCTCGTATGCGCAAGCTGCAGCCGCGTATCGCCGCGCTCAAGGAGCGTTACGGCGACGACCGGATGAAGATGCAGCAGGCCACCATGGAGTTGTACAAGAAGGAAAAGATCAATCCGATGGCTGGCTGCCTGCCCATCCTGATCACCTTCCCGATCTTCATCGGCCTCCTTCGCGTGTTGTCCGAATCCATCGAGCTGCGCCATGCGCCGTTCTTCGGCTGGATCCACGATCTGTCGGCACCGGATCCCTTCTACGTGCTGCCGGTGCTCTACTTCCTGGTTACCCTGCTCACCCAGCGCATGATGCCGACCGCGGGCATGGATCCGACCCAGGCAAAGATGATGAAGGTGATGCCGTTGATCTTCGGTGTCTTCTTCGCCTTCTTCCCGTCAGGTCTGGTGCTCTACTGGACGGTCAACGGCGCGACCAGCCTGCTCCAGCAGTGGTGGATCAACCGCAGTGTCGAACAAGCCGACGCCGCGGCGAAGATCACCAAGGCATAACACCTGAAGCGGCGCGTCGAAAGACGCGCCGCTTCGCTATCCACAGGCACGACATGACTCACGGCGACGACACCATCGCAGCCATCGCTACCGGCGCCGGCGCGGCCGGCGTCGGCGCCGTTCGCGTGTCGGGGCCGCTGGCTCCTTTCATTGCCGCCGCGTTCCTCGGCCGCGAACCGAAAGCGCGTCATGCGCACTTCGCGGCGTTCCGCGATGCGGGCGGCGAGCTGATCGATCGCGGGCTGCTTATTTCCTTTCCAGGTCCGGCGTCGTACACCGGCGAGCACGTGCTTGAGCTTCAGGGCCATGGCAGTGCTGTGTTGCTCGACGCCCTGCTTCGCCGCTGCATTGAACTCGGTGCGCGACTTGCACGGCCGGGTGAATTCACCGAACGCGCATTCCTGAATGGCAAGCTGGATCTCGCCCAGGCCGAAGCCGTCGCCGACGTCGTCGCGGCGACATCCGAAGTCGGTGCGCGCGCGGCGTTGCGCTCGATGGAAGGTATGTTCTCCGCGCGCGTCGACGACCTGCTTGCGGAGCTCATCGGCCTGCGCGTACATATCGAAGCCGCGATCGATTTTCCGGAGGAGGAAATCGACTTCCTCGCGGACCCCGTCATCGGTGCGCAGTTGCACACGTTGCGCGAAAACCTCGATGCGTTACTCGTCGAAACGCGTCGCGGTGTCCGGCTCAACGATGGCATTGCCGTCGCCATCATCGGTCGTCCAAACGCCGGCAAGTCGAGCCTGATGAATGCGCTCGCCGGGGAAGACCGTGCGATCGTTACCGATATCGCCGGTACGACACGCGATGTGTTGCGTGAGTCGATCAGCATCGATGGCGCAACGCTCGAACTCGCCGACACCGCGGGCCTTCGCGACTCCGACGACGTCGTCGAGAAGGAAGGGATACGACGTGCGCGTGCACAGCTCGCGCGCTGCGACGTCGCACTCTTGATCACAGACGAGCAGCACGTGACCGAAGACCTCGGTCTCTTCGACGGGACACAGACGCATGCGACGCGTATCGTGGTCATCAACAAGATCGACCTGGCCCATGTCGAGGCACGTCGAGAGTCGAGCGGTGCGCACGACACGCTCTGGTTATCGGCGCTTACGGGCGACGGTGTCGACGCGCTTCGCACAATCCTGAAAGATCTCGCTACGGCTGGTGCGGGCGACGGTGCCTTCAGTGCGCGTCGCCGTCACGTGGTGGCGCTGGAAGTCGTGCGCGATCATCTGTCGCGAACGGCCGACGCACTGCACGGCTCGCATGCGGGTGAGCTGGCTGCTGAAGAACTACGTCATGCGCAGCAGGCGCTCGGTGAGATCACGGGGACTTATTCTTCCGATGACTTGCTGGGTGCGATTTTCAGTTCGTTCTGTATCGGGAAGTAACTGCCGCGGTTGCGTCCCGGCGCGATTGGCCCCTCCGGGTCAGCAGGCTTCCGCAGCCACCCGGCGAGCGGTCCGCTTTTCAGCCGCCACCGACGCCGCCCAGATAGCGAGCCCCGCCAGCGCCAACAGACTTCCCACCCAGCCGGGCGACGTCCACCCGTAACCGCCGGCGATGGCCAGGCCGCCCAGGTACGGCCCGAGCGCGTTAGCGGTATTGAAGGCGGAATGATTCAGCGACGCGGCAAGACCCTGCGCATCGCCCGCCACATCCATGAGCCGTGTCTGCAGCACCGTACCGAGTGCCCCACCCACACCAATGAAAAACACGTCGAGGCTCAGCAGCCAGATATTGCTTGCGGTGAACGGGAAGATGGCGAGGATCACGAGGCTCCAAAGCAACAGTGCACCTGCCGTGCGCATCAGCGCGCGATCGGCGAAGACGGGCACGACCATGTTGCCGACGGTCATGCCGACGCCGAAGACGGCCATCACCCAGGGCACGCTCGACAGCGGCATCCCGGTCACGCTGATAAGGATGTCGGCGAGGTAGGTATAGACAGCGAACATGCCGCCGAAACCGATGGCCCCGATCGCCAGCGTGTACCAGACCTGCGAGCGTTTCAGCGCGCTGAGCTCGCCAAGCGGACTGGCCTTCGGATTGGCGGGCGTCCTGGGTGCGTAAATCGCGACGGCGAGAATCGTCAGCAGGCCAAGGACGGCCACCAGCGCGAACGACCAGCGCCAGCCCACCAGCTGACCCAGCCAGCTGGCCAGTGGAACGCCGACGATGGTGGCGCACGTGAGGCCGAGGAACATCTGGCCGACCGCGCGCGTGCGCCGGTTGGGGGGAACCAGCGATGAGGCGACCAGTGCGGCGACACCGAAGTACGCGCCATGCGGCAGGCCAGCCAGAAACCGGAACACCAGCATCCAGTGATAGGTCGGTGACAATCCGGTCAGTCCGTTGAACAGCGTGAACATCGCCATGAGGATCAGCAGCAGGCGACGGCGCGGCACGCGCGCGCCGAGTACGGTCATCACCGGAGCGCCGACGACGACACCCAGCGCATAGGCGCTGATCGCGTGGCCTGCCGTCGGCGCATCGATGCCCAGACCCTGTGCGAACAGGGGCAGCATGCTCATCGAGGCGAACTCGGTCGTACCGATGGCGAAGCCGCCGACGGCCAGCGCGAGGATCACCAGGCCGACGTGAGGCGCGCGGACGGGCGCGGTGCCCGGATCGAGGACGAGGGCGGAACCAGACATGAGGGGTGCTCGGGGAGGTAGGTGGGCCGCGGCGTCATGGTGCGTCGCAGCAATGGGCCTAGGATACGCGGTCGGGCAGCTGGGCGGGAGTCAGCCGTGCTGGCGATTCAGGCGCCCGCGTGCTCGCGGATGTATTCGATGAACGCGCGAAGGGCCGACGTGACTCGCCGCTGGCGTGGGTAATAGAGCATGAATCCCGGATACGGCGGGCACCAGTCCTCCAGCAGCCGGACCAGCTTACCGTCCTCGACCAGTGCCTTGACCTGATCGTCCAGCACGGCGGCGATGCCGATGCCTGCGACCGCGGCATCCAGCGCCAGGCGCATGTCCCCAAAGGTCAGCCGCCCGCGCACGTCGAGTTCGAGCTTGGTCGAACCCTGCTCCAGTTCCCACTTATAAACCCGCCCGCTGGGAAACCGGAAGCGGATGCAGTTATGGCGGAACAGGTCGTCGGGGACCAGGGGGCTGCCGTAGCGGGCGAGATAGTCAGGCGACGCGACGATGGCACCCCGCTGCGCACCGCCGATCGGCACGGCGATCATGTCCTCCGGCACCTGCTCCAGGAACCGGATGCCGGCGTCGAAGCCCGAGGCGACGATGTCGATCAGGCCATCGTTATCCACAGCTTCGAAGTGAATGTCGGGATACGTCGCCAGAAAACGAGGCAGGAGCGTCGGGAGTAGCAGCTGCGCGGTCACGCGGGGCATGTTGATCCGCAACGTACCGGCGGGCGCCGCGCGGAAGTTGTTCATCTCTTCCAGGGCGTCGTTTACGCCAAGCAGCGCCGGCTCCAGCCGCTCGAGCAGCCGCTGACCCGCTTCCGTCAGTGAAACGCTGCGCGTGGTGCGGTGAAAGAGAACCACCCCCAGCCGTTCTTCCAGCCCACGGATGGCATAGCTGATGGCCGACGTGGACAGCGTCAGCTCGGCGCCCGCCTTGCGGAAGCTGGCGTGCCGGGCGACGGCGGCGAATGCCGCCAGATGGGAAAGGTTGTCGGGACGCATGATTATCAAGGATACCTCAACGATACATGCCGGAATTCCCGTTAGCCAGCAGGATTGTTGAGGCTTTATCGTTACCCGCTTTCCTGACCCACCTATCGAGAATGACTCCCATGATCGAAGTCCGCGGATTTGCCGCCAAGAGCGCCACGACGCCCCTCGTTCCCTTCACCTTCCAGCGCCGCGACCCGGGTGCGCACGATGTGCGCATCGAGATCCTCTACAGCGGCGTCTGCCATTCGGATCTGCACCAGGCCAAGGGCGACTGGGGCAATTCCGTGTTCCCGATGGTTCCGGGCCATGAAATCGTGGGCCGCGTCGTCGCCGTTGGCTCGGCCGTCAGTAAGTTCAAGGTCGGTGACTTCGCCGGCGTCGGCTGCATGGTCGATTCGTGCCGCGAGTGCGATTCCTGCAAGCAGGACCTCGAGCAGTACTGCACGACGCACACCAGCTTCACTTACAACGGCACCGAGCAGGACAAGACCACCCCAACCCAGGGCGGTTACTCCACCGAGATCGTCGTGGAAGAGCGCTTCGTCGTGAAGATCTCCGAGAAGCTCGATCTCAAGGCGACCGCTCCCCTGCTCTGCGCCGGTATCACCACGTACTCGCCGCTGCGACACTGGAAGGTCGGCCCGGGCCAGAAGGTCGGCGTCATCGGTCTGGGCGGTCTCGGCCACATGGGCGTGAAGTTCGCCAAGGCCATGGGCGCGCATGTCACGATGATCACCACGTCGGCCTCCAAGGGTGAGGATGCGAAGCGCCTTGGCGCGGACGCCGTGCTGCTTTCGACCGATGCCGAGGCGATGAAGGCCCAGGCCAGCAGCTTCGACTTCCTGCTCAACACGGTGCCGGTGTCGCACGACATCAACCCGTACACCAGCCTGCTCAAGCTCGACGGCACCATGGTGCTGGTCGGCGCACTCACTCCGCTCGACGGTGTGATCGGTGGCAGCCTGATGCTCCCGCGTCGCACGATCGCCGGTTCCGCCATCGGTGGCATGGCGGAAACGCAGGAGATGATGGACTTCTGCGCCGAGCACAACATCGTGTCGGACATCGAAGTCGTCGACATGACCTCGATCAACGAAACGTATGTGCGTCTGGCGAAGAACGATGTGCGTTACCGCTTCGTGATCGACATGGCGACGATGCCGGCTTGATCCTTGTTGGCTTGAGGTAACACCCGTCGCCAGCAGGCTGGCTCATGCACGAGCATGCATCCTTGCTCTTGTAGGAGCCAGCCCTGCTGGCGATTCACGGTGACGAACCCCCACCTGTCCCGCTATCTTCAGACCCATCCCCCGAAAAGGATCCGGTTTGAAGCGCTTACTCCGTTATCTCGGCATCGTCCTCGCTCTCGTCGTCCTCTTCGTGGCCTTCGTCGCGATCACCGCATGGCCGAACATCGGCGCATGGCCCAGCAAGACACCGACGGCCGCCGAGGCAAAATCGCCGCAATGGCGTGGCCAGAGCTTCGCCAACCCCGCACCGATGTTCATGGACCTCAAGGGCGGCATCTGGCAGATCCTGCAGTCGAAGCCCGGTGAGGAACCCGACGCGCCGGTTCCGACGATGGACTCGTCGGCGCTGTACGCCACGCCTCCGACGAGCGGTTTGCGCGTCACCTGGTTCGGCCATTCGTCTTCGTTACTGGAGATCGACGGCGTCAACGTCGTGATCGACCCTTTCTGGAGCGAGCGCGCATCGCCCTTTCCCTGGCTCGGCCCGAAGCGCTGGTACGAACCACCCGTCCCGCTCGATAACCTGCCGCGAGTCGATGTCGTCGTCGTATCACACGATCACTACGACCATCTCGATCGCGCCTCCGTGCAGGCCTTCAACGCACGCGGCGCACGATTCATCGTGCCGCTCGGTATCGCGGCGCACCTGATCGACTGGGGCGTGCCGAAGGAAAAGATCACCGAACTGGACTGGTGGCAGGACGCGCACGTGGGCGCACTTCGTATCGTTTCCACACCGTCCCGTCATGCATCCGGTCGCCTCGAGGCGCATAGCGATGCCACATTGTGGACGGGCTACGCATTCATCGGTCCCGACCATCGCGCGTTCTACTCCGGCGATACCGGCATGAATGACACCTTCGCCGATGTGGGTGCGAAGCTCGGTCCCTTCGATGTCACGCTGATCGAGGACGGTCAGTACGACGAACAGTGGCCGGACTGGCACCTCGGACCCGAGCAGGCGATGCAGGTGCACGAAGAGGTTCGCGGCAAGGTGCTGATCCCCGTGCACTGGGGACTTATCAAGCTGGCGCATCACGGTTGGACCGAACCCGCCGAGCGCATCATGGCAGCGGCACGTTGCAGCAAGGCCGAGGTATTGATTCCGGAACCCGGACAGGCCGTGGAACCCACGACGCATCCGGTGGTCCCACGCTGGTGGCCGAAGGAGCCATGGTTCACGGGGGTGCAGCATCCGATCGTCGCGTCACGCGACGGGGACCCTGCCCATAAATTCGATATACCGGTTTGTCCTCCCACAAGCTGACGTCTCAGCTACGCGCTATGACCTCCTACGTCAGGTCATAGCGCGCCAGGTAATTGCGCAGCCGATCTGCGTCGTTGGTCGTTGCACGTTTGCTGCACGGTGCCGCGAACAACTGGCGACCCGTCTCGGACAGGTCGCGGCGGCGGCGACACATGGCGACGCTGGATGGTCGAGGTTGCTTCATAGTTGGTATCACGCAAGGTGTCGCTCGACTTCGCGTCCACCGATATCACCCGCGCGACGGAATGCGGAGGCAATCGTGTCGCACTGTCTTGTTGTTGCGCCTGCTTCTTCGAACACAGCGCGCCACTCGCGTACCGTGCGAATGACGCGATCCGCAATGCGTGACGCATTCGGTACCAGAAGACCGAACCAGCCGGCGCCACTCAACGCATTGTCGAGGGTGGCGCTTCGGCCATAACGCCCTACGCCCAGGTGCAGTGTCCGCTCAAGTGCTACCTGCGGCTTGGGCACCACGTCGTAAAGGGGACTGAGACGCCAGCCCCCACTTTCGTAAAGGAACGCGTGATTTCTCAGGTGATCGTCGTCGTTGGATACAAGTATGTTGAAAACCATGCGAGCAAACAGCTCTTCCCGGTCGCCAGCGATTCGTCCAGACACTCCGTATATCCCGAGGGCATCGGCAATGGCCCCGTAATTGGCATCAGGCGAGTCACGTTCGTGCAGACCAAGCATGGTGAGAGCGCTGACCATGTGCCGACGAGCTATGCCGAACGGCGTTGCCTGCCGATCAAATCTCTGGATCAGCATGATGTTGCGACCATCTGGAAGCGTCTCGAGGCGAATCGGCGGAACATTCAGACCGGCCCGCCGAGCGAGCTTCAGCGTGGCGAATTCGACCAGCGGGATGTCGAAGCGATCGTCCTTCGCGGGGAATTTCGCGATCCACTCATGTCCATCGACCTGGATGACGGCCTTTGGACGCGCTCCGCCTACCGAAGGACCACCTTCGAAAAATGAGGCAAGCCTCGCGGGTACGGGCTCCCCATCCACGATCCGTTCTGCGGCTTCGTGAAGGTAGCGAAGGTCCAGGATGCCGGGAAGCGAACCGTGCGTTACGCCGTCCTCCGGACCGTGTCGGATATCGAGCGCTCCGGCGCGGTATGGACCGGCTTCATCCATGTACCGCCATTCCGGGAGTCCATTTGGAGGAGCGCGTAGCTTGTTCTCGATGACCCGACGCCCCCAGGAGTCCGGGGTTGCGTCACGCAGGGCCCCGAACAAGGCAAGGCCGTTGACGGGAACGAAGTCCGCATCGTCACCCTCGCCCAAGGGCAGGCTGATCGGATCGACTGGTACCGCCTGCGGGCGCTGGACGTAGCGCCTTCCGTAGGCGAAACGCGATGCCCTGACCTCAATGCCGTTCTCCGCCATCGACAGCCTGCCTGCCGGCACGGCGGCGGTCGCCTCCGGAAGATGAATAAAGACTGTTCGCTCAGCCATGTCAGAAATCCAGATCGTCGCGAGGTATCCGTCGTGAAGGCCGCTGCATGCGTGTCTGGTCGAGCAGGGCCTCGGAGGAAGGATCCTCGATACGCTCCAGCAAACGCAGTAGGCCTAAAGCATCGAAAACACTCAGCCACGTTCCCAGCGAGGTACTGATCGCCCCCTGCTCCAGGCGAGTCATGGTCGGAGCGCTGATGCGGGCGCGCTCTGCTAGTTCCACCTGGGACCAGCCACGTGCGAGCCGCGCCGTACGGACCAGCGCAGCGAAATGCGCACCTACCTCGGTAACTCGGGGGTTCGCAAACGCACGCTCGTCGCGACGCATATTTCTTACTCTTTGGAGAAGCAGTCCAAAGCTATCATTTAAGAAATTCGACGTGTGAAATTTCTTAAATTTTAGAGAAAGCACTTAATCTATCATTTAAGAAACTAGTGTCGAATCAGTCTGGCATCACCAGACGCATCGGCAACTGGTCGAGGCGACGCCCCGTCACCTCATCGATCACCACCGCACTCACCCGCTCACCCGTCTCGTCGGCGACGAGATGGGACAACGTCGCGCCGCCGCCGTTGTGCCGACGGCCCCATTCGCCCATGGCGGCCATGATCGGCAGGAACTCGCGTCCGGCCTGGGTCAGCACGTACTCGTCGCGCGGCGGCCGCTCGCTGTAGCGGCGCTTTTCCAGGACACCGGCCTCGGTCAGACCCTTCAATCGACGCGACAGAATGTTCGGCGCGATGCCGAGGCTCGTCCGGAACTGGTCGAACTGCGTCATCCCCCGGCTGGCATCGCGGAGGATCAGCACGCTCCAGGTATCGCCCACCAGCGCGAGGCTACGGGCAATCGAGCAGGTACCTGAAGAAAGTTTGTCGGTGTCCATTGCATAATGATATCTATGTCACTATCGTATGGCAACGTAGTCGATATCACTTTGCAACTTACCCATACGGAGTCACCCTCATGAGCGTTGAAAACAAAGGCACGGCACTGGTTACGGGCGCTTCGTCGGGCATCGGCGAGGTCTACGCCGAGCGTCTGGCGGCGCGCGGGTACGATCTGATTCTGGTCGCACGTCGTCTGGATCGCCTGGACGCATTGGCCAGGAAAATCGGCGCCGCGACGGGGCGGAAGGTCGAAACGCTGAAGGCGGACCTCACGCAGCGTGCCGACGTGGCCGCGGTGGAGAAGCGGGTGGCGGAGGATGCTTCGATCACCCTGTTGGTGAACAATGCCGGTATCTCGCTCAATGGCAGCTTCCTCGACAACGACAGCGACGCGATCGAAAAGCTCGTCGCCATCAACATCACCGCGCCCACCCTGTTGACTGCTGCGGCGGCCAAGGCGTTCGTCGATCGCGGCCATGGCGGCATCATCAATATCGCGTCCGTGCTCGCCTTCGCACCGGAGATGTTCGACGGTATCTACAGTGGCTCGAAGGCGCACCTGCTCAACGTGAGCCGGAGCCTGGCGACGCAGCTGAAGGGCACCAGCGTCCGCGTGCAGGCGGTGTTGCCGGGTGCGACCCGCTCGGAAATCTGGGAGAACTCGGGTAAAGACATCGATGCGATGCTGCCGGGGATGGTCATGGAGACCGCCGATCTGGTGGATGCCGCGCTGCTGGGCTACGACCGCGGTGAGGTGGTGACGATTCCGCCGCTGGCCGATGAGCAGCAGTTCCTGACGTATGACGCCGCGCGCATCGCGATGGGACCGAATCTCTCGCGCAAGGACGTGGCACCGCGCTATCGCGCCTGATCTGGACATGTAGGAGCGCGCCCCGCGCGCGAAAAGCCAACAGAGCGGTTAAGCGGGGGCACCCCATCACCGCCTCGTTGGCTTTTCGCGCGCGGGGCGCGCTCCTACACCAGGTGGTGGATTCAGGTTTTTGGCATGATCTTCCGCAGCATCCCGTCACTGCCGCCACGCACGTACCAGATGCTGCCGTTGGACGGGTTCACCTTGATGGCGCGCACGCTGCCGGTATACACACCGGCGGCGTCACGCCCATAGCGTTCGACACCTGTCACGTTCCCGCTCGCGTCGAGCACGACGCGATACAGCGCGACCGACGACGTCGAACCGAGCAGTGCCGAGCCCTGCCACTGTGGGAATTGCTTGCCCTTGTAGAACACCAGCCCCGAAGGAGACATCGAATTCGCGGTGGGGAACCAGCCCCAGTAGGCGGACGGCTGAACGTACTGCGGCGCCGTGTCGTGGCGCGGATACGGCTGACCCGGCATATAGGCGTCGCTGGGATAGTGATTGCCGTTGCTCACCAGTGGCCATCCATAATTGCCTCCCTTCACGATCTGGTTGAACTCGTCACCCGACGACGGGCCCATCTCGGTCTCCCACAGCTTTCCGTCTTCACTGAAGGCGAGCCCGTAGGGGTTACGAAAACCGCTGGCCCAGATCTGGCCAGCGACGCCGCCCTGGCTTGCATTCGGGTTGTCGGAAGGCGTGCTGCCGTCCAGGTTGAGGCGGATGATCTTGCCCAGTCCGCTGTCCGGCAACTGCGCGGTAAATCCGCGATCCTGATTGACGTCGGGGATGTCGCCGTCGCCGACGGAGAGAAAGACATGCTTGCCGTCGGGCGCGAAAGCGATGCGTGCACCCGGTTGGCCGCGAACCGACCACTTCGACGGTTCCTGCCAGACGATCGTCAGGTTCTCGATGTGCGCGGTGTTCGACGCCTCGACAACGCGTGCCTTCGCCAGCGTGAGGTGGTTATTGCCGTCGGCGGCCTTTGCAACGTAGCTGAACCATAAGACGTGATCCTTCGCATAGGTCGCGGGCACGGCTACGTCGTGGAAGCCGCTCTGTCCGCCGCCGCCGTTCGCGCCGACGGAAACAGGCAAGCCTGTCACCGGCATCTTGGCGCCTCTCGAGTTCACGATGTACATGTGGTCGCTCTTCTCCGTGACCACGATGCGGCCGTCCGGAAGGAAGTCGAGTCCCCACGGATTGTCGAACGGTGCAAGATCGGTGATGACGAACGGTGCGGGCGGTTCGGTCTGAGCGCCGGCGACGCGTGCGTTGTACGACGACGTTTGCGCAAAGGCGCAGGGGGCGGCGAGCGTCCCCCCAAGCAGGACGACAAGAAGCGGCAGGCGACGCATGACAGGATCCTTGTGTGGGGAGTGGTCGCAAGAAGCTACGTGGTTCGAGGGTGACGTCGCTGCCTCGAAATAGCCCGGATCGTCCAAACCCGCGATTCCATCGCAAATTCCCCTATCGAACGACGCCCTGATGTGGAATTCACGGTGTCATAGCGTGACCCGTGGATGCGTCGGCGTAGATCGGCCGTCTTCACACCTTCCCAGTCTCACCAGCGGCTTACAGCGCATTCGCGCGTGCTTCCGAACGAATGCGCGCTAAACTACGGGGCTCGCTCGGTTCTTCGCGGTTAGGCATGCTTTCTTTCGTGTTCGGTGCCTTCGGGCTGTCCACCCTCTGGCTGCTTCCCCTGCTGTGGCGTGTCATCGCGTCGCTGATCAGTCGGCGCAGGCCGCCCACCGTGGGGCCCGGAGCCATTCGTTTCTGGACGGGCTTTGTCCTCGTCCTGCTCGCCAGCACCACGCTGGAAGGCATCGTCATCTCGCACTACACCGACGACCCGACCACGGGTGGCGTCGCATGTCGCTGGCTCGGCGATCTCTTCGGCGCCTTCCCCGGCGGCGCACTGGCCGCGGCGATCGCGCTGGCGGTGATCGTCGTCGCGCTGCCCTGGTACCTCGGGATCACCTGGTCGACCGCCGTGGCCCGCGCCAATGGGATCCTCGAGCCGATGGGTGCGTTGGCTATCGAAGGCACACGGCGCCTGTTCACCCGTTCGGCCGCGCGCGCCACGGGTCGTCGCCCTGCCGGCGCCGTGCGCCGCGCGGATCGCGGGCCGGCGCGCCGTCGCACGCCAGCGGCCGCCACCCGCGGTAAGGTCACCCCGGCGGCCGCATCGACACCGCCATCCTCGTCCCTGCATGTCGGCACGGAAACCGTGCGCGGCGAGCCTCTGCGCGCGACGCGCGTTCGCCCGTCGGTGACCACGCCAGTCCCGCCGCGCCACCGCGCGAAGCCGGACACGGTGATCAGCGAACCGTGGCTGGCGCCTCGCGGGCAGACCGTGCCGACCACCTCCTCGCCGGAGGCCGCCGCCGCCGCGGCGCACGTCTCCGCGACGCCTGGTTTACCGATCGCGCCGCCGGCCGCCGACGTCGCCGACGAGGCACCGATGCTGATCAAGCGTCGGCGCCCCATGGAGAGCCAGGCTTTCCTCGCACCGTCGATGCGATCGAAGCATGGTCCCGAGCGCTCGTCGGTGTCGCAGACGACCGCCTGGGAACCTTCAAGCCACGACGCTTCGGACACGGAGGCCGACGAGGTCGTCCGGAACGACCAGCCTCTTGCGGAAGTCACGACCCGGGTCAGCGAGCTTTCCCGTCCGCAGGCGCCCGTACCCGTGCCCGCCATGCCCTCACCCCCGCCGGTCGCCCCGGTGTCGCGCTTCGCCATCGCCGCCAACGATGAGCAGGCTACGACGACGGAGGCGACTATCGTCCCTCCAGCGCGGATGGTGACGCTCACGCCGACACGTCCCCTGCTCGCGACGAGCACCGCCAGTGCCGTGGGTATACCGCCGCTCACCCTGCTCGCCGCTGCGTCTCAGAACACCCTCGCCGTCTCCGAACAGGAACTCGTCGACACGGGCGAACTGATCGAGCAACGCCTGCGCGAGTTCAAGGTACCGGTGCAGGTGGTCGGTGCGTCGGCGGGTCCGGTGATTACGCGCTATGAAGTCGAGCCGGCCGTCGGCGTGCGCGGCAACCAGATCGTCGCGTTGATGAAGGATCTCGCGCGCGGTCTGGGTCGCACTACGATTCGCGTGGTCGAAACGATTCCCGGCAAGACCTGCATGGGCCTCGAGCTGCCGAACGAACAGCGCCAGATGATCGCGCTGTCCGAGATCCTCGACTCCAGCGAGTATCGTGATTCCGACTCGCTGCTCACCCTGGCGATGGGCAAGGGCATCACCGGCGAACCGGTGGTCGCCGATCTGGCGAAGGCGCCGCACATGCTCGTTGCCGGCACCACCGGCTCGGGTAAATCGGTCGCGGTGAACGCGATGATCCTGTCGATGCTCTACAAGGCCACGCCTGAAGACGTTCGCATGATCATGATCGACCCGAAGATGCTCGAGCTCTCGGTCTACGAGGGTATTCCGCATCTGCTGGCGCCCGTGGTCACGGATATGAAGCTCGCCGCCAACGCGTTGAACTGGTGCGTGGCCGAGATGGAAAACCGCTACAAGGTCATGTCCGACCTGCGCGTGCGCAACCTTGCCGGATACAACCAGAAAGTGCGCGAGGCGCGTGCGGCTGGCAAACCGTTGTTCAATCCGTTTCCCGCGCATCCGGAAATCCCCGAGCACCTCGACACGATGCCGATGATCGTCGTCGTCATCGACGAGCTCGCCGACCTGATGATGGTCGCCGGCAAGAAGATCGAAGAACTGATCGCGCGGCTGGCTCAGAAGGCACGTGCCGCGGGCATCCATCTGATCCTCGCCACGCAGCGTCCGTCGGTCGACGTCATCACCGGTCTGATCAAGGCGAACATCCCCACGCGCGTGGCGTTTCAGGTGTCGTCGAAGATCGATTCGCGCACTATCCTCGACCAGATGGGCGCGGAGAGCCTGCTCGGTGCGGGTGACATGCTGTTCCTGCCCCCGGGCTCGGGCTATCCGCAGCGCATCCACGGCGCGTTCGTCGCCGACGAGGAAGTGCACCGCATCGTCGCCTGGCTGAAGCAGTTCGGCGAGCCGGATTACAAGGACGAGATCCTTGCGGGGCCGCCGAGTGAGGCGGTCGAAGGCGAACCGGGTGAGGATGGCCTCGATGCGGAGCTGGATCCGCTGTACGACGAAGCGGCCGCCTTCGTGCTGCGTTCGCGTCGTGCGTCGATCTCGTTCGTGCAGCGGCAGTTCCGTATCGGTTACAACCGCGCGGCGCGTCTGGTCGAAGCGATGGAGGCAGCCGGACTGGTCTCGGCGATGGGCATCAACGGGCAGCGCGAGGTGATCGCGCCGGTGCCACAGGACTGACCGAACCCCACCGGTGCGGAACCCCCTGTAGGAGCGCGCCCTGCGCGCGAAAAGCCCACAGCGCGATGAAGCCATGCCGCCGCCTCACCGCCCTGTAGGCCTTTCGCGCGCAGGGCGCGCTCCTACCGAAGGAAAAAAGAACGGGCCATCGGCCCGTTCTTTCTGGCTTATTCTTTTGTCAGAAGCTTCAGCGGCACCGCGATCGACTTATCGACCGTCTGCTTGTCGATCAGCTTCTTCGCCGTTTCGACGCCGAGCTTGCCGATCTCTTCCGGCTGCTGCGCGACCGTAGCGGCCATGCTGCCGTTCTGCACGGCGGTCTTGCCGTCCGGCGTGCCGTCGAAGCCGACGACCAGCACCTTCTTGTTCTTGCCGGCCAGCGCCTGCACCGCACCGAGGGCCATTTCGTCGTTCTGGGCGAAGATCGCCTGGACGTCGCTGTTGCCCTGCAGGAGGTTCTCGCTGACCGAGAGGCCCTGCGCACGATCGAAGTTGGCCGGCTGCTGCGCGACGACCTTCATGCCCGTGGTGGCGATCTCGTCGTCGAAGCCCTTGCCCCGCTCACGTGCGGCCGAGGTACCGGCCACGCCCTGCAGCTCGATGATGTTGCCCTTGCCGCCAAGCGCCTTGGCCAGGTAATCGGCCGCCATCTTGCCGCCGGCGATGTTGTCGGACGCGATGTGCGACGCGACTTCGGCGCCGTCGACGCCACGGTCCAGCGTGATCACCGGAATGTTCGCGCGCTGGGCGGACTGCACGGCACCGGCCAGAGCCGAGGAATCGGTCGGGTTGAGCAGGATGACCGAAACGCGCTTCTGGATCAGGTCTTCCACCGACGAGATCTGGCGGGCCGGATCGTCCTGCGCGTCGACGACGACCAGCTGCACGCCGGCGTCCTTGGCGGCCTTTTCGGCACCGTCCTTGAGTTCGACGAAGAACGGGTTGTTCTGCGTCGACAGCGCCAGACCGACCACCGGGGTGCCGGAGGGTGCGGCGCCGCCGGCCGTGGAAGCCGCCGCCGGAGCGGATTCGCCCGGACCCTGCTGGGAGCAGGCCGCGAGCAGCGTGGCCGCTGCCGCGGCGAAGAATGTGAGCTTACGCATGGTGTGTTCCCTCGTTGGTATTACTGCCGCCTGTCGAGCAGGACGGCGATCAGGATGACGATGCCCTTCACCACCTGCTGGTAGAAAGAGCTTACGCCGAGCAGATTGAGACCGTTGTTCAGGAAGCCGATCAGCAGCGCGCCGACCAGCGTCCCGAACAACCAGCCGCGGCCGCCGGCCAGGCTGGTACCACCGAGAACCACGGCGGCAATGGCGTCCAGTTCATAACCCGCACCGGCCGTGGCCTGCGCGGAATACAGGCGCGAGGTAAGCACCACGCCCGCGAACGCGGAGAGAAGACCGGACAGGCCGTAGATCGCCAGCTTCATCGGCGAGATGCGCACACCCGAGAGGCGCGCCGCTTCTTCGTTACCGCCGATGGCCACGACGTGACGACCGAACACCGTGCCGCGCAACAGGAACGCGCAGACCACGAAGGCGACGAACATCCAGATCACCGGCAGCGGGATGAGGTTGGCGACGTAACCGCCGCCGAGCAGTGCGAAGCTCTGGTTGGTGACGGGGATCGGACTGCCCTGCGTATACGAGAGCGTAAGGCCGCGCAGAAGGGTCATCGTGCCGAGCGTGGCGATGAAGGGCGCGACCTTGCCCCAGGACACCAGCACACCGTTGATGATGCCCAGCACCAGGCCAAGACCTAGACCCGCGCCGACCGCCAGCACCATGCCGTGCCCCGAGGCCATCAGGCCCGCGGTGACGGCGCCGGTAAGCGCGAGGATGGCACCCACCGACAGATCGATGCCACCGGCGAGGATCACGAAGGTCATGCCGAAGGCGATCAACGCGTTGATCGAGACCTGACGCAGCACCGTGAGCAGATTGCCGGTGGAAAGGAAATCGGGACTCATGATCGAGAGCACGACGAAGAGCAGGAGCAAGCCGATCACCGAGCCCAGACGCTGCATCAGCGTCATCGCACGGCTCCAGTTGAGTTGAAGCGTCATTTCACTTGCCTCCGGTCGCGGCGGTCATTACGGCTTCCTGAGTGGCGCCGTGGGCTTCGAGCAAGGCGGTCGCCTTTCCTTCGTGCATGACGAGGATGCGATCGCTCATGGCGAGCACCTCCGGCAGTTCCGACGAGATCATGAGGATGGCTACGCCCTGTTCCGCGAGTTGATTGATGATGTGATAGATCTCGGCCTTGCCGCCGACGTCGACGCCGCGCGTGGGTTCATCGAGGATGAGCACACGCGGTTTCAACGCCAGCCACTTGGCCAGCACGACCTTCTGCTGGTTGCCGCCGGAGAGTGCACGGACATCCAGTTCCATGTCGCGCGTGCGGATCTTCAGCGCGTCGATCAGACCGCGCGTCTGTTTTTTCTCACCCGGGCGATCGACCAGTCCCGCGTGCGCGGGAACGCGCGGCAGGCTGACGTTTTCGCGCAGGCTCATGTCGAGGACGAGGCCCTGGGCCTTGCGGTCTTCGGTGACGAAACCGAGGCCGGCCTGGATCGCCTCGGTCGGCGTCTTTGGGGTCACCGTGACGCCGTCGAGCGACACCTGGCCCGACCCGGTCTTGTCCAGACCGAACAGCAGGCGCGCAAGCTCGGTGCGTCCCGCACCGAGCAGGCCGGCGACGCCGAGCACTTCGCCCGCGTGCAGGTCGAAGCTCACGTCCTTCACCATACCGCCCGAGAGGTGCTCGACCTTCAGACGTACCTCGCCGATCTTCGGCGTGCGCGCGGGGAAGCGTGCGTCGAGCGTACGCCCGACCATCATCTTCACGACCTCGTCGAAGGCCAGGCCCGGCACGTCGCGCGTGCCGACGAACTGACCGTCACGCAGGATCGAGATGCGGTCGCACAGCGCGAAGATTTCTTCCATGCGATGGGAGACGTAGACGATGCCGGTGCCCTGCTCGCGCAGCTCGCGGATCAGCTTGAACAGCGTATTCGTCTCGCTTTCGGTAAGCGCGGCCGTCGGCTCGTCCATGATCAGCACGCGTGCGTTCTGGCCCAGCGCGCGGGCGATCTCGACCATCTGCTGCTGGCCGACCGACAGTCGCTCGATGCGCGTGTCCGGATCCAGTCGGGTCATGCCGACGCGCGCCAGCCATTCCATCGCGCGCTTCGTCATCGCCTTGCGATCGAGCAGGCCGAAACGCGAAAGCTCGCGTCCGAGGAAAAGATTGTCCGCGATGCTGAGCGCGGGAATCAGGTTCAGTTCCTGGTGGATGATCGCGATGCCGTACTTCTCGGCCTCGGCGGGCGAGGTGATCGACACCGCCTGCCCGTCCACGTCGATGCCGCCCTGGTCGGGCGCGTAGATCCCCGTGAGGATCTTCATCAGCGTGGACTTGCCGGCGCCGTTCTCGCCCATCAGCGCATGGACTTCGCCGCGGACGAGTTCGAAGTCGACGCCTTCGAGCACCTTGACCGGACCGAAGGCCTTGTGGATGCCGTGCATCCTGACCAGTGGCGGGGATGCACTCATCAGAAGGTCACGCCCGCATGCAGGATCACGTTGGCGTACGGCGCCGTTTCCCCCGTGCGCACGACGGCGACCGCGCGCGCGGTCAGGCGCTTGAAGTCCTCGTGGCTCACTTCCGAGCGCGTCACGCCCTGATTCGCCAGGCGTCCGACCAGCGCGACGAGCGCGGGATTCTTCTCGTGGATCTCGCTGGCGACCGTCACGGCCTCCACCGCCAGCTCCGCATAGATCGCATCGAAGACCTGCGCGAACGACGGCGTACCCGGCAGCACGGCCAGGTCGATGCACGGCACGCCGTGCGGCACCGGCAGGCCGACATCCCCGATCACCAGCGTGTCGGTATGGCCCATCGCGGCGATGATGCGGTTGAGTTCGGCATGGAGCAGCCCGCTGCGTCTCATCAGTGTGTCTCCAGGAATGCCGTGACCTCGTCGAGGCGCGGCATGCCGCCCTGGGCGCCCAGGCGAGAGACGGCGATCGCGGCGGTGGCGCAGGCTTTGCGCACGGCCACGTCGAGACCCTCGGCGAGGAACACCGCGAGCGCGGCATTGAAGGTGTCACCGGCGCCGGTGCTGTCCACCGCGTCGACCCTGAAACCGCCCTGATGGCGCGGCTCGTCGTCCTTGTCACGGAACCACGCGCCGTCTTCGCCACGGGTCAGCATGACCGGGCAGGGAGCGAGACGCATCAGTTCACGGAAATCGGTATCGCCCGGCTGGCCGAGCACCATCGCGAGTTCGTGCTGGTTCGGCGTGAGAAAGCGCACGCGCGACAGCCACTCGACCGGCAGCTTCTGCGCGGGAGCGGGATTGAGAATGATCGCAACGCCTTCCTCGTGCGCGATGCGCAGCGTGGCTTCGACGGCGTCCAGCGGAATCTCCAGCTGTACCAGAACGGCGTCGGCGCCGCGGATGAGCTCGCGGGCGGCTTCGACGTGCGCAGGGGTGACGCGGCCATTGGCGGCGGGCACGACGACGATCTGGTTCTCGCCACCGGCGACCGTGATCGACGCGGTACCGCTGCCGATACCGTCGATGCGGGTGACGTGGCTGACGTCGATGCCCTCGGCGACGAGACCGTCGTAGAGCTGCTCACCGAACGCGTCGTCGCCCACGCAGCCGACCATGCTTACCGATGCGCCGAGGCGCGCGGCGGCCACCGCCTGATTGGCGCCTTTGCCACCGGGGATGGTGAGGAAGCGTTCGCCGGTCAGCGTTTCGCCCGGCGCGGGAAAGCGCGGCGCAAGCGTGACCAGATCCATGTTGATGCTGCCGACGACAACGATTCGCGTCATGCCTCAAGTGCTCCGGATGGTGACTGCGGAACGTCCGTTGTTTCGCCAGGGGATGGGATGGCGCGCAAATATACGCCTTTACGCGCGTGTGTGGCTTTCACGCGCGTGCTTTCCATCCTCCGCTACCGGGAGAGGCCTCTGGAGTCGAGTTCGGCGAGGTATGCAGGCCACGAGGTGTCGTAGGCACGGCCAAGGTCGTACAGCGTATCCCAGCCGAAAATACCGCTGGCATGGCCGTCGTCGAAGCGAATCAGGACGCCATAGTGACCAGTGGGCTCAATGGCACTGATGCCGACGTGACGCTTGCCGTGCACGAGCACTTTCTGTCCGGGACCGTGGCCCTGGACTTCGGCGCTGGGGGAATTGATGCGAAGGTACTCGCAGGGAAGTTCGAACCGCTCGCCGTTGTCGAAGGTGACTTCGAGAAAGCGCGAGGCGGCGTGGAGAACGATATCGACGGGACGCGGGCGTTGCATGGGCTGGTCGCTAGTGAGCGCGACCAAACCCATCGCCCGTACCCTGCTCCAGCGGTGGCGGATCGCCCGCCACAGCCAGCAGGGACGTCGCGTAAGCGTCTTCCATGCTCACGGTCGACACTTCATCCCACGAGAAGAACGACGGCTCACGCAGCCATTCCGCGTCGGGAGTGATCTCCTGCATGTTGAAGCCTTCGTCGTCGGCGCTGACCAGCCGGCCGATGTAGCAGACCTCGGACTCGTCTTCGCTGTCCACGTGCACGCCGATCACCGGCGCGTGCGCCGAAGCGGCCTTGACCACCTGCGCGATGTCGTCGAGCGGGAAATCCGCCGGTGGCGTGGGCTTGATGCCCTTCAGCGCGAGCGCCTTTTCGAGGAAGCCCGCGTGTTTATCCGGCGCCTCGAATTCGGAGATGTCGCGGTGCCGCATGATGTACATGCCGTCGTAGCTGACACCATCGCCGATGACCCACAACAGGAAGAACTCGCGGCCGACTCCGCCGACATAGCCGCAGAAGCTGCCGTGCTCGAGTTCGCCGCGCCACAGACGGATCAGCTGCTGCGAGTCCTGCGCTTCACGCAGGCTCGCACGCTGACCGTTGGTTTTGAGTTGAATAACCTTGCCCATATCGGTCAATAGTTTACCAGAGGGGGGCGCCCTCGATGTTTAGAGGATGTAACGGCTCAGATCCTCGTCCTTGACCAGCGACGAGAGGTTTTTATCGACATATTCGGCGTCGATCAGATATTTTTCGCCGGACTTGTCGGCCGCTTCGAAAGAAATTCTCTCGAGCAGGCGCTCCATCACCGTATGCAGGCGGCGGGCGCCGATGTTCTCCGTGCGCTCATTGACCTGAAACGCCACGTCGGCGAGGCGATCGACACCGGTCTCGGTGAACTCCAGCGTGACGCCTTCGGTTTGCAGCAGCGCAACATACTGCTTGGTCAGCGCGTTGTTCGGCTCGCGCAGGATCCGCTTGAAATCCTCCACCGACAGGGCGCTCAACTCGACGCGGATCGGCAGGCGACCCTGCAGTTCAGGGATGAGATCCGACGGCTTGGCCAGCGAGAACGCGCCCGAGGCGATGAACAGGATGTGATCGGTCTTGATCGCGCCGTACTTGGTCGAGACGGTCGAGCCTTCCACCAGCGGGAGCAGGTCGCGCTGTACGCCTTCGCGGCTCACGCCCGCGCCGCCCCACTCGGAGCGCTGGGCCACCTTGTCGATCTCGTCGATGAAGACGATACCGTTCTGCTCGGCGATGTCCACGGCGCGGCTGCGCAGTTCTTCGTCGTTGAGCAGCTTGCCGGCTTCTTCCTCGACCAGCAGTGGACGCGCGGCACGAATGGTGAGCTTGCGCTTCTGCGACTTGGCGCCACCCAGGTTCTGGAACATCTTGCCGAGCTGCTGGCTCATCTCTTCCATGCCCGGTGGGGTCATGATCTCGACGCCGACGTTCATGGCGAAATCCAGTTCGATCTCGCGATCGTCCAGCGCGCCTTCGCGCAGCTGCTTGCGCAGCTTCTGCCGGGTGTCGCTGTCGATGGCCGTCACGTTGGAGCCGGTGTCGTCCCAGCCGGATGCCGCCTGGCGTCGCGGCAGCAGCGCGTCGAGCAGACGATCCTCGGCGGCGTCCTCGGCCTGGCTGCGCACGCGGCTCTTCGCCTGGTCGCGCACCAGCTTGTACGAGACATCGGCAAGATCGCGGATGATCGACTCCACGTCCTTACCGACATAGCCCACTTCGGTGAATTTGGTCGCTTCGACCTTCACGAATGGCGCATTGGCCAGCGTGGCCAGGCGACGGGCGATTTCGGTCTTGCCCACGCCGGTCGGGCCGATCATCAGGATGTTCTTCGGGGTCACCTCTTCGCGCATGCCCGGTTCCAGCTGCATGCGGCGCCAGCGGTTGCGCAGGGCGATGGCGACGGCGCGCTTGGCGTCGTTCTGGCCGATGATGAACCGGTCCAGCTCGTTGACGATCTCGCGGGGAGTGAGTTCGGACATGGGCCTCAGAGCTCTTCGATCGATGTGTTGTGGTTCGTATAAATGCAGATGTCGCCAGCGATCTTGAGCGCTTTTTCGACGATCGTGCGTGCATCCAGCTCAGTGTTTTCCATCAGGGCCAGCGCGGCGGACTGCGCATAAGGGCCACCGGAGCCAATGGCGATCAGGCCATGCTCGGGCTCGAGGACGTCGCCGTTACCGGAGATCAGCAGCGACGCCTCCTTGTCGGCCACGGCCAGCATGGCTTCGAGCCGGCCGAGGCGACGGTCGGTGCGCCATTCCTTGGCCATCTCGACGGCGGAGCGGGTGAGATTGCCGCCGTGCTTGACCAGCTTCTCCTCGAACAGCTCGAACAGGGTGAAGGCGTCAGCCGTGGCGCCGGCGAACCCGGCCAGGACGTCGCCCTTGCCGAGGCGGCGCACCTTGCGGGCGTTGGCCTTCATCACGGTGTTGCCGAGGGTGACCTGTCCGTCACTGCCGATGACGACCTTGCCGTCGCGGCGGACGCAGACGATGGTCGTGGCGTGCATCGGTTCCATAGCGCGTTCCTTGGGGGAGTCGGCAAGAGGTGGGGCCGCAGGGGGCCCGACCCAAGGCGTGAAGAGCTCGCGCGCATGGCGCGCTCCTACCCTTTGCGTTTCGCCCGTGGATGCGCCGCGTCGTAGACCCTGGCCAGATGCTGGAAATCGAGGTGGGTATAGATCTGTGTGGTGGCGATGTCCGCATGGCCGAGCAGCTCCTGCACCGAGCGCAGGTCGCCGGAGGACTCGAGCATGTGGCTGGCGAAGCTGTGCCGGAGCATGTGCGGGTGAACCCGTTTGGCCTGCCCGCTGGAGAGCCTGGCCAGGCGAAGCTGGACCGCCCTCGCCCCGATCGGGGCACCGCCCCGGCCCTTGAAGACGGGATGCTCCGGGCCCGCCTCACCCAGCGCGGCGAGCGCCTTCAGCGCGGCGACGGCAAAGCGGCCCACCGGCAGGATGCGCGTCTTGTTGCCCTTGCCGAGCACGCGCACCTGCCCGTCTTCGAGATCCAGGTCGCCCCAGCGCAGGCCGCAGAGTTCCGACAGGCGCAGGCCGCTCGAATAGAACAGCTCCATCATCGCGGTGTCGCGCGGGGCCAGCGAGCCGCCGAGGTTGGTTTCGACCAGCTCCTTGGCCTCGTCGGCGTCCAGCACGACGGGAAGCTTGCGCCTGACCTTCGGCCCGCGGACGCCCAGCGCCGGGTCGTGGGCCAGCTGCCCTTCGCGGGTGAGGTAACGAAACAGCGTGCGGAACGCGGAAAGAAGCCGCTGCAGGCTGTTGGGCTCCAGGCCCTTGGCCTGCTTGTTACCTTTCTCGGGCAAGGGCCGGTGCAGCCGTGCGATCAGTGTGCGCAGCCGGTCGGGCGTGAGGGCGTCGAACGACGACAGCCCCTCGGCATCCATATAAGCGATCAGCTTGTCGAGGTCGCGCCGGTACGCGGCAAGCGTATGCGCCGATGGCACACGCTCGGCTTCGAAATGCCGAAGGAAGGCTTCGACGGCCTCGCGCGGGGTCACGCCGCCTTCCGGGCCCGTTCGATGGCCGAGCCGACCGTGGTCGAAATCATGTTGAGGAACAAGGTGCCCATGCCCGGATGAAAGCGGTCCGCGTCGGCGCTGCCGATGGCCAGGAGCGCGTCCGGGCCCACGCGCATCAACGCGGCGGAGCGCACGTCGGGTGCCGCATCGCCGAACAGGCGGTGCAGCTTGTCCGGCGCAAGGCGACCCGCCACCGGGTCGCCATGTTCCAGAAACGAAGCGAATTCCGGCAGGCCCGCCGTACCGCGCGGTTCGCGCAGCAGCCACGGCTCGTCCGGCAGGCCCGCAAGGTCACCGAAGAAGACGAGGCGAATGCGTTCCGACTGGAAGTCCTCGGTCAACCGGCTGACCACGTTGCGCACCGTTTCCTCGACGTCGCGTGAGCTGAGCAGTGCCAGCATCAGGCCGTGCACGCGACGCATCAGCGCCTCGTTGTCGCCGGCGATACCGGTGAGGTCCTTGAGGCGGCGCTCCAGCTCGGCGTTCTTCTCGCGCAGGCCGCGCAGCTGGCGTACGGCCAGCGAGGTGGCCGGCCCGTTGCTGCTCGGCAGCGTCAGCGCGTCGGCGAGATCGGGGTAGTCGGCGAGGAAGTCCGGATGCCGCCGCAGGTAGGACGCGACGGTGGCTGGTTTGATGTCGCCGTCGATCGCGGAGTCGGTCATGGGTACTTCCTCGGTTGTTGCTGGGTAGAGCATCGCGCGCGGGGCGCGCTCCTGCGGGTGCCGGTCGCAGTGTGCCGCTTTAGCGGGCTGGCGTCACACTTCGCCTTCAAAGACAAAGGCGGCGGGGCCGGTCATCCAGAGTGTATGGCCGGGGCCCTGCCACTCGATGGTCAGGGAGCCGCCGGGCAGGTCGATGCCGACGACGGTGCCGGCGAGGCCCAGCGCGTGGGCCACCGCGGCGGCCGCGCAGGCACCCGTGCCACAGGCCTGCGTCCAGCCGCTGCCCCGTTCATGCACGCGCAGGCGGATGCGGTCGGGCCCGAGGCGCTGGGCGAAGCCGACGTTGGCACCCTGGGGGAACACCGGATGGGCGGTGAGCAAGGGCCCCAGGCGATCGACGCGCGGATCCGAGACATTGTCGACGAAGACCACCGCATGCGGGTTGCCCATGGAAACCGCGCCGAAGCTGACGTCTTCTCCATCAAGCTCGACGGTGTAGGTCGCATGGGCGGGGCGGTCGAGCGGGATCGACGACGGCACGAAGTCAGGCTCGCCCATGTCCACCACGACGCGACCTTCGTCCAGCACACGGACCGTGACCGGGCCGGAGGGGCTCTCCAGTCGGACGTCGGTGTCGCGCCCGATCACACCATCGCGGAACAGCCAGGCGGCCACACAACGGACACCGTTACCGCACTGCCCCGAAGGCGTGCCGTCGGCGTTCCAGATGCCGTAGTAGAAAGCGCAGGACGGATCGCGCGGCGGCTCGATGCTGATCAGCTGATCGAAGCCGATGCCGGTGTGGCGATCGGCCAGCGCGGCGATACGCGCCGCATTCGGCACGCGGCCGGCGTCTTCACGCCAGTCGACGATCACGAAATCGTTGCCGATCCCATGCATCTTGGTGAAGCGCGACGTCATGGCGAATTACTGGTGAATGACGGAGTTGAACGGTGACGACGTCGTCGAGATCGAAGCCGGCGACTCGGCCGTCGTGGTGGCGTGCGCGGGCTGCACGCCGGCCTGCGGCTTGGCCGTGCCGGCTGGGGCGGGCGGCGGCGGAAAATACAGATTGCCCTTCTGGCCGCAACCGGACAGGCCGGCGACGGAGGCAGCGACGAGGGCAAGCGGGAGGATAAGTCGGCGCATGGGCGATTCCCCGAAAACGGCGGCCAGTATAGCCCCGGCTCCGGTCAAAGCGCCTTTTCGAAGCGAAGCGCGTCCGCGCCATCGGCGTAATACGCCGCGTACTCGCCGATCCGCTGGTAACCGAGACGCTCGTAGAGGCGGATGGCGACCGCGTTGTCCTTGCGGACTTCGAGGCGCAGTGCCCGGCAACCACGCGACCGTGCCGCATCCTCGCAGGTCTCGACCAGCGCGGAACCCACACCCTTGCCCTGTGCCTGGGGCGTGGTCGCCAGCGAATAGAGGCGGGCGATAGTGGTGGCCTTGCGGAAGAACACCACGGCGGTACCGAGGAACCGGCGATGGTTGGCGCTGGCGACGAGCACCAGGGCGGTTTCGGAATCCAGGTGTTTGCGGTACTGGGCGCGACTCAGACGATCCTGCGCGAAACTCGATTCTTCGAGCGCGACCAGATCGTCGAGATCGCTGACTTCGGCGCGTCGAACGCGCACCGCGGCGGTAACCGGGGGTGGACGCATGCGCTTGGGGACTCCGGCGCTGGAAGGAGGGGGAAACGGCAAGCGCGGCACTGTAGACCTCGGGGTCCGGCGGATCAATGACTTTTTCATGAATTCGTTCAGGCGAACGTCGGAGGACGCCTTGTGCGTCGCGACATCGCGGCACACACTGCGGCACCGACGAAGCGAACGACTCCCGGTGGAGTCGGTACGAGGCATTCGTCGTCTGTCGAGGTCTCATGAGCCGGCTCGTCATCGTCGTGGAGAAAGCCTCGGACTGGGGCTCGTATTACCCGTCCGCGAATGTGGTCAGCGCCATGGACTATCTGCGCGAGCCCGTCGGCGGCGACGACGAACGCACCCACGTCATCAATCTCTGCCGCAGCTATAAGTACCTTGGCACGGGCTATTACGTGTCGCTGCTGGCCGAAGCGCGCGGTCACAAGGTCATTCCCTCGGTGCGCACGGTGAACGATCTTCGCCGTCGTTCGCTGTACGGCCTGGACATCGACGATCTCAACCAGAAGCTGTCCAATTTCCTGCCTGCCGGTGGCCGTGACACGACCGACTTCGGCGTGCTCGTCTATTTCGGCGAGACGGCCTATCCGGATCTGCAGGATCTTGCGAGGCAGCTGTTCGAGATGTTCCCCTGCCCGCTGATGCGTATCGAATTCGAGCGCGAGCGGGTGTGGCAGGTATCGGCGATCAAGGCGGTGGGCCTGCACACGCTGGACGATGCGCAGGAAGACGCTTTCGCGCAGGCGCTGGACAAGTTTTCGAAGAAACTCTGGCGCAAGCCGCGTGCGCGTCGTCGTTTCCGCTACGACATCGCGATGCTGGTCGATCCGAACGAAACGATGCCGCCGTCGAACAAGAAGGCGCTGAAGCACTTCATCGAAGCGGGTAAACACCTCGGGATCGAGGTGGACCCGATCGGCAAGAACGATTACCAGCGTCTGGCCGAATACGACGGCCTTTTCATTCGCGAAACCACGGCGAGCGACAACCATACCTATCGTTTCGCGCATCGTGCGGAGAAGGAAGGCATGGTGGTGATGGACGATCCGACGTCGATCCTGCGCTGCACGAACAAGATCTTCCTCAACGACCTGATGGTGGCGCGCAAGCTGGCGACACCGGCGACCGAGATCATCTACCGCGACGATGCCAGGCGTCTGCACGAGCTACCCGATCGCCTCGGCCTGCCGATCGTGCTCAAGATTCCCGATGGGTCGTTTTCGCGTGGTGTCGTCAAGGTCGAGACACGCGAGGCTCTGGAAAAAGCCGCGGGCGAACTGTTCTCGCACAGTGCGCTGCTGATCGCGCAGGAATACCTGTACACCGAATACGACTGGCGTATCGGCGTACTCAATCACGAACCGCTTTATGCGTGCCAGTACTACATGTCGCGTGGCCACTGGCAGATCTACAACCACGGCGCCAAGGGCACGGCCAAGTCGGGCGGATTTCGGACCGTGCCCGTGCGTGACGCCCCCCCGGAAGTGGTGAAGCTCGCGCTCAAGGCGACGCAGACCATTGGCGACGGTCTCTACGGCGTCGACCTCAAGCAGGTCGGCGACAAGCCGGTGGTCATCGAGGTCAACGACAACCCGTCGATCGACGCGGGAGTCGAGGATGCCTACCTGGGTGAGGACCTGTACCTGCGGATCATGCAGGAGTTCCTGCGCCGGCTGGAGCTGAAGCGGCTGGGCATCCCGACCTGAGGCGGCTCACCGCCGAAACAGGGCCACCAGCAACGACACCGGCAACCCCGGCTTCATCGCCACCAGCACGCTGGCCGGCGCCAGCAGCAACCAGAACACCGGCGTCCAGCCCAGTGTCTCGCTATGCCCCGACAACGGGGTGACCAGCAGCACCAGGGTGCCAAGGGCCAGCCAGGCCATGGCGATCAGTGCACGGATACGGCGGGGCGAGAGCGTGTCGTTCATGGCGGCATTCCGGAAGACGAGGTGTCGAGGTGGAGGCTAAGCGCCCCGCGTCTCAAAATCCGCGACCCGTTGACCCGCCGTTGATCCCGACCGGCGGAAGCTAGCCCCATGAAACGAATCCCGATGACGTTACTCGTGGTGGCCGGCATGGCGACTGCCTCCTGCGCGGCCGACGCGCCCCTCAAGGCCGTCGATCATGTCGACCTGCCCCGTTACATGGGCACCTGGTATGTCATCGGCAACATTCCCAACTTCGCCGAGCGCGGCAAGGTCGCCACCGCGGACGAGTACCGGCTGAAGCCGGACGGGACCATCGAGAACCTGTACCACTACCGGAAGGGCTTCGATAAGCCCGAAAAGATCTGGCACGGCAAGGCATGGCTGCCCGATCCGAAGGACACCGCCCGCTGGAAGGTCCAGCTGCTCTGGCCGTTCCGCTCCGACTACACGATCCTGGCGCTCGACCCCGATTACCGGGTGACCATGGTCGGCCTCCCTTCGCGGAAGCTGCTGTGGATCATGTCGAAGGACCGGACCCTGGACGACGCGTCGTATCAGCGTCTGCTCGAGCAAGCGCGGGCGCAGGGTTTCCCGGTGGAGCAGATGCGTAAGGTTCCGCAACGTCCCGAAGACGCGGGCAAGCCCGGATTCCAGTAGCCGTTGCTAGAATCCGCGCACGGATCGTGAGTCCGGATCGAGAGCCAGGAGCCTCCATGAGCGCTGAAGCGCACCGTTACGCCGTCTTCGGTCACCCGATCGCGCATTCGCTGTCCCCGCAGATCCATGCCGCCTTCGCCGGGCAGCTGGGCATCCAGCTCAGCTACGAGGCCATCGATGCCGCGCCCGCCGAATTCGAAGAAGCCGTCCGCCGGTTCTTCGCTGAAGGTGGCCTGGGCGCCAACGTGACGCTTCCCCACAAGGAAGCCGCTTTCGCGCTGGCCACCGAGCGCACCGACGCCGCCGCCCGCGCGGGTGCGGTCAACACCCTCACCGCGCTGGTCGGCGGCAAGATTCAGGCACACAACACCGACGGCAGCGGATTCGTCCGCGACGTCACCGAGCGCCACTCGCTCGATCTGCGCGGCCATGACGCCCTGCTACTGGGTGCCGGCGGCGCGGCCAAAGCCGTGGCCTGGGCCCTGATGGACGCCGGCGTGCAGACGCTGACCATCGTCAACCGCACGCCCGAGCGCGCCGACGCTATCGCCGACGCCATCGGCGAACCTGCCCGCTGCCATACGCGCTACTGGGACGGCCTCGACGGCGAGTGCTTCGATCTGGTCGTCAACGCGACCTCCATCGGCGTCACCGGTGGCACCTTCGACCTGCCGATGTCGATCCTGCAGGACCACAGCACCTGCTATGACCTGTGCTACGGCGCCGCCGCGGCGAGCTTCAAGGGCTGGGCGACGGCCGCCGGCGCGCGCTACTTCCGTGATGGTCTGGGCATGCTGATCGAGCAGGCCGCCGACGCGTTCGAGCGTTGGCATGGCCAGCGGCCGGATACGGATCCGGTGTATCAGCTCCTTCGCCAGCGGTTCTGATCGTGGTGATGGCCTGCCGCACCGGCTGCGGGGCCTGCTGCATCGCTCCGTCCATCAGCTCACCCATCCCCGGCATGCCGAACGGCAAGCCGGCGGGGGTGCGCTGTATCCAGCTGACCGATGACAATCGCTGTGCGATCTTTGGAAAACCGGAGCGTCCGAAGGTGTGCGGCGGGCTTCGACCCGATGCCAGCATGTGCGGCCCCGACAGGAATTACGCCGTCGCATGGCTCGACAGGCTGGAACAAGCGACGAGCCCATGATCACGCCTGGTGTCGGCCCGCTCAGCTTGAGATGCGGTCTTGCTACAAACGTCAGGGCGCGTCCGCAGTCTTCACTCGAGCCCAGGTAAGCCGTGCGGACGGATGTTTTCAGCGAACCAGTTGGCGAATCCCCAGCGCGACGATGACCGATCCACAGATCCGGTCGATCCACGCCTTGCCGCGGCTGTAGCGGGCGGCCACGCTCGGGGTGGCGAACACCACTGCGACGAAGCCGTACCAGAGCGAGGCAACCACCGCGACTGTGGCGATCATGCCGATGAAAGTCGGCAACGACACATGCTTCGGTGCCGCCGATGCGAACACGGCCGCATAGAACGCCGTCGATTTCGGATTCGCGATATTGGTCGCGAAGCCGGCGCGGAAGGATTGCAGATAGCTGCTCTTCTCTTGCTGCATGACCGCGGCGCCCGCGCCGCCCGCCTTGACCAGCAGGCGTCCACCGAACCAGATGAGGTAAGCGGCACCCGTGACCTTCACCGCCAGGGCGATCCACGGGAAGGTGGCGAACACGATGCCGATGCCGAGAATCGCGCAGCTGGCCCAGAACAGGTTGACCACCACCACGCCGCCGACCATGGCCAGTGCCTCGCGATGACTGGTGGAGGCCGCCTTGTGCGCCACTGCGACGAAGTTCGGTCCCGGGATGACCACGCCCACCGCGTAGACGGAGAAGACAGTGGCGATGGCGGCCCAGTCGATCATGGGGCAGGAACTCCGCGCTGGGGAAGGCGATACCAGAAGGTAGCGGGTTCCGGTCTCCATGTCATCGCCCCGGATGGATGGCGCCTTGAAAGGGCACGGACGGCTAAACGTCCGCGCGAAGATCGAAAGATCCTGCGTCGGTCGACACGGTCACATATTCGTCGACCGTCAACCAGCCGTCATCTGCGAGTAAACGACGTTACATGCGCAGCCATGAGTCTCATCGGTTTATTCCTCCAGGGACCCCACCGATGACGTTCGCACGTGCTTCGCTTCGTCGTACCGCACTTGCCACAGCGCTTGCGCTTTCGCTGCACGCCGGCTTCGTCCACGCTTCCGATGACGGCAAGGGCAGCCCCGCCGCCGACACGTCGGCAGCCACGAACAAGGATCCCAAGCAGCTCGAAGCCGTCTCGGTCATCGCACCGGGTGAAACGCGCCAGGTTCAGAGCATCGGCATCGACGAGATCGTGCGCCAGCAGACGCCGGGCACCAGCGCGTTGAAAGCACTGGATAAACTGCCGGGCGTGCAGTTCCAGTCCGCCGATCCCTGGGGCGCCTACGAGTGGTCCACGCAGATCACGCTGCACGGCTTCGACCAGTCGCGCCTGGGCTTCACCCTCGACGGTATTCCGCTGGGCACCATGGGTTATGGCGTGACCGACGGTCTGCAGGTCACCCGCGCGATCACCTCGGAGAACCTGGCGACGGTGGAGCTGGCGCAGGGTGCCGGTGCGCTGGGCACCGCCTCCAACACCAACCTCGGTGGCACCGTGCAGTTCTATTCCGCCGACCCGGACATGAAGCCGGGCGTGCGCTTCAATCAGGTCATGGGTTCCGACTCCACCAGGCGCACCTTCGTGCGTGCGGACAGCGGTGACTACCACGGCTTCTCGATGTACGTGTCGTTCGACCACGCCGATACCGACAAGTGGAAGGGCTATGGCGATCAGAAGTCGAACCAGGCGAATCTCAAGGCGTTGTACCAGTGGGGTGACGGCAACCGCTTGAGCCTGTTCGTCGACAGCAGCAAACGCAAGGAATACGACTACATGGATCTGTCCCTGACCAGCCAGAAGGCGCTGGGCTGGAACTGGGACTATCTGCAGCCGGACTGGAATACGGCGGTCGGTATCGCCAATGCGCTGAACGGCAACGGCGCGTATCCCGCCTCGCTCAATGCGCTGCCGGCCGACTACGACAAGGGCGACGCCACGTATTACGCCGGTGGCGGTATCCGTCGTGACACCCTCGCCGGGCTGTCCGGTTCGTTCAACCTGGGCGGCGGCGTCACACTCGATACGACGGGTTACTATCACGCCGATCGTGGCGAAGGTCAGTGGGCCACGCCGTACCAGGCGTCCTCGCCTACCGTGCCGATCTCGATGCGCACCACCGACTACGGCCTCGATCGCTACGGCCTGACCTCGGCACTGAAGTTCTCGCTGGGCAACAACGACATCGAAGTCGGCGTGTGGGGTGAAAACGCCAACACCAACCAGGAGCGCAACTTCTTCACCCTCAGCGGCCAGTACACCTCGCTCTATACCGTGTACAACGACCAGTCGCCGTTCCTGCGCGCGTTCCTGCAGCATTACGAGACCAGGACCCGCATGGGTTATGCGGAGGACACGATCCATCTTCTCGACGACGCCCTGACGATCAACGTCGGCGCGAAGTCGCTGCGCGTGACAACCGACGCCACCTCGCTCGTGCCGACCACCGCGTTCGCGCAAGGGCAGATGAAGGCGAGCAAGGGCTTCCTGCCGCAGGCTGGTGTCGACTACAAGCTCGACGCCAATCAGGACATCTATGGTTCGTACGCGAAGAACATCGCCGCGTTCGGCATCACGCCCTTCAGCACGTCGCAGGCGTCGTTCGATGCGGCGAAGAGCCAGCTGAAGCCGGAAGAGTCACAGACCTGGCAGGTCGGTTACCGCGCACACGGCGAAACTTTCGAGGCATCGCTGGGCCTTTTCTATACGCGTTTCGAAAACCGCCTGCTCGTCACCACGCCGTGCCCGGCCGTGGTCACCTGCGCCTCCTCGCTCAACAACGTCGGTGACGTGAAGAGCAAGGGCGCCGACCTCGCCTTTCTGTGGAAGCCGGTCAGCGGCCTGAGCTGGCTCAACTCGCTCTCGTACAACAACTCGAAGTACCAGGACGACTACCAGAACGCCGGTACCGTCGCGACGGCGGACAAGTACGTCGTCGGCGTACCGAAGACGATGTTCTCCAGCTCGGTCAACTACGAGTTCTCCGGCTGGCGCGCCAACCTCGAAGCCAAGTACACGGGCCGGCGTTACATCACCTATACGAATGACTCGGCCGTGCCGTCGTACTGGGTGGCCAACGCCGGTATCGCGTACGATTTCGGTGCGGTCTCGGTGTTCAAGGCGCTGAGCATCGGTGCCAACGTCACCAACCTGTTCGACAAGCGCTACTTCGCCTCCACCGGTACCAACGGCTATGTCGCCTCCGACCCGGACGGCTACAACCAGACCTTGATGGCCGGCGCGCCGAGGCAGTACTTCGTGAACCTCAACGCGCAGTTCTGACCGGTCTGGTCTCAGGCGGCGCAGACCACCGCGACCGCCAGCACGATCGCCACGGCGTCCTCGATGAGGGCGGCGGGGCGATCGCTGCGGAAAGCGGCGGCCATTTTCGCGCGTACCGCCGAGCCGCCGAGCGTGCCGATGACGGCACCGGCGACGCCCGCGACGATGCCGCCTGTCAGCATGGCGTGAGCCGCGCCGATACAGCCGCCGGAGAGCCCGCCCAGCACGAACCGGGCGCCGAACTGCGGCGGAACCTTGCGGCTGGGCGTCTTCGGTAGCTGGTCGGTGACCAGTTCGCCGAGCGCCGCGATACCGAAGATCCAGGGTGTCCAGGCGTAACCCATGAAGGCGAGCGGCGTGCCGGTCAGCGCCAGGCCGCCGAAGCGCGCCGCGAAGGCAACGGCAGCCGGGGCCATCATGGCGCGGAGACCGGCGACAACGCCGATGAGCAGGGCAAGCAGCAGGATCATGGCGGCGTTCCTTTCCTGGAGGTGCGGCCATTCAAGCGCGGCCGGTGGAACGGGGATTGATCAAAACCATCCTTGCATCGGTTTCTCGAGGCCCACCGTAGCGGAATTGCAACAATGCGGCGGGAACATGTCCCGCCCGCCGGGGCCGTCCGACAGGGGGCCGGCCTGGTCGCGGGCGGTTCCCCCGGATCTCCCCATGTCCAAGCCAAACATCGCCGCGGTTCCCCGCCGCGCGATCATCACCATGGTCATCGCGGCTGCGGCCCTCGCCGGTACAGCCGCGGTCATTTTGCACCAGCGTACGACCGCCACGGCCGAAGCCAGCCTGGCCGATCTCGCAGCGGCCGCTCCCGCGAACGCGGGCAGCGACCCGTCGGGCGTCGACATCCTGCTGGGGCTCGCTCGTGACGCCACGCGCGAAGGAAGGCTGATCGCCCCTCAGGGCAACAATGCCTACGAGTACTACCTCAGCGTGCTGCAGCTGGAAGCGAACAATGCCACCGCGCAGGACGCGCTGCGTGAGACGCTGCCGTTTGCCTCCAGGGAAATCGAGCGGCAGATCAACCGTCGTGACCTGGAAGACGCACGTCGCGAGATCGCGTTGCTTCGCGACTACGATCCGACGAACTACACCCTGATCATTCTGGGCGCCAAGCTCGATGCCCAGCAGCAGGTGATCACGGCCGAGGATGAGGCCAGGGCCGAGCAGATCCGCCGCCGCAACGGTTGACCGATCGATGGAGGTGCGACGGGATTCATGAACCGTCGCACCCTCCGGCGGCATAATCCACGCTCCCCCAGGCAAGGAGCCTCGCCCAATGCATCGTCTCGCTGTTCTCTTTTTCACCGCCGTGCTCGGCGCCGCGGCCCTCGTGGCCTGCCAGACCGCTCCGGCCGCTCAGCCGAAACCTGTCGCCGGATTCGTCACCGACATGAAAGCCTTCGACGAGTTCATCGCCACGAAGCCGACGCCCGCGCAGTTCCACGCGGCCTATCCCGATGTCACGCTGGTCACTCCGGACATGATGAGCACCCGGGAAATGCGCCAGAACAACAGCCGTTACTTCCCCAAGCTGGACAGCGAAGGCCGGATCATCGGCGGCTCGTTCATGTAACCGGCCGGGCGGGCCGATGGCGCGAGGGTTTAGAATCGCGCCATGACCCACTCGATCCGGCCCTTCAAGGGCATCCTTCCCCGCCTTGGCGCCCGCGTATATGTCGACCCGGCCGCCACGGTTATCGGCGATGTCGAACTGGCCGACGATGTCTCGGTCTGGCCCGGCGCGGTGGCCCGCGGTGACGTGCACCACATCCGCATCGGTGCGCGCAGCAATCTGCAGGATGGCGCGATCATTCACGTCACGCACGACGGCCCATACAGCCCGGGCGGCTTCCCGACGATCATCGGTGAGGACGTCACCATCGGCCATGGGGCGGTCATCCACGCCTGCACCATCGAGGATGCCTGCCTGATCGGCATGCACGCGACCGTGCTCGACGGCGCGGTCGTGAAGAAATACGGCTTCGTCGGCGCGGGGACGGTCATCCCGCCGGGGAAGATCGTGGGCGAGCGCGAACTCTGGCTGGGCAATCCCGGCAAGCTGGTCCGCGTGCTGAGCGACAAGCAGGTCGAACAGCTCTATTACTCGGCCGCCAACTATGTGCGCCTGAAAGACGACTACCTGGCCTGACCGGCCCTGAACGTTGCGTCCGGCGCGACGCACTGCCGCTTGATTTGCCTCCCTCAGGGCTCCACGCTGGGTGCCTGAGAGGAGATCGACCATGGATACCAGCACCAACCCGCTTCTTGATCCGAACGGCCTGACGACGTTCTCGGCCATCCGTCCGGAACATGTCGAGCCGGCCATCGACAGCCTGATCGCCGCCGAACGTGCCGCTATCGATGCCATCGCGGCGGCCGATGCGCCGCGCGACTTCGAGCACGTGATCCTGGCCCAGGAGCGCCTCGACCAGACCATGTCGCGCGCCTGGTCGCCCGTCAGTCACCTGCACTCCGTCGCCGACTCCGAAGCGCTGCGAAAGGCGCATGGCGCCGCGGAAGAAAAGCTCACCGAGCATGGCATGGAAGTCGGCCAGAACCGCGACCTCTACGCCGCCGTGCAGGCCGTGGCCGACCGTGCGGATTTCGCGGAGCTGCCGGTCGCCGAGCGCGCGGCCGTCGAGCACGCGCTGCGCGATTTCCGCCTGTCCGGCGTCGCGCTCGAAGAGCCTGCGCGCACCCGTTTCCGCGAGATCGGCGTCGAGCTGTCGCGGCTGACCACCGAGTTTTCCAACGCCGTGCTCGATGCCTCCGAGGCCTGGCACAAGCACATCACCGACGAACGCGACCTGGCCGGTATCCCGGCGTCGGGCCGTGCGGTGCTGCGCGAATACGCACGGGAAGAAAAACTCGACGGCTACCTCGTCACCCTGAAACAGCCCAGCGTGCAGGCCGTGCTGACCTACGCCGAAAACCGCGATCTGCGTGAGGCCGTCTACTACGCCTACCAGACCCGCGCCTCGGACCAGGGCCCGGACAAGGGCAAGTTCGACAACTCCGGGCGCATCGAGAAGATCGTCGCGCTGCGCCACGAGGCCGCCCAGCTGCTCGGCTTTGCCAACGCCGCCGAAGAATCGCTGGCGACCAAGATGGCCACCTCGCCCGAGGTCGTGCTGCGCTTCCTGCGCGACCTCGCCGCGCGGGCCAGGCCGGTCGCGAAGAAGGAACTGGAAGAGCTCCGCCACTTCGCCTCCGAGACACTGAAGATCGACAACCTCGAGCCGTGGGACGTCGGCTTCGCCGCCGAGCGTCTGCGCCAGCAGCGTTATGCCCTGGACGAGGAACAGATCAAGCCGTACTTCCCGGCCTCCGCAGCCATCGACGGCCTGTTCATGGTGGTGGAGCGTCTGTACGGCGTCCGCTTCGTGCCGCGCGACGACGTGGACACGTGGAACAAGGATGTGAAGTACTACGACGTGGTCAATGCCGACGGCAGCGTATTCGCCGGTGCCTACCTCGACATGTACGCGCGCTCGGGCAAGCGCGGCGGCGCCTGGATGGACGTGGCAGCCTCGCGTTTCCGCGACGGCGAGCAGCTGCAGCTGCCGATCGCCTACCTGACCTGCAACTTCCCGCCGCCGACCGATGGCGCGCCGGCGCTGCTCACCCACGACGACGTGCTCACCCTCTTCCACGAGTTCGGCCATGGTCTGCATCACATGCTGACCGAGGTGGATATTCCGTCCATCAGCGGCATCGAGGGCGTGGAATGGGATGCCGTGGAACTGCCCAGTCAGTTCATGGAAAACTTCGCCTGGGATCGTCAGGCCCTGCGCGAATTCGCACGCCATTACGAGACGGGCGAGCCGCTTCCGGATGAGCTGTACCAGCGGATGCTCGACGCGCGCCACTTCCACGCCGGCTTGTTTCTGGTCCGGCAGCTGGAGTTCGGCCTGTTCGATTTCCTGCTGCATCTGGAATACGACCCGGCCGTCGGCGCCCGTCCGATGGACGTGCTGGAGAAAGTTCGGCATGAAGTGGCCGTGCTGCATCCGCCGGCCTGGCAGCGTTTTCCGCACGCCTTCACCCACGTCTTCGCCGGCGGCTATTCGGCCGGGTACTACAGCTACCTGTGGGCCGAGGTCCTGTCCGCCGACGCGTTCGAGCCCTTTGAGGAAGCTGGCGTGCTTGACCGGGCGACCGGCGAGCGGTTCCGCAAGGAAGTGCTGGCGGTCGGCTCGACCCGGCCGGCGCTGGCGTCGTTCACGGCGTTCCGCGGCCGGGAACCTCAGCCCGACGCTCTGCTGAAGAGCTACGGCCTGGCCTGAAGTCCCGGCGGGAGCTGGCGTCCACCGCCCTAGCCGCGCGCGGCTTTCCTTTACAATGGCGCGATGAAGATCGCGTCGTGGAACGTCAACTCGCTCAAGGTCCGCCTGCCCCATGTCCAGCAATGGCTGGGGGAGGCGCGGCCCGACATCCTGGCGTTGCAGGAAACCAAGCTCACCGACGACAAGTTCCCGGCGGACGAAATCGCCGCGATGGGCTATCGCTCGGTGTTCTCAGGGCAGAAGACCTATAACGGCGTCGCCATCCTCGCCCGAGAGGAGCTGACCGATGTCGTCACCGACATCGACGGTCTGGACGATCCGCAGCGCCGGATCCTGGCGGCTACCGTCGGCGACATCCGCGTCGTGAACCTGTATGTGGTCAACGGCAAAGCGCTGGGTGACGAGAAGTACACCTACAAGCTGCACTGGCTGGCGCGGGTACGTGATTTCCTCGAGGCCGAGCGCGCCAGGCACGAGAAGCTGATCGTTCTCGGCGATTTCAACATCTGCCGCGACGATCGCGATGTCTACGATCCCGTGGCATGGGGCGAGGACATCTTCTGCTCGCCGCCGGAACGCGCCGCCCTGCAGGCGCTGCTGGACGTCGGTCTTCACGACAGTTTCCGTCTTTTCAACGAAGATGCGGGCCTTTTCAGCTGGTGGGATTACCGCCAGGCGGGATTCCGCCGCAACCTCGGTCTGCGGATCGACCTCATCTTGATCAGTGATGCGCTCAAATCCCTGGCGACCTCGTCGATCATCGACAAGGCACCGCGCACGTGGGAACAGCCGTCCGACCACGCGCCCGTCGCGCTGGAGTTGAAGCTTTGAACACACCCAAGTCCGAATGGCCGAGCTCGCTGGATGACGCCGAGCTCGAAAAACTCGACATCTATCTCCGCGCCCACGGCAACGACGGCGATCTGATGCTCGACGGCGTCCATGGCCTGTTGTCGGCGATCGCGGTCGGTCCGCTCGAGGTCAAGCCCGAGGAATGGCTGCACGAAGTGCTGCACGACGCCTTCGAGGACGAAGACGAAGGCAATGCCGTGCTCGCCCTGCTCGCCAAGCTCAACGATTCGATCAGCGCCGAGCTCGACGTCGACGCCTACGAGCCGATTCTCGGTGAAATCGACACCGAGGATGGCCCGATGCTGTCGGCGGCTGGCTGGTGCGAAGGTTTCAGCCGCGGCATCGACATGCGTGCGCAGCTCTGGGAAAACCGCTTGGCCGAAGACGCGAATCTGATGCAGCTGCTGGGACCGATCATGGCCCTGGCGGTCGATGAGGGCGTGCTGCAGGCGGATGCGGAGTTCGAGAAACTGACCGACGACGAATACGACGAATGCTTGGGTCAGCTGCCCGAGGTGCTCAATGCCGTCGGTGAGTACTGGCGGACCAACGGCCCGACCGAAGACGAGCTCAAGGCGATGACCCGCCCGCGCGGCGAGAACGACGACGGTCCGCCGCGGCAGCGTTCCGGACACTGGGTGCACTGAGCGCATCGCCGGTCCTGACGGCGATCCGTGCGGCAGTGCAGCCATTCGCGGAACAGTCCGTTCTTGTCAGAAGACTTGGTCTCCCGTGTGAATACCGGCATCTTGTAGCGATCGAATCCGGAGCACCGTCATGACCCAACGAACCATCGTCCGCCGCGTGCGCGGCATGGATACCGCCGACGGCGCCGGCGTGAAGCTGAAGCGTGTCATTGGCCAGCCGGCCCTCGACATGCTCGACCCGTTCCTGCTGCTGGATGAATTTCGCTCGGATCAGGCGGGCGACTACATCGAAGGCTTCCCGGACCACCCGCATCGCGGCTTCGAAACCGTGACCTACATGCTCGCCGGTCGCATGCAGCATGGCGACAACAAGGGCAATCGGGGTGACCTCGGTCCCGGCAGCGTCCAGTGGATGACCGCCGGTAGTGGCCTGATTCACTCCGAGATGCCGCAGCAGGAAGCCGGCCTCATGTGGGGCTTCCAGCTGTGGGTGAACCTGCCCGCCTCGGACAAGATGATCGCCCCGCGTTACCAGGACATTCCGCCCGGCGACATTCCGGTCGTGCAACCTGCCGATGGCGTGACGGTTCGCGTGGTCGCCGGTGAACTGGCTGGCGCGACGGGACCCGTATCGGGCATCGCCACCCAGCCGGTCTATCTGGACATCGCCCTCGACGCAGGCGCCCGTTTCGATCTCAGCCTCCCCGAGGGGCACAGTGCGTTCGCCTACGTTTTCGACGGCACCTCGGCGACGGTCGCGGGCGGGCCGCTGGCGCGCAGCGAACTGGCCGTGCTCTCGAAGGGAGATACGGTCAGCTTCGCCGCCGACGAAGCCGCGCGTGTCCTTCTCGTGGCGGGGCGGCCGCTGGACGAGCCGGTTGCCCGCTACGGCCCGTTCGTCATGAATACGCCGGCACAGATTCACGAGGCGATCGCCGATTTTCGCGCCGGTAAGTTCTGATTCGGCGATGATCCGAAACTGAACAAATGCCGTGAGTTCCCTCCGCCGTTTAACCGGCGGACGGGAAGGCCTAGCTACGATCGGCCCCCTACGCATTCGCGAAGGTTTCATTGCCCATGCGCTTTTTGCTCACCATCGTGCCACTCAGTGCGGCATTGATCATCGCCGCCTGTTCGCCGTCTTCACCGGAGGCGGCGTCCGGTGCTCCCGCGGCCGCGACGTCCTCGGCCGCAGCCTCCGCCCCGTCGGACGGCACGCCCGCTCCCGGCAAGACAGCCCCGGCCAACGCGGCTCTGGGCTCGCCCAAATGGTATGCCTGGGTCGACAGGACGCTGGCGGTCAGTGATGACGGGCACGGCCCCCGGCCCGAGACGCCGGCGTGGAATCAGGCGGTGAATACCAAGCTCGGTCAGGAAGCGCCGCAGGCGGCGCCGGGTTCGGCGGAGTGGCAGCAGGCGGTGGATGCGCTGCTGCGGACTCGCGTGGCGACTCACTGAAGCGGCGCGGTCAGGCTCGTCCGGCCCTTCTCCACCTTCACCTCTCCCGAAGGTAATGACAAGACCACCCCGCCCGGCGGGTCGATCGGCTGGGTGATGGTCAGCACGGCTTTCCCATGCGTCGCCTTCAACGTGTACCCGAAGCGCCCATAGGGCGTGCGCAGATCCCGGATCGCGATGCCCTCGCCCGCCAGCCAGTCAGGCTGCACACCGGCGGCGACCACCACCGACCGATCCGCCGCGCGGTCATAGGCGAACAGATCGAGCGCCGAGCGCACATAGTCCGAGGCGATCCACGCGTGCGGCATGTCGCCGACGAAGCGAGGCTCGCGCGGATCTCTCCCGACCACCTCCGCCCACTGATTCCACGCGGCCGGACGACGGTCCGCAAAGAAGAAGGCGATGAGGTCCCCCACCCGGTCGCGCCAGCCGAGCCGGACAAAGCTGGCGATCGTGCGCAACTCGTAAGGGGTGTAGTCCTTCCAGGCGGTCTTGCCGTCGCGTCGCGCGACAAAGCTCTGCCAATACGTCTCGAACGTGGCGTCGACCAGCGCCTTCGGCAGGCGTGCCTGCTCGCCACCCGGTGACAAGGCGATGGTCGTCGAGGTCGCATCGAAGTCACCCAGCTCCGCCGAGCCGGGAATGAAGTCGATGCCCTTCTCCTTCACCGCCGCGGCGATCGATGCATGCAGGTCGCCGCGGAACTGATCGCGTGAACGACGGAACGATGCCTGCTCTTCGGCATGTCCGAGTACGCCGGCAAGATCGACCGCGTCGTCGTAACCCTTGAGCGCCCAGAAGTCGTCCCAGTACGAATGCATCGGCTTGGTCGAATAGCCTTCGTGGCTGATCGATGCAGGCATCAGGCCGTACAGCGCACGGTCCGGACCCTGCAGACGTGTGGACTGTCGTTCGCTGGCCCGTAACGTTTCCATGTACGCGACGGCGCGAGTCACGTGCGGCCACAGCGCGTCGAGCGCCTCGCGATCGTGCGTGTAACGCCACAATTCGGCGATGCTGAAGATCAGTTCACCCTGGCTGTCGTTCTCGGGTACGGGGTCGGAGCCCCTCGCATCGACGCAACAGGGCACCTTTCCGTTCGAAAACTGATGCGGTGCGTACCAGCGGACGAACTCGGCCGCGACATCTTCGTGGCCTGTGCGAAGCAGGCCTTCAAGCATCATCGCGCCATCGCGTACCCATGTGCGCGAATACGAGCGCGTACCCGGTTGCAGCGCCGGACCGTCACGGGATATCAGGATCTGCGCGATCCCGCTCCGCAGGGTGTCGACCACGGGCTGCGCCTGCGCGGGCACGCGTACATCGACACGGTCGAGCTTGTCGCGCCATAACGCCGCGACCGCACCCGCGTGGGCCGACAACCACTGCCCAGCGCTGGACGGCAGCGTCACGTCATCGGTCTGCTTCACGGGAATCACGACGCCGAGGTCGACATGCCCGTGTGCAGGCACATGGACGTCATACAGCAGCGCGCCCTGTGCGAACCCGTCGTCCGCATGGATCGAGCGCACGACCGGGCGTTGGCCCGCATCCAGCCGTTCGGCCAGGGACGTCGGCTGGCTGGCGCTTGCCACGAACGACGATGTCGGCTGCAGGGGAATGATCTTGCGCACACCGTTGACGGTGAGTGCATGACCGTCCCAGGCGAGGTCTCGCACCGGACTCCTTCCGCCCGGCGCATTGAGAAACTGGGTGGGCGGATTGACCTGAAACGGACGCGTCGCCAGGGCCAGCGTCAGCTCGCGCGCCGCGTCGCCGTCATTGGCGAGGCGATAGCTCACCACCAGTTGCGATGCGCCCGGCGCCCCCTGGGCGAAGGCGCTCGTGGTGAGCGACACGTCGCCCTTCTTCCACTGCACCGACGGCATCGGCAGGTAGCGGTCGCGCAGCGCTTGCGTCGTCGTGACGTCGGCCCACGTAAGCAGCTTGCCGTTGTCGATCAGGAACGGCTCGACGGAAAAGCCACCCCGTGCGATTTCGACCGCCCCGTCCTCGGAAATCAGTGCGGAGTCGCGGCTGCCACCATCTACGCCGACGATCGTCCAGTACGATTGTTCACCCGAAAACCCACGCGGATAGAGACCGCGCCGCACCTGTTTCGCCCTGGCTTCGAACACCGCATTGGCCGTCGGCACCGCGGCGGGCACGGCCTCGGGCCGCCGTGCGCTCAGTGTCAGGTTATCGAAGCACACCGATCCGCGGTTCGGCAGTCCGTCGCGAAGGCTTTCCTTGTAGACGACGAACTCGACTTCCCGCGTGCGCCGCAAGGTGCGGTCCCTGACCGGCCCCCATGCGAACTCCACCTGCCGGCTGCTCGCCTCGATCGTCTGCCACGATGCGGTCGGCACGAACGACGGCTTCTGGAACCACCACACGTTGTCGCCCGTGTCGTCGATCAGCTTCAGCTGCAACGTGTTCGGCGGCATCTGTCCGCGCACGTCGAAGCGCAGGACGAAGCCTTCCGGGAAATCGATCGGCAGCAGCTTCTTGAGGGAAGCCGCACCGGATACGCCGTTGAAGTCGTAGTCGAGGCAGATCGCCTGCCCCTGGGTGCCAGCCACGGTACGCAGCGATGCCGAGACATCGTCGGTATGCGTGGCGCTCCATCCCGTCGCGGTATCGAAAGTGTCCAGCACACGTGCGCTTTCGGCCGCGGCGACGGGCAGGACGAGCAGGCAACCCGCGAAAGCCAGCAAAAACGGTGCGAGACGCGACATCGAGTTATCCCTTGACGCTGCCCATCAGCAGGCCTTCGAGGTAATACCGCTGCAAGGCGAGAAACAGCACCAGCACCGGCAGGATCGTGACGACGGAACCCGCCATCATCAGCTCGCTGTCCTGCACATGTTCGCGCGACAGCGACGCCAGCGCGATGGGCAGCGTGTAATGCTCCTGTCCCGTCAGCGCGATCAGCGGCCACATGAAATCGTTCCACGCGGCGAGGAAGGTGAAGATCGCCAGCGTGACCATGATCGGCTTGAGCAAAGGCATGACGATGGTGGCGAAGATGCGGAACTCGCCCGCACCGTCGATGCGGGCAGCCTCCATCAGATCGTTCGGGATGCCACTCGCATACTGGCGAACGAGGAAGATGCCGAAGATGGTCGCCAGCGCCGGCACGATGACCGCGCCATACGTGTTGACCAGTCCCATGTACTTCAGCAACAGGAACAACGGCAGCATCGCCACCTGGGCCGGAATCACCAGCGCGCCGAGCAGCATCTGAAAGATCCGCTGGCGACCCCTGAACTCCAGCTTGGCGAACGCATAGCCGGCCATCAGGTTGAAGGCGAGCGACACGACGGTGATCGCGGTGGAGATCAGCAGACTGTTGAACAGGTACCGACCCATGCCCGCGTTGAGGAACAGCTGACGATAGTTGCCGAAGGTCCAGTGTGTCGGCAAGACGGGCGGAGGCAATGCACTGGCCTCGCCCGGCGTCATGAACGACACCGAGAGCATGTACAGCAAGGGCGTGATCGCGATACTGGCCGCACCGATCAGCAGGCCATTGATCAGCGCTTTTGCTATGCGCGGGCTCATGCCGGCTCTCCCTGCTTCGACAGGCGAAGCATCGCGGCGGTGACCGCGAACATGATCACGAAGAGGATGAAGGCGACGGCCGAAGCCGAGCCGAGGTTCCACCACTTGAAGCCTTCTTCGTACATCAGGTACAGCACCGATGTGGTGCTCTGCAACGGGCCACCTTCGGTCATGACATACGGCTCGGCGAACAGCTGGAAGTAACCCGACACCGTGAGGATGCTGACCATCACCATCGTCGGTTTCAGCATCGGCAGCGTGATGTGCCGGAACTGCGCCATCGCCGAAGCGCCATCGATGCGTGCGGCTTCGTAGAGATCGCCGGGAATCGCCTGCAACCCCGCCATGAAGATGATCATGTTGTAGCCGAAATTTTTCCACACGGCGAACAGGATGATCGTGGGCATGGCCCAGTGCGGATCGCCGAGCCAGTCCACCGTCGGCAGGCCGATGTTGTCGAGCACGTAGTTGATCAGACCGTACTTCGTGTTGAACAGGTAGCGCCAGATCACGGCGACGGCCACCACGGTCGTCACCACGGGCGCGAAGAGCGCCGTACGAAAGAACGGCTTGAAGCGGGCCAGTGGCGAGTTGAGCAACATCGCGGCGCCGAGCGACGCCATCAGCGACAGCGGCACACCGACCACGACGAAGTACACGGTATGGCCCAGCGCCGACCAGAACAACGGACGCTGCAACAGCGACCAGTAATTCTGCAAGGCGACGAAACGCAGGTTGCGGATATCGGCGAGCGCGTAGAGGTCGTAGTCAGTGACCGAAAGCACCAGCGCGGCAATCACCGGCAACAGAAAGAACAGGCCGAGCACGATCATCGCGGGCGTGATGAACAACCAGGCGGCACGGGACGTATTCATGGGCTTGCCTTATGGCCGTGGTCGAGCATCCAGCGACGTTTCTCGAGCAGACGGTCCGCACGACGGTCGATCTCCGCCGCCGCATCGTCCACGGAGATGTCGCCATGCGATGCCTGTGCGGCAACCAGCTGCATCTCGGTGACGATGCGCTCCCACTCCGCGACGGGCGGAGTCGGCTTGGCGCGGTCGAGCTGGTCGCGGAAGGCGGCCGCCTTGTCGTCGTTCTTCAGGGCGGGGGCATCCCACGACGACCGGCGCGGCGGCATGTCGCCGAGGATCTGGTAGAAGCGCTCCTGGATGGCCGGTCGCGAGAGAAATTCGACCAGTGCCCACGCGTCGTCCTTATGCTTCGACTGACGAAAGATCACCAGGCTGGAACCACCGGCGTTCGAGGCGCCCGGTCCGTTCGGTCCCGGCAGGGCCACGGTCCCCCAGTCGCCCTGTTGCTCCGGCGGCAACCGCTTGCGGAACTCGCCGATGTTCCAGGGACCGGAGAGGTAGAACGCGTAGAAGCCCTGGCCGAACGCGGCCCACGGGTTGCCCACGCCGACATTGGTCATCATCGGCGCCTGCTGGTCCTTGAACATCGACACGTAGAAACCCAGTGCCTTTCTGAAACCGGCGCTGCGGAAGTTGCCGTAACGACCGCCATCGCGAAGCAGCGGCTCGTCCTGCTGCAGGGCCAGCGACAACAGCTGTTCGAATTCGTTGGTCGGCAACAGTACGCCATATGTCTGACCCACCGGCCGGGCCAGCTTGACCATCATCGCCTTCCACTCCGCCCAGTCACGCGGCGGGTGGTCGTAGCCGACCTTCGCCAGCAGGTCCTTGCGATAGAACAGAAGGCGCGTATCGACATACCAGGGCACGCCGTACAGGGTGCCGTCGATGACGTTGGTCGACCAGATGGCGGGGAAGTAATCCTTCGGATCGATCACCTTCGACGCGGCGACGCGTGCATCGAGCGGCTCGATCGCGTCCAGCGCGACCATCTCGGGCACCCAGGTGTTGCCGAGCTGGGTGAGATCCGGCGTCGAATCGCCCGCGTACGCGGTCAGCAGCTTCTGGTGCGCGGCCGTCAGCGGCAGCTGCTGCACTTCGACATGCAGACCGGGATGTTCACGCTCGAACTCGGGCAGCAGCCTGGCCACCGCTTCGCCTTCGCGACCGATGGTCCAGAACTGCAGGGTCCGTGAACCGTCTTCCGGCTTCGCACAGCCAGCCACCGCGGCGCCAGTGAGGACCAGCGCCGCGGTCATACGTAACAGACGGGTGGCGCGCTTCACCATAGGTTGGCGGCCGTTTCCGCATCGAGCCAGCCACCCGTAAAGCCCGCGCGCTGCAGGCCCTTGCGGATGTACGGGTTCTTTTTCATCACGCTCCACACGAAATCGCTGCGGTAGTTCTCGATCATCAGGACGATGGGACCCTGATCGATGCCCAGGTGCACGGTGTCGGCCCAGCCGAAGCCCGGAATGATCCGGCCCGTGCGCACCTCGGTATGCGTATCGAAGGTCAGGTTGAACGCATCGACGAAGCCGTACTTCGTGTAGATGTTCGCGCCGTACTTCTTCTTCATTTCTTCGAGCGCGGGGATCACGATTTCCGGCGCGAACGCGATCGAGCCACCCGCCGCCGTGGGCACGATGGTGCCGTCGTCGGAGATGTAATCGAGTCCCGCACCACGCGCGGTGTAGCCCTGGTAGGTCCGCTCGCGGTCGCCCTGCTTGATGATCAGGCCGCCGGGACCGTTACTGGCCGTGAGGCCCCAGACGTTCTTGCCGTAACCGTTCCAGCCGCCCGGGTTGGCGACGGCATACGCCTGCTGCGAGTAAGTCGCGCGACGGCTGTTCTCGAAATAATCCATATCGTGCGAACGGCCCCAGGCATCGCGGATGCCGCGGAAGTCCACCCACGTGTGACTGTACTGGTGACCGAACATCGGTGCGAAGTTGAGGAAGGTCTGCCCGTGGAATTTACCCCAGGTCTTGTCGTACGTCTTCGTCCAGGCCTGCCACGCATCGTCGCCCACCGGGTGCGTCGGTGAGCCCAGTGCGAGGATTTAGACCAGCATGCCTTCGTTGTACCCGGCCCAGTCGTGCGGAATCATCTTGCCGCCCGGCGTCCAGCCCATGCTGATCAGCGCGCCGTGGTTCTGTGCCCACGGCCATTCCACGCGCCGGTAGATCGCATCGGCGAGATCGCGGATTTCCTTCTCCTTCGCGTCGTTGCGATCGAAGTAGCTCTGCGCGAACAGCACGCCGCCGAGCAGCAGCGTCGTGTCCACCGTCGACACTTCGACCCAGCGCGCCTCGCGCTTGCCCGTCTCCATGTTCAGGAAGTGATAGAAGAATCCGTGGAAGCCGGTAGCTTCGTCTTCGCTGTCGTTCTGTGGCGCATCGTTGAAGAAGCGCAGCGTGGCCAGCGTGCGGTCGATCGCCTGGTCCCGCGTGATGTAGCCGCGCTCGACGCCGACACCGTACGCCGTCAGGCCGAAACCGACCGAGGCGATGGAGGCGAACGACTGCGTGGGGTAGTGATCGGGAACCAGCCCGTTAGTCGGATTGCCGCTGTCCCAGAACCACTGGAAGGTGCGCTTCTCGAGGTCGGCGACCATCGGCGGAACGGGGTGCAGATCTTTCAGGCTGGCGACGGAGGGGGCGTGCTTGACCTTCATCGGTGCGTTCTGCGCCATGGCGAACGGGGCTGCCAGGGCGAGCAGTGCGCCCAGTGCGAGGGAAAGACGCTTGAACTTGGTGGCTTGCATGACGTGGATCCTTTCGCGCGTAAACGTTTACGGCCGCGAGGCAAATAAAAGTCCCGAAGGACTGTTTCTCGCCGGAACAAAAGAACGCCCGCGGGGAGACTCGCGGGCGCCAAAGTATGGCGCATCCGGAGGTCCGGATGCGCCAGGTGGATCAGAACTTCAGGCCGACGGTGAAGCGGGCGGTACGCGGAAGGTAAGTGATGTTGCCCTTCTTGTTGACGGCCACCGGACGGCTGTTGAGCTCACCGTTCGAGCCCCAGTTGGTGAGGTAGTCGCTATCGGCGTAGTTGGCCCAGTTGAAGACGTTCAGCACGTCGAAGCGCGCATAGATCTTCGTGTCCTTGTTGATGACGAAGTCCTTGGTCAGCTGCAGGTCGATGTCGCGGTAACCCCAGATATCGCCGCCAACCAGGAACTTGGCACCGGTGGGCGTGGCGGCCATCGGGACGCAGCTCGCACCGTTGGCTTCGATCTGGCCGTAGCACGCGCCAGCGTTCTTCGGCAGCGGCGTGGCCAGGGTCAGCTTGATCGAGCCGCTGATTCCCCACGGAAGATCGATCGCGCCCGTACCGACGAAGCGATGTTTCGCCACCGCGTTGGAGGTGATGTAAGGGTAGTCGCCGATGGTCGCTTCGTCGAACGAGTAGTGCTCGTTGATGTCGCGATTCTGCTTTGCGTGCGAGAACGTGTAGGAGAAGCTCGTGCTCCAGCCCGACTCCTTCGTGTACGGCTTCTGGGCGGAAAGGAGTACCTGCGTGGTCCGCGTTTCGATGCCGTTGTCGCCGAGGATCAGGCCGCCCACGTTCGGGATCGGGTAATCCCACGGCTGGGTCCCGTTCTGGAAGAAGTCGCCGTTCGGGTAACGATTGCCCAGCGTGAACGCGAAGCCGTCCTTGCTGAGAATGCGCGACACGGTGGCATCGGTGAGCCAGTCGCCGATCGTGTTCGACATGCCGAGGCTGTACTGGTCGGTATGCGGCGCCTTGAGCTTGTTGTTCAGCATGTCGACTTCCTGACCGGCATTGCCGCCGACGAGGTAGTTCTGCAGGACATTCTGGCCGTTGAGGAACTCGGGGTTCCACGGCACGCACGTGGACGACGTGACATCGCACGGATGCGTCGGGATGTTGAAGCGAAGCGTGGTCTGCGGCAGCGACTGCTTGGTCACCTCCGTCTGGAGGTAGTCATACAGGTTGCGGTCGTACGCACGGCCCGCACCGCCGTGAATGACGTGTTCCTCGTCGCCGAACAGGTCGTAGGAGAAGCCCAGGCGGGGCTGCCAGGCGCCGCGGAACGAGCTGCGGTTATGGCCGTTGCTCACGTAATTGTTGAGATTCACACCGCCAGCGGCCAGCGCGTCGCCGTACGTTTCGCCGGGCGTGGCGCCAGCGTACGGATTGGGCGAGTTGATGGCATCGAGCACACGCTGCGACGTCACGAAATTGTTGTACGACGGATTGACTTCGTAGTCCCAGCGCACACCGAGGTTCAGCGTCAGGTGATCGTTGACGGTCCAGTCGTCCTGTGCGAACACACCGTACTGACGTGCGTTCGTCTTGGCCACGCCGTCCTGGCCCGGAAGCGTCGACGCATAGAACACCTGCCAGGGTTCCGCCGAGGTGCCCGTCGGATTGACGTCGTAGAAGAACTGCGGGCTCTGCGCGGACGCATCGGCGGCCTTCAGTTCGATCGACTTGAACTTGTAGCCCAGCTTGACCACGTGGTCGCCGTGCCATTCCAGGTCGTTGAAGGTGAAGTTGTCGGCGATGCTCGGACCTTCCTGGCTCTTGGTCTGCGTCGCGCGAGGATCGGCGGAGCCGGTGGTGATGATCGTGGGGTTGTTCGGATCCGGCTGCCAACTATAGGTGTAGCCGTTCCCCGCCACCAACGGGACCTGGTTGATGAACGAATTCTCATACGAGAAGATCAATTCGTTGTACCAGCTGTCACCGCTGTGGGCCCACTTGAAGGTGCCGCGCGTATCGTGGTTCTCGACAGCGACACCGGCCGATGCCGTCACGCCCGAGCCGATGCTCGAGGTCTGCGTCTCGCGACGGACCTGAGTGCTCACTTCGATGCGGTCGCGGTCGGTGAGTTCCCAGTCGATCTTGCCGAAGTACAGCTTTTCGTCGAACGGCAGATTGGACGAACCGAGTTCGGACTGCACGCTGGCGGGCAGCAGGGGAGCCACGGCACCGGCATAGTTGATGCTGTTCGGTACCACCGAGATCGGCGTATCGAACTTCTTCTGCTCATAGGCGATGAAGAAGTGCATCTGGTCCTTGATGATCGGACCGCCGAGTGCGAAGCCGTATTCCTTCGATTCGGAAGGCACCTTGTTGTCGGTGTCCTTCTCGATCGGGGTGCGGTTCCGGAAGGCATCGTTGGTGTACGTGCCGAACACCTCGCCGTGGAATTCGTTCGTGCCCGACTTGGTCTCGGCGGTGATTGCCGCGGACGAAACCTGGTCGTACTCCGCCTTGTAGTTGGAGGTAATGACCTTGTATTCGCCGATGGCCAGCTGCGGGAACGGGTTGCCCTGGCTATCGCTCTGGCCGGACACGCCGCCCGCTTTCACGTAGCTCTTCTGGCTGACGCCGTCGATGTACACGTTGCCGGCGCTGTCGTTCTGCGCACCGCCTCGCAGCGAGGTGCGGCCCTTCGCGTCGACGCTGAATACCATGCCCGGCACGGTGTCGGCGAACTCGAGGAAGTTACGCGAGGCCTGCGGGATGGTCGCGATCTGGTGCAGCGAGATCGTCTGGCCGACTTCCGGGGTCTTCACTTCCTGGATGGTGGTCGCGGCGACCGAGACGCCTTCCATCTGCTTGGCGTTGGCTGCATCGGCAGGCGCGCCGGCAGCGGCGGTCGGCGCGACGATATTGACCGTTGCGGTGGAAGCCACGGTGAGCGTGATGTTCTGCTCGGTGCCCGGGCCGGCGTCCAGCTGATAGGTGGCCGGTGGCAGGCCGTTGATGGTGTACGAACCATCGGCGCCGGCCGTCGCGTGACGGGTCAGGCCCGTCTGCGGGTTGAATACGGTGACGTTCGCTCCCGGCGTGGCCTTGCCGCGCAGGGTCGCGTTGGCGCTCTGCGCCATGACCATGGCCGGCGCGATGGCCGTGGCGACGGCGGCGGCGATGACGCTGACCAGCAACTTCTTCTTCAAATGCATCGAGGCCTTCATGTTTCCCCTCTCCCAAACGTTTTGTGTGTGTTGTTCCGGCCCGGCAGGGCGCTTTTCACGGGGTCGACGTTGATGTCGTGACGCGGTGGTCGTGCCACTTTTCTTCGTTGAGAGCGTTCTGCCCCCGTGTGGGCGCCCGTTCCGCATGGCGGACCGGTGGATGTGCGCAAGTCCTGTGTGTCGCCGTCCTGGTAAACCAGCCACGGCCCGGCAAGCCGTGTTGCGTCAGGGCCGGTCAGGCCCGTCGTCTTACCGTGTCGTTGCCGCCACACGAGGCGCGCACGACAAGTTCGGTGCCGACGACGCTCGGCTCAGGCGTGGCGTCATCGGGTGATTCGATCATTCCGGCAAGACGGCCGAGCGCGGCTTCGCCGAGTTCGGCTATCCGGATGCGCACGGTGGTCAGCGGCGGCGAGACATAACGCGCCATCGGGATATCGTCGAAGCCGGCCACCGCGATGTCTTCGGGCGTGCGTACCCTGGCTTCGGCCAGGGCGGACAGGCAGCCGATCGCCATCATGTCGTTGGCGGCGAAGATCGCGTCGGGGCGCGGCACCATCGCAAGCGCCTGCTTACCGGCGCGATAGCCGGATTCCTCGGTGAAGTCGCCGGGCAGGATCGACGCACGATCGCCGAGGCCGGCGGCTTCGAGCGCGGTGCGATAACCACGGCAGCGTTCCTGCACGTCGTGGTTCACCTCGGGTCCCGCGATGAACACGATGCGCTTGCGACCCAGCCCGAGCAGGTGCTCGACCATGGCGCGGGCACCACCGAAATCGTCGACGTCGAGGGACGCCTGGCGCTCCGAGCGGACGTGGCTGTTGATCAGCACCGTCGGCACGATCACCGGAAGGTTTTCGTCGAGGAAGGCTTCATCGGCGTGCGGGGACATCACCAGCAGGCCGTCGACCCGGCCCTGCATGGAACGCAGGGCGATGGCGGCTTCGGTGGAGTCGCCGTGGGAACTAGAGACCAGCAGATAAAGGCCACGGGCGCGTGCGGCGAGATCGATGCCGCGGATCAGTTCGGACCAGAACGCACCGTGCAGATCGGGAAGCAGTGCACCGATGGTCTGGGTGCGACGGGTGATCAGGCTGCGGGCGCCGCTGTGCGGCACGTAACGCAGGCGTGCGGCCACATCGCGGATCCGCTTCTGCGTTTCCGCCGTGACGCCGCCGTGTCCGTTGAGGGCGCGAGATACCGAGGCCACCGATACGTTGGCCATTCTCGCGACGTCTTTGATCGTCACACTCACGTGGTTATCGCCCTTTACCCCTGCCCCTCCCGGGGCTGACGGCGCGGAACGTAAACGTTTTCATAGGAGCTTGTAAAGCGTGCGAAATCAACCGCTTGCTGCACTGCGGTACGAAATGATGTGAAGTGCGATACCACTTGGAGAAGACCACCAAAAAAGCGCTTACGGTCAGTGGCTTGAGTGGTATGTAAACGTTTGCGGCGGTGCAGCAGCGGTGTGCGAGCTTTGCATCACGAACGTTAATAACTGTCGTGCTCAGTAACGCGCGTTACGTGGAAATGCGGACGTTTCGAAAGTCCCTGCGACTCTTGCGGCCGCAGGGCGACGCTCAGGCTTCCCGCGCCTTTGTCGCCACGTCCTGGGGATCCCGGCGGCGCGACGACCACACGCTGCAGGGATCGCCTTCGACCGCGCGGCGACGCGTGGCGACGCCAAGCCAGGCGAATCCGGCGCCCATGGCGATGGCCACCAGATCGAGGCCGAGGACCTCATAGCGACCTTCGCCCAGCATGCGCATCAGGCGGTCGTGATGGACCGCGATATCGAGAACGCCCACCGCCACGCTGACCGCCGCCGTTGCGAACAGCAGGTCGACGGCCGCTTTGGCCGGCTTGCGCCAGAACGTCCACAGGATGGCGAGCGCAAACGTCGCGAAGCACACGGGCTGAACCAGCGACGTGGCCTCGATGCCGGAGAGCCCTCCGAGCAGGTTGCCCAGGAAGGTGCACGAGATGGCGAAGCACGAGCCGATGCACACGCCGACGGTCGCGGTGGCCATCGCACGCACCTTCATCGGCTGGTCCGCCTGGCGGCGTTTGCGGCGCGTCTCTATGTAGAGAAGGTTGCCAGAATAGAAAAGGAAGGCGCCGGCGAGGCCCAGCAGGAAGTACAGCCAGCGCAGCGACAGGGAACCGAAGGTACCGAAGTGCAGGCCGAAGATCGCCGAGTAAGTGGCGTGGTTCGCGTCCCGGGCGCCGGTCACCTGTACCTTCATCACGTGTCCGTCCACCGCATCGAGCGCGACCATGCCGTACTCGCCCAGGGTCTTTGTAGACGTGCCGCGCACTTCCGCCGCCGCTCCCTGATGGCCGTAATGCACGTAGCGCATGTAGTCGGGCTCGAAATCCGCGGCGCCCGCGGCGATCGCGGCCTGCCGGGCCCGCGCGCCCAGCTCGGCCGGGGTCAGCATGACGGCACTGCCGCCCTTGTCCTTCGTCTCCGGCAACGCGCTGGTCATCCGCTCGAACGCGCCCATGAGCTTGCCGTCGAAAGCCACCGTGTTGAAGGCGACCAGCATCACCAGGGTCAGGCAGAGCAATGCGCCGGTGACGGCGAAAATGATGTGGAAAGGCAGACTGAGAATACCGATGACGTTGTGCGAGTCCTGCCACAGCCGCTTCAGGTTGTGGCCCGGGCGCAGCGCGAACATCTCGCGGACGAGATTGGGCAGGTGAATCAGCACGCCGGTCAGCAGGGCCAGCCCGTAAATGATGCTGACCACGCCCATCAGGTAGATACCGATCGCGGGGATGCCGAGGTCGTAATGCAGCTCGTAGATGAAGTCGGCCAGACCGTGCTCGTGGTCTTCCGCATCGCGGGCCGCGGTGTCGTCCAGCGACTGGGTGCGCCAGCTGCCGTCCTTTTCCATCCAGTACGCCGCCACTTCGTGCGACGGATGTTCGGCCGGGTACGTGACGCCGATGCTTTCGCCTGCCGCGGGATGTCTGGCGACGATGTCGGCGAGCATCACGTGTGCGCGGTCCAGCGCGTCGGCCCGGGCCATCTCGGCACGCGGCACGGCCCAGGTGTCGATCTCGTCGTGGAACATGGTCAGCGCGCCCGCGTAGAACGCGATGAACAGCGCGAAGCCGGCCAAGAGGCCGGTCCAGGTATGCACGGTGGTGAAGGTGCGGATCGTGGAGGCTTTCATCGGCTCATAGCCCCGGCAGCGTGTGTTTGGCCACCCACAGCGCCGCGAAGGCACCCAGGTTGGCGACCGCCAGCCAGGCCCAGGCACGGGGACCGCTGCGGAACATATAGGTCGCGCCCATGATCCCGACCCAGAGCGGAAAGAAAGCCATCATCACCGGCAGGGTCACCGCCTCGCTGGAGCCCGGCCAGATCCAGATCACGACGGAAATGAGAGCCAGCGTGAGGGGCAGGCCGAGCAGGATGCCGGCGAAGGTCTTGGCGAGCATCAGCGAGGCTTCCGTTCGGTGGCGGGCCGGAACAACCAGGTGACGTAGGGCCATGCCACGGCGCCGAACATCAGGGCTGTCAGGGCGGCGAAGACGCCTGGCAGCGACGTCTCGGCGGCGATCCATGCCAGCAACGCCATCACGGCGAACACCCACGCTCCGATGCGGCCAGCTCGACCGATCGGACGAGCCAGCAGTCGCTGGTTGCGCGAGCAGAGATAAGCGAGCGCCATGGCGATGAGCGCCGCCAGGCAACCGAGGACATTCATGGGACACGCCGGACAAGTGACTGATTGATAATTATTATCATTTGCTGGCGGGAGAGCAACGCGTCGGGCCGTTACGCACTGCGTATGGCGAAAGGCCCGGTCGCGACGGCCAAAAGCTCTGGGAAATTTCTCAATGGATGGGCCGAATCGCCGGGATTGGTGGTCAAACGGTGACCACTGCTCAAGTTTTAACCAAACCGTCCGCTAACTGAATACGGGGGGGTCGTAAAACTAGCGTTAACCCCTCTCGTTAAATTAGAATTAACACCTCACCGATCATCGTCATGGCGTGTCTCGCTATGCGATGCGACAGGAATCGCCGATAACCGATTGATGTAGCAGCCATGTTGACCACCGCCCTCATCGCCACCACCGTCATCGCCTTCGCTCTTGCAGCGGCGTCGGTTCGTCGCATTCCCGAGGGTCAGGTCTACAGCGTTCGCCGTCTCGGCGGCGCCACGTCGCTGCTCACCGCCGGTACGCACGTCGTGCTCCCGGTGATCGATCGCGTTGCCCATAAGATCGACCTTGGTGGCCAGGTGCTGCGTTTCGACGGCGGCACGGTGTACTGGCAGGTCCTCGAGCCGGAAGCGGCCGATGAAGTGATCGACGACGCGCCGGAAATGATCCGCAGCAACGTCGTCGCCGCACTGCGCGACTCCGGTACGGCTCACCATACCGATCGCCGCGCCTTCGGCACCCAGCTCAAGCACGCCGTCAACGGTTCGCTGCGTGCCCGCGGCATGCTGGTGACCCGCGTCGAGCTCGACGCGGCCTGATAGTTTCGAAGCACGATATCCAGAGGCGGCCAACGGCCGCCTTTACTGTTTTAGGTACCGCAAACGTAACCTCAAACTCCTTGGGAATGTTCCGCGTAGGAAGCTTCAGCAATTCGCAACTCGCTGAAAGTGCGGCACATATGCAGCGACGCAACTGGCCAGGGGCGTGTGTGCCAACTTCAAACGACAAATTCAAATCTCGAAACTGGTGAGACTAGCCCGCCTCCCCCAGCGTATAAAACGCCCCACGTCTCACTCCGTGCTGAATAAGTGCGTCTTCGTCTCTTAACTTCTTCAGCAGCAGGCGAGCCTGTTCAGGCGTGATCCGGCAGAGCTCGATTACGTCCGATCGCCTGATTCGGCCGTGCTGCTTCACGAAGTTGAGCGCCATCTGTTCGCGCTGGATCGAAGAAAAACCGACTTGCCGCGTGAACTCCGCGCGCTTGCCGGTAACGTGGTACAGGCGAGCTGCGAGCATGTAACTACGAGTCCTCGGGGTTCCCCCGTGAGCCTCGACAAGACCCGCCTCAACCAGGGCTTCAAGGGTGCGTTTAGCACGAGCCGGATCTCGATGAATCCGTTTCGCGATGTCCTCTACGGAAAGCCGCTTTGCATCTTTGAGAGAAGCAAGCGTAATCAGACTATCGATGGGAAGCGTGCGGTTAGTTCGCGCCTCTTCGTCGATAATCAACTTGAGGAACGCCATGTCGGGATCGACCGTTGACATGCGCAAGGCCACACTGCTGTCGGTCACCTCGTAGGCAGGTTCGGGTCTGCCAAAACGAAGCATGCCCCTGTAAATCGTATCGACACCTCGCCCCGATCGCTCTACCAGCCCGATTCTTTTCATGGCATCGGCAAGACATGGGTTTCGTGGACGGGGCTCGGTTGTGAGCAGATTAGCCAGCGTCACACCATCTACGAGGCCGCCGGGATTACTGACGGCCAGCGCATCGTCTTCAAGGCGAACGTGCACCGCGCCACGTCGATGGTAATCACGGTGGACCAAAGCGTTCGCTACGGCTTCGCGAAATGCATTCATGTCGACTAGCGGGACCGGCACGCGGAAGAGATCAACCTGTACTTCCCTTTCCCGGTTGTACGGCCGGAAATTGGTCTCAAGCCAGTTCAGTGCTTTGAGCAATGGAAAGCGTTGAAATTCGTTGAACTCAACGGCCTCCCGATCAAGCACCTGAAATGCAAGCTCGTGCGTCGGCACCAGGCGGCGCAGCGACTCTTCTCGGCCGACCAGGAGAATGCCGGTTAGCGTCGGCGTGCGGGTCCCCTCATGTACCCGAAAGAACCCCAGCGCTCCTTCCAGGGCCTCGTCATCGAGCTCCAAGAGCTTCTCGTCGCCACCGTACCGCCGGATGCTTTGTCGAAGTCGCTCTATTTCAAGTGGATCGAAATCGTCCAACGTGCTGTTGGCTACCGGGTGCGCGGAGACATCCATTTCGCCAAACGAGGCTGCCCTGCTTGATCGTTCGTGGGGAAGCATGGGCGCGTTCTCAGGCGTTCCGTCCGACTTAAGCCGCCTTTGCAAGTATTTTCCGCTCTTAGTACACACCTCTCCCACAGACGGTCTCACGAAGATGCGGGCAACGGTGGTGCCTGATACTTCGATGGCGCTGACCGATACCGTCACGGAAGGCGACGTCCGTGACGCCACGAGCCCCGCCATGCCATCGAGCCTCATGTGATCGGCGTGCAGCCCAGTTGGCGTGCCGTCGTCCTCCACACCAAGCCACAGTTCGCCGCCTTGCGCGTTCGCAAATCCTACGATCGCATCGATTAGCTGGTCATCACCCAGGCGCGATCGGTCGCTCTTGAATTCGACGATCAATGACTCGGCGGGTGGGATCGTATGGGTCATAGGAGTTTCAACGTCGGTCCTGGACGTAATACCGAACATGTTCCGATCGGAACGAGAGCTTGGCAACCCGTTGAGAGATCTGTTCCGCTCCTGACGCATAATGACGTCCTCGACGATCGATACATTCCTACATGACCACCCGCGAAGCCCTGCAAACCCAGCTCAAACGCGGCATCGCCGCCCTCCGTGTCACCCTCCCGGAGGATGCGGTCTCCCGTCTGCTCGACTACCGCGAGCTGCTGGAGCGCTGGAACTCGGCGTACAACCTCACGGCGGTGCGCAACGCGGACGAGATGGTCACGCGGCACCTGCTCGACTCGCTGGCGATCATTCCCTTCGTGGAAGGCCGCACTCTTGCCGACCTCGGCACCGGCCCAGGCTTGCCCGGTATTCCGTTAGCCATCGCCGAGCCGGCGCGCGAGGTGCTGATGGTCGACTCCAACGGGAAGAAGGTCCGCTTCCTGCGCGAGGCCATCCGTTCGCTGAAGCTGACCAACGGCCGCGCGCTGCAGAGCCGCGTGGAAGAGGTCGAGGGCACGTTCGAGTGCATCACCGCGCGTGCCTTCGCCAGCCTGGCCGACATGCTCGGCTGGGGCGGCCACCTGCTGGCGCCGGGTGGCGTGTGGCTGGCGATGAAGGGCAAGCATCCCGCCGAGGAGCTGGACGGCATGCCCGATGGGTTCAAGGTCGAGGCGATTCACGCGCTGACCGTGCCGGGTGTGGAAGGTGAGCGGCATCTCGTGGTGATTCGGCGGGACTGAACCGCCTGCAGGCTGTCTAGGGCGAAACCACCCGTCGATGCTACGCTAACGCCCTTTCCGCGCACGGCAGCGAACCACAGCCCATGGCCCGCATCATCGCAGTCGCTAACCAGAAGGGCGGCGTTGGCAAGACCACCACCTCCGTCAACCTCGCCGCGGCCCTGGCCGCCGCGAAGCGTAAGGTGCTGCTCGTCGACCTGGATCCGCAGGGCAACGCGACCATGGCCTCGGGTGTGGACAAGTACGAAACCAAGCCCAATGGCTGCGAAGTGCTGCTCGATGAGGTCGGTATCGCCGACGTTCTCGTCCGTACCGAAGCCGCCTTCGATCTTCTTCCGGGCAATGGCGACCTCACCGCCGCCGAGCTGAAGCTGATGGACGGTCTGGCGCGCGAGCACCGCCTGAAAGAACAGCTGGGCAAGGTGTCGGATAACTACGACACCATCATCATCGACTGCCCGCCGTCCCTGCACCTGCTGACGTTGAACGCGCTGACCGCCGCCGACGGCGTGCTGATTCCCGTGCAGTGCGAGTACTTCGCGCTCGAGGGACTCTCGAGCCTGCTCGACACCATCTCGGCCGTGCGCCAGCGCCTGAATCCGCAGCTCGAGGTCGAAGGCCTGCTGCGGACCATGTACGACGTGCGCAACAACCTCGGTAACGAGGTGTCGGCCCAGTTGACCCAGCATTTCGGCGACCAGGTGCTGCGCTCGATCATCCCGCGCAACGTGCGTCTTGCCGAGGCGCCCAGCCACGGCCAGCCCATTCATCTGTACGACCGCGGTTCGCGCGGCGCCATCGCTTACATCGGTCTTGCCGGCGAGATCATCCGCCGCGAGCGCGCCCGCCACGCGGCGGCCGGCGGCGACGTGGCCGCGGAGCCCGCTGTCGACGAAGCGGCGACCGGCGCCTCCGACGCCGCCCCGACGACTTCCTGAGGAACCCCCATGGCAGCACCTAAGAAACGTGGTCTCGGCCGTGGCCTGGATGCCCTGCTTGGCGGCGGCACCGGTCCGGAGGCGCCTCCCTCGGTGATCGAGCAGGAAGGCGAGCTGCGTACGCTGCCCATCCATCAGATCCAGGCGGGCAAGTACCAGCCGCGCCGGCACTGGAACGACGAAGCCCTCGACGAACTGGCCGCCTCGATCAAGGCCCAGGGCCTGATCCAGCCGGTGGTCGTCCGCGCCATCGGCAAGAACAGCTACGAGCTGATCGCCGGTGAGCGCCGCTGGCGCGCTGCACAGCGTGCCTCGATGAGCGAGATCCCGGCGCTCGTGAAGGACGTGCCAGAGCAGTCCGTGCTGGCCATGGCGCTGATCGAGAACATCCAGCGCCAGGAGCTGACACCGCTCGAGGAAGCCCAGGCACTTCAGCGCCTCATCGACGAGTTCGACCTGACCCACCAGCAGGCGGCCGATGCCGTGGGCCGGTCGCGCGCGGCGGTCTCCAACCTCCTGCGCCTGATCGACCTGCCCGAGTCGATCAAGCAGCTGCTCGACCAGAGCAAGCTCGAGATGGGCCACGCCCGCGCCCTGCTGACCCTGCCCGCCAGCATTGCCGAGCCGCTGGCGCTCGAGGCGGCACGCCACGGCTGGACCGTGCGCGAACTGGAAGAAGCGGCACGCAAGGCCCAGCTGGCGCCGAAGGGCAAAGCCAAAACCAATGCGGTCGACCCGAACATCGCCAACCTCGAGCGCGAGCTGGCCGAGCGCTTCGCCACCCGTGTCGAGCTGGCGCACGGTCGTGGTGGCAAGGGCAAGCTCGTCATTCATTACCACAGCCTCGACGAGCTGGACGGCATCCTGACGAAGGTCCGCTGAGCGGCCGGCCTGAAAGGAAATCCGTATGCCTCCGGTCCATAAGGACGTGAACCCGAAGCAGCGCCAGTACGAAGCCATGGTGCGCGCCCTGTCGGCCGACCTTTACCGGTTCGCCTTCTGGCTGTCGCGCTCCGAAACCGTCGCCCAGGATCTGGTCCAGGAGACCTTCCTGCGCGCGTGGAAGAACCTCGACGCCCTGCGCGACGCGGAATCGGCCAAGCCGTGGCTGATCACCATCCTGCGCCGGGAGCATGCCCGGCTCTACGAGCGCAAACGTTTCGACACGGTGGAGCTGGACGACAGCGTCCCCGAGGATGCTGCCTTTGCCAGCCCCGAACGGAGTGGCGACGCCGCCCAGGTGCGCGACGCCATGCTGAAATTGCCTGAAAAATATCGGGAGCCGCTGGCCATGCAGGTACTGGGCGGGATGAGCTGCGACGAGATCGCCGAAGCCACCCAGCAACAGCCGGGCGCGGTCATGACTCAGTTGTTTCGCGCCCGTCAGCGCCTCAAGGCGATGCTTGGCGGACGTGCTGCGGCCGAAGGGGGACGGACGTGAACTGCCTCGACTTCCGCCGCCGGATCACCGCCGAACCGCGTTCCCGCGATGCCGACCTGTTGGCTCATCGCGACAGCTGTAAGGAAGGTTGCGCCCCGTTCTGGCAGCGCGCACAGCGTTTTGAGGACGACGTCGAATCGGCGCTGGCGGGCATTCCCGTGCCCGACGGGCTGGCCGATCGCATTCTGCTCGCCCATGCGACCGACGAGCGTCGCGGACAGGTGCGCCGACGCCGCTCGTGGATGGCCATGGCGGCATCCGTCCTGATCGCCTTCGGCGGTGTCGGCCTGGTGTGGCGTCACATGGATGGCACCTCACTGCCCGCGCTCGCCGTGGCGCACATGCCCTGGGAAATGGATTCCCTGAACATGACTCGCCCCATGACCGATGCCCAGGTCGAAGCTGGGTTTGTCGGCCGTTCCGCCCATCTGAAGGGGCCCGCCCCCGCTGGCGTCACCTATGTGCACGACTGCACCGTGGGGCCGTACCCGGCGGTGCATCTGGTGACGCGGATGAACGACGAGCCCGTGGTCGCCCTCTACATGCCCGGCAAGATGAGCGATGCCGACAGCGACTTCCACCGCGACGGCTGGGATGGCCGGCAGATCGCCCTGAGCGGCGGCACCCTGGTGGTGATGGCGCAAGGCGCGAGCCGCAACACCATGGACGCCGTGGCCCGCGGCTGGCGCGAGGCCATCGAGGGGCCGGTCGCTCCCAGCGTCGGCCAGATCTGAACGAACGGCCGCTTTCGCGGCCCCATGGGCGGCCGCTTGGGCGATAATGCCGCCCCGAATCCTCCAGCCCCGGAAAAGCGATGACCGACCTCGCCGTGGTCGTGCCCGTCTTCAACGAGCGCGACAACATCCCGCCCCTCCTCGCCGAGATCGCGTCGGCACTGCGTGGCCGGATCGACTTCGAGATCATCTACGTCGACGACGACAGCACCGACGACAGCGTCGCCGTGCTGACCGCCGCCCGCGCTCAGTACCCGGAACTGCGGATCATTCGCCACGTTACCCGAAGCGGCCAGAGCACGGCCGTCTGGAACGGTGTGCGCAACGCGCGCGCGCCGTGGATCGCCACGCTCGACGGCGACGGCCAGAACGACCCGGCCGATATTCCGAAGCTGCTCGAGGCGCGGGCGGGCGCGGCACCGGATCTGAAGCTGTTCGCCGGATGGCGCGTGACCCGTCGCGACAGCTTCAACAAGCGGATCTCGTCCAGGGTCGCCAACGCCGTGCGCTCGCGCATGCTCAAGGACAGCACCCCGGATACCGGCTGCGGCCTCAAGCTGTTCGAGCGGGAGACCTTCATGCGGCTGCCCTATTTCGACCATATGCACCGGTATCTGCCGGCGCTGGTGAAACGTGCGGGGTTTGCCAGCCAGAGCGTGCCGGTCGGTCATCGTCCGCGTACGGCGGGCACCTCCAAGTACGGCATGCTGGACCGCCTTTGGGTCGGCCTCGCCGACCTGCGTGGCGTGGCGTGGCTCATGCGTCGTGCCAAAGTCACGCGTACCGAAGAACTTTAACGAACCTGCATATGCCGCGGCTGCCAGCTGTCGAGCATCTGCTCGGTACGCACGCGACCCAGTTCGATCAGCTCGCGCGCCCGGTAAAACTCGTACACCGTGGACACGTTGCGCGGGATCTCGATCAGCAGGTCGGGCGGATAGGCCGCCAGACGCAACCGTGACAGATTGGCCTGCATCAGGTCCATCGACTGGGTCATCAGGTCGAACGCGCCGGGGTCCTTGAGCTTCGGCTTGCCGTCGCCGGCGGGCAACACCCTCCCGAAGAGCCGCCCCAGCTTCGCCGTGTAGCCATGATCGGCCACGGCGGTGACGTTTTTCTCGGGCGGCTTCTGCATTTCAGCCGCGCCATCGACGCTTACCGCGAACACGTAATCGGCCTCTTCGCGCATCAACGGCAGGACGGGCAACGGGTTGAGCAAGGCGCCGTCGACCAGACGACGACCTTCATGCGTATAGGGCCGGAACAGCGTCGGAATGGCGATCGATGCACGTATGGCGTCGAACAGCGGCCCGCGCGTCAGCCAGACTTCGCGTTCCCGGTCGATGTCGGTCGCCACCGCCGTATAGGCGATCGGCAACTCCTCGATATTGACCTCACCGATCAGCTCGCGCAGCGCGGCCATGATCCGGTCGCCCTTGATGAAGCCACCGCCGGAGAAGCTCCAGTCGACCAGACGCAGCACGTCGAAGCGGGCCAGCGTGGAGACCCAGTCGCGATAGATGTCGAGCTTGCCCATGCCGTAGATGCCGCCGATCAGCGCCCCCATCGACGTGCCGGCAATGGCGACGATCTCGAAGCCGCGCTGTTCGAGGACCTCGATGGCACCGATGTGGGCCAGACCCTTGGCCGCGCCCGCCCCGAGGGCAAGCGCGACGCGGGGTTTACGGGGTTCGGTGCTGAGAGCGGGCAGGGCGCCGGTTTCGGCGATATCGAAGTCACTCATGTAACGGCGGCGCTCAGTGGGAGTGGTTCGAACCGTTCTGGTAACCGGACAAGGCCAGTTGCAGCAGGATCTTCATTTCTTCGCGTAACGGCAGCGGTGCGACGATCTCGGCGTCGGGACCGTACTTCAGCACGTCCATCAGCAATTCGCGGGAGTTGGAATACGGCACCTTGAGCTCGTAACGGCCGTCGCCCAGCCATTCGCCCTTCTGCTGCGAGTGCCAGTGCTCGTCGGCCACCCAGCGTGCGGCATGCGACGAGAAGCGAATGGTCGCCCAGGCCTTCGGCTTGCCGGCAAAGATGCCGTAGCTGGACGCGAGCAGATCGTTGAGCTCGGCATCCTCGACATCCCTGGCTTTCGCGTCGAGCGCCTGCGGATCGGCGATGCGGTCGACGGCGAAGCTGCGCAGCGCTTCGCGGTCGTGGTCCCAGACATCGAGGTACCAGTTGTCACGATAGTGGGTCAGGCGCTGCGGCGAGACCGTACGCTTCGTGTCGGAATTGGTGGTGCGCGCGCGGTAGCGGAAGCTGACCTGACGTCGCTCCAGCGTGGCGCCCGCGACGATGCGGAAGACCTGCTGGTCCATCTTCCGCGCACCCCAGGAAATCACCCGGATGCGATCGACCGGCAGCGCCTTGCCGCTGCCGTGATCGGACAGCAGACGTTCGATACGCGCCTTGAACGGCGCCACGGCGCCGGCGAGCACGCCTGGGTCGGAGCGGCCGATCAGTTCGTTCAGCGCCATGAGGGCGGCCAGCTCGTCGCTGGTCAGCCACAAGCCGGGCAATTCAAACGAATCGCCCTCGCCCGCCTCGTAGCGGAACGACGCCTGCTCGCCTGCGACGCTCTGCACGGGCGCGCCGAGCGCATCGCGCAGGAAGGCCACATCGCGGTATAGCGTGGCGCGTGAACACTCCAGCTCGTCCATCAACCGGGACAGGGGTACCGGGTAATGGGCGGACTTCAGGAGTCGGTGCAGGGTGAGAATGCGCTCGTAGCGGTCCATGTGTGTCGCCGGCAGGATGGAGCTTCGGAAAGTGTGTCCGCGCGGGCGTGACGCCCGTATCTACGCGGGCCAAGCATGGCGTCGCCGGGAGCCGTCCGCAAGGGAGTCTCGCGGGCGTCGCGACATGCCCGTTTGCGCCGGGCGCCATAAGGCGCAAAAATGCCGCTTTGCGATTCGCCGAAGGCCCTCCCCGACCATGGCGGAACCCAACGACGCCCCTTCCGTCGCGCTGGATCCCCTGGACCGGCCTGGCGAAGTCACGCCCGTCCAGAGCCTCTTCTCGACGCCCGGTGTCGTCGTCCAGACCGCGATGGCAGCCGGCTATGGCCTGTGGATGGTGCTGGGCACGGCCCTGGCGCTCGGCCTGTATCCCGATGGCCGGGGCGAGGTACTGGTCCCGCTCTCGATCGGCCTGGTACTGGTAAGCCTCGGCCTCGTGGCGACGTGCCTGCGCCTTCCCTTCGCGCCGGCGTGGCATGGCTGGGACCCCGTCAAGCGCATGATGCCCACGGCCGAGGGCATGGTGGCCATGGCCAATTACCTGCCGATGCTGGCGCTTGCCGGGCTGGCGCGGGGTGGCAACGACTTTTGGGCGACGCGGCTGGCAGGCGCCGCGCTGATGCTCTGCAGCCTCGCCACGCTGGTCTATACGGCGCGAGGTGCCTCACGCCATCTGCCGCTCTCCGTGGCGTCGGTCGCCAATGCCTTGCCCCTCGGCCGCACCGTATCGGCGTTGTTCGCCGGCGGCCTGTGGTTCTGGCTCTGCGTCGCGCTGCAGAGCGAGGTCCCGATCAATCCGCTCAATCCGTGGCGACTCGCGCTTCTCGCGGTGGCGCTCGCGCTGGGCGTCGTCGAGGGCATGCGCTGGCGTGCCTTGCGCCAGCTTGCCGAAGAGAGCGGTGCCACCGGGTACTTCACGACGGGGCGGACGGCGGTCTCGTTGCTGGCCTGGCGCTTCACCGTCGCGGTGCTCTCGGTCGGTTTGCCCTGCGTTTTGCTGGTTTCGCACCCCGCGGGACCGCTGCTGCCGGTGGCCGCCGCTCTGGCCGCGTTAAGCTGCATTATCGGTCAATGTCTCGAGCAGCGGCTTTATGGCCGGGCTTACGCACAGTGGGTTCACGGCTGACGCCACCTTCCATTCCATCTACGGGTAGACGATGAAAAAACTCCTTCTCGCCACACTCGTCCTTGCCGCGCTGCCGTTCACCGCGTCGGCCCAGGACGCGACCGCCAATCCGGCTGCCACTCCCGACCAGAACGCCGACGCCGCGAAAAACGGCGGGTGGACCGGCAACGGCGAATTCGGCTTCGCATCCTCGCGGGGCAACTCCCGCTCGGAAAATGCCAACGCCAAGATCGGATTCAATCAGGAAAACGAGCTGTGGAAGAACAACTTCTACCTCAACGGCCTGCGCTCCAAGGGCGAAGTGGATGACGGGGACGGCAACAGTCAGTTCAGCACCACGGCGAACCGTTACGACACCGGTGCGTCGGTGGGCTACAAATTCGATCCGCGCAGCTACGTGGTCACGGCGGCGCGTTACGAGCACGACGACTTCGGCGCCAATCTCTGGCAGGGCATCGTGTCGGTCGGCTACGGTTATATCGCTCTGAAGAACGAGAAAGCCGAGCTGTCCTTCGAAATCGGTCCCGGTTTCAAGCGCTATCAGCCGGCGAAGTCGACCCGCGACCTGGTCAACGCCGACGGCACACCGGTACTGAATGCCGATGGCACCACGGCGACCGAGGAATACAAGCCCGACGCCGAAAGCGAAGTGGTCGGCCGTGGCCTGATCAACGCGAAATACCGCCTGACCGACAACACGGCACTGGAAGACACGCTGCTGGTGGAAGCGGGCTCGAAGAACCAGTACTACCAGAACGACATCGGCCTCTCGGTCAGCATGACGAAGAAGCTGGCGCTGAAGATCGGCTACCAGATCCGCTACAACAGCGACACGCAGCCGGGTACCGTCAGCACGGATAAGCTGACGACGACTAACCTGGTTTACAACTTCTAAGCGAAGCGCGCCTCGTTGCAGCAGCGCCCTTTTTTGTAAGAGCGCGTTTGTAGGAGCGTGCCCTGCGCGCGAAAAGCCAACGGAGCGGTGAAGCGGGAGCCTTGCCGCATCTTCGCTTCGTTGGCTTTTCGCGAGCAAGGCGCGCTCCTACGACAGCAGCGGCCAGCGTCAGCGGCAGCAAGCGTGAGCCGTTGCCAGCGTCGGCCGCAGCTAGCGCTGCGGTTTCAGAAACTCTTCGGCACCCAGGCCGATCAGCATCGCCGCCACTTCGTGGCCCAGTGTCACCGGATCGCCCGAGGCGTTGTCGGCCTGCGCATGCAGCAACTCGCCAGTGAGCGCATTGCCGACCATGCCGTGAAGCGTGAGTCCGTGCTCCGCGACCACGCACCACGCGCCGATCGCCACGGCGCAGCTGCCACCCAGCCGCTCGTTCATGGCGCGCTCCGCGTTGACGGCCAGCAGCGTCTCTTCGTCCGTCAGTGCGGCGAGCAGTTCGTTGACGCGCACGTCGCTGGCGAGGGATTCGACCGCGATGGCGCCCTGTCCCGGTGCCGGCAGCCAGTCCGGGCTCGCCAGACGCGTCGTGATGCGGTGGCCGAGGCCGAGCCGCTCGACGCCTGCGCAGGCCAGGATGATGGCGTCGTAATGCCCCTCGTCCAGCTTGGCCAGTCGGGTGTTCACGTTACCGCGCAGGTCCAGCAGCTGCAGGTCGCCGCGGACGGCGCGCAGCTGTGCCTGACGCCGCAATGACGAAGTACCGACCCGGGCGCCGTTCGGCAGGTCGACCAGCGTGGCGTAGTCATTGCTGATGAAGGCGTCGGCGGCATCGGCACGCGGCAGGATCGCCGACAGCGCGAAGCCGGGTTCGAGCTCGGCGGGCACGTCCTTCAGCGAATGCACGGCGATGTCGGCGCGACCGTCCTGCATCGCGACTTCGAGCTCCTTGAGGAACAGGCCCTTGCCGCCGATGGTCGCCAGTGAGCGGTCGAGGATCTCGTCACCCCGCGTGGAAAGCGGAACCAGTTCCACCACCAGGCCGGGATGCGCCTGGCGCAGAAGGCTGGCCACGTGTTCGGCCTGCCAGAGGGCCAACGCGCTCTTGCGCGTGGCGATGCGAAGCGGTGCGGTCATGGGATCCTGGCGCTGGCTCGGTCGAAAGTGTGATTGTCCCGCAATCCAACCCGGCGTGCAGCGCGGCGACGTGTCACGCGGCCTCAGCCGGCCTCCGCGCGAAGCAGCTGGCGCACCGCGGGCAGGTTGCGCCGGCTGACTTCGGGTGTGACCTCGGTACCGGCCAGGCGCGCCATCACGCGACCGTCGGTCAACGTTTTCAGACCTACCAGGCGTGTACGCGGCACCAGGCAGTTGCGGTGCAGGCGGATCAGGCGCTCGCCATGCGCGATCTCGAGCTGGCGCAGCGACTCATCGATCAGCCACATCCCGCCACTATGATGCACGGCGACATACTTCTCGTCGGCGAGGAGATAGAGCACGTCGTCGAGCGCCACACGGACCTCGTCGTTGCCACTGCGCGCACGGAGCCACGCGTTACGCGATGGCTGAGGGGCGCGTACCGTGCGCATCGCGGCACGATCCAGCGCCTCGGCCAGACGCTCCGCGAGTATGGGCTTGAGCACGTAGTCGGTCGCACCGAGGTCGAAAGCGCTCAGCGCGTGTTGCTCGTAGGCCGTGCAGAAAATGACCTGCGGACGCTCGACGAGCGTGGCCAGCTGCACGGCGACGGCGGTGCCCGACAATCCAGGCATTTCCACATCGAGCAGCACGAGGTCCGGTCGCAACGACGCGCAGGCGGCGATCACCGCATCGCCGTCGGCGGCCTCGCCGACGATTTCCACGTCGTCGCGTGGCGCCAGCAACGCCTTCAGGCGTGCGCGCGCCAGCGGCTCGTCATCGGCGATCAGGACGCGCATGCGCGGGCTCCGGCAGAAAAACGGTGACGATGAAATGGCCCTCGCGCTGTTCCGCACGCACGCTGGCGCGCTGGCCGAAATGATAGGCGACGCGTTCGCGCACGTTGCGCAGTCCATGTCCGGTGCCGGGCGTCGGCAGAGCATCGGAGAGCGAGTTCTCGATCACGATCTCCACGCCACCGGGGACACGTCGTCCGGCAAGGCGAATGCTTCCACCGGTGCGGCTGGGCTGCACGCCGTGACGAACCGCGTTCTCGACCAGCGGCTGCAGCAGCAGGTGCGGCAACGGCAGATCGGCGGGTACGTCGATGTCGCGCTCGACGCGCAGCCGGTCGCCCAGGCGCAGGGACTCGATCTCCAGATAACGGTCGACCAGGGTCCACTCGTCACCCAGCGTGCCTACCGCATGATGATCGCTGCCCAGCGCCGCGCGGAACAACTCGCCCAGGTTCTCGACGGTGCGTTCGGCCGCGTCGGGATCGACGCGGATCAGCGCGGCCACCGCATTCATGCTGTTGAAGAGGAAATGCGGGCGGATGCGTGCCTGCAGCGCGGCGACCTGTGCCTGTGCGGCAGCGGCGACCCGTGCCTGCCATTGTGCGACGACGTAGAAGTAGCGGAGCAAGCCGGCACCGAGCAGCCCCGTGGCGATGCTGGCGTCGCGCACGAAGCCGGTGCGCGACGCCGGCGTCATGCCTGTCCTGATGCTGTGGTCGACCCAGCCAAGCAAAGCGGCGCTCGCCGCCACCAGCACGACGAGTACGAGCCACACCGCGGCATACGGTGCCATGCCGGGGAGACGCTGCATCCATGGCCGCAGTTTGCACAGCGCGACCGTCAGCAGAACCGACAGCCAGCTGGTGAAAAGCACCGCTGTTCCATAGTCGCGCCAGTCGGCGTGGCTGCCGGGTGCCAGGCACATGAGGGTGACCGTGAGCGAGCCGACCACCAGCAACGCGAACAGCAGCGGCAGGCTGCAGAAGTCGGGCAGAGGCGCCGACGGAGGGCGCAAGCCCTGGGTCGAGTCGGTAGGGGCGGCGGACATGCGGCGAGTATGCCGGATGCCCGCACGCGCCGACGCGCGCGGGATCACGCGTTCGCGAAGAGCCCGGAGAACCAGGCGCGGATGTCGACGATCTCCGGCAGGCTCACCTGATGAGCCATCGGATAGCTGTGCCAGTCCACGCGATGGCCGAGCAGCTCGAGCACCTGCCGCGAGTGCTCGCCGAGCGCCATCGGCACGACCGGGTCGGCGCTGCCGTGGCCCCAGAAGATCGGCGTGGCGTGGTTGGCGCCGCTGCGCTCGGCTTCGATGGTGTCGTGCAGGGGCAGGTAGGCCGAAAGAATCAGCAGGCCGGCGAGACCTTCGCGATGGCGCAGGCCTGCCGACAACGCCATCGCGCCGCCCTGCGAAAAGCCGGCCAGCACGATCCGCGATGCGGGCACGCCACGCTCGACCTCACGGGCGATCAGCGCTTCGACCTCGTCGATGGAAGCGCGGATGCCTTCGGCGTCCTGCTTGTCCGCGATGGACAAGCCTTTGATGTCGTACCAGGCGCGCATGGGCACGCCGTTGTTCACCGTCACCGGCCTGACCGGCGCATGCGGAAACACGAAGCGGATCGCCGGCCACGACGGATCGGCCAGCTCAGGCACGATCGGCGCGAAGTCATTCCCGTCCGCGCCGAGCCCATGCAGCCAGATCACCGACCAGACGGGCGATGGACGGGTTTCCTGTTCGACGGTAGGCAGCATGAGGTGTTCCGGTATTCGAAGACTCCGAATCCTACCAGCCCCGATATTCCCCCGGAGATCGATCGGCGCCGACGCCAGATACGCGCGGACGCCTGGATCTGACGAGATATGTGTATCTTGCACTTTCTTTGGTGCACGCTTAGCCTCGCCTCCGATATGTGCATATTGCACACGATTCGGAGGTTCCTCATGCGTGATTCCGTTGACATTCTGATCTGCGGTGCCGGAGCGGCCGGCCTGACCCTGGCTATCGATCTGGCCCGCCGTGGCATCGCTTTTCGCCTGATCGAAAAGCTCCCCTCGCCCTTTCAGGGGTCCCGTGGCAAGGGTATTCAGCCGCGCAGCCTGGAGGTCTTCGAAGACTTAGGCCTTCTGGACCGGGCCATGGCGACGGGCGGTGCCTATCCTCCCGTGCGCAAATATGCCGCCGACGGCTCCTTCGTCGACCAGGAAATGGTCGGGGCCGATCACCCCCCGACGCCAGCGGAGCCGTACCGGCTGCCGCTGATGGTTCCGCAGTTCCTCACCGAGACGCTGATGCGCGAGCGTCTTCTCGAGCTCGGGGCGGTGGTCGAATTCGGTGTGGAGCTGACCGGCTTAGCGGCGACTGACACGGGCGTTGAAGCCACCGTGCGGAGCGAACGAGGCGACGAGGTCATCCGCGCAAGCTATCTGATCGGATGCGACGGCGGACGAAGCTTCGTCCGCGGTGCGTTGGGCATCGACTTTCCCGGTAAGACACTGGGCGTGAGAGCGATCGTGGCCGACGTGATTCTGGAAGGTCTGTCGCGCGACGTCTGGCATCGGTTCGACGGCGGTGATGGTAAGCACCTGAGCATCTGTCCGCTTGCGGGCAGCGACCTGTTCCAGATTCAGGGCCCCATTCCGCTGGAAGGCGACATCGATCTTTCCGCCGAAGGGCTGACTCGCCGTGTCGTCGAGGCGACGGGTCGTGAGGACATCGTGCTGCGTTCGGTGTCCTGGGCCTCGGCATACACCATGAACGCGCGGCTGGCGGATCGCTATCGCGACGGCCGCGTCTTTCTCGCAGGCGATGCGGCGCATATCCATCCGCCGACCGGCGGCCAGGGCCTCAATACCAGTCTCCAGGATGCCTACAACCTCGGCTGGAAACTGGCGGCCGTGCTTCGCGGCGCACCCGGGTCGCTGCTCGATACGTACGAGGCCGAACGCCGTCCGATCGCGGCCGGGATGCTGGGCCTTTCCACGCGTCTGCTCGAGGGATTCAAAAAAGGCGATAACCGCCGGGGCCGCGAGGTACAGCAGCTGGATCTGGATTACGCCGAATCGCCGCTGTCCTTCGTGTCAGACGCCGCCAGTCATCTTGCACCGGGGAGTCGCGCACCGGACGCCAACGTGCGCGGCGCGGGTGGCGGCGCCACGCGGCTCTTTCATCTGTTCAGGGGAACGCACTGGACGTTGCTGGTGAGCGGGTCGGCGCCGTTCACTCCACGCGCCGGTATGCACATCCACCGGATCGGACCGGGACTGGAGTTCGACGACCATCTCGGTCAGTTCACCGCCTTCTACGGTGTGCCGGATCGTGCGGCCATGCTGGTCCGGCCGGATGGTTATGTGGCCGGCGTCTTCGCTGCCGCGCAGGCCGAGGCATTGCAGGCGTATCTCGACCGGGTGTTGCCCGCCGGTACGTAGCGCCTGCGCCGGCTGGCTCCCATCAGAGCGGCGCGTCCCCGAGTAACCGCCGTCAACGAAACAGATGCGGCACGAAGCAGCTGGTGTTGCGCGTGATCCGGTCGTCATCCTCGCGGATGCCGATGCCGGCCGGCTCATCGCCGATCACCCAGGAACCGACCAACGCGTGCCGACCCTGGAATACCGGCAGCGGTGCGAGCGCCTGATACACGGTAAGCGGCGTCTGCGCACCACGCTCATGGGCATCGAGCACCGCGATGCCCTCGCCTTCGCGACCCCAGTAAGGCTTGGCCACCGCCGCGCCGACGATGTCTTCGCGCCGCCTGCTCGCTGCGAGAAGATTCGGGTGCCTCGGAAAGAACTCCCACAGCAACGGGAGAATCGCCTTGTTCGACAGCAGCATCTTCCATGGTGGCTCGAGCCAGCGCGTGCCGCTTGCGGGAATGTGTTGCGCGAACGCTTCGCTCATCAGCCATTCCCACGGATACAGCTTGAACAACCGGTCGATGGGACGGTCGGCCAGGTCGATGAATGCCTTGCCCGACCAGCCGATGTCCTCGATGTCCAGCGCCTGCACGTCGTGCCCGGCCTGCCGGCAGGTGTCCACGAGATAGTCCGTCGTGGTCGCGTCTTCAGGGTTGTCGTAACACGCCGCGAAGTGCACACGCGGTCCACCCCCGACGGTGCGCCAGCGGTCGATCAGCTTCTCGTGGATCGAATTGAACTGATCCGCGTCGGAGGCGACTTCTTCCAGCCAGTACCACTGCACGACCGAGGCTTCGAACAGCGACGTCGGTGTATCCGCGTTGTACTCGAGCAGCTTCGGCGCCGAACGGCCGTCGTACGACAGGTCCATGCGCCCGTAGAGCGCAGGGTCGCGATCGAACCAGCTGCGCTCGATCAGGCGCGCGGCGCGGTCATCGAGGCCGAGCTCGGCGTAGCGGCCGTCGCGCACGATCCGGTCGACGGCTTCGAGGCATAGGGCATGCAGTTCGGCCGTCGCGCTCTCGAGCACGTCGACCTGCGCTTCGTCGAACACGTAGCAGGCATCCTCGCGCCAGTACGTTTTGCCGTCGATGGTGTGAAAACCGAAGCCGATGGCTTCGACGTGCGTCTGCCAGTCCTTGCGAGGAACGATGGTCTCGCGGCGCATCAGCCGCCCCGCGCCGAGACGCGTCCGCTCGAGCCGAAGCCTCCGCGGCTGCCGAAATCGAAGCCGGTCGGGCCGTGGCCGGCGAAGCCGCCGCCACCCGCAACGGTGCGCCCCGGACCCGGGTCACCCTTGAACGCGTTGCCGCGCCAGTCGCTGCGATACCAGGGGCCGTAGTAGTGATAGCCGGCCGAATGGCCACCGCCGCTTCCCGACACGGGCTGGTCCTGAGTGCACTGCCCGGTGGCGTAGTCGTGCTCGCAGTCCTCGAGCGAGGCGTAGCTGTTGCGTTGGACATCCTTGCCGCCGAAGGCGGCATAGCCGGCCACCGTCGCACCCAGGAGGCCGAGCGCGATCGCAACCGACCGGCGCCGGGTCAACGGCTCCTCCGTGAGGCGTGTCGGAGCGTTATAACCGCGCGGCAGATCGATGGACCAGGAGGCCGGTTTGAAGGGATGATCGGACTCAGGACGTTCGGACATGATGAGCCGTCCTCAGTACGTCATCGCTGCGGCGTTGAGCGTGCCGACACAGGCCGCCACGATCGCCACGAACAGTGCCACGGAGCGGACGTCCGCTTCGATCCGGCCACGCAGGTCGCGCACGACGAGGCGCAGGACGAGGTGGGTCAACAACTGGACGACCCAGGCAACCAGACCCCAGAGGGCGAGATCGACGAGGCTCACGCTGTGCGCGATCGCACTCGCCAGTGGCTGTACGAAGCCGATGGCCGCACCGCCGAGGCTGATCGCCGCCGAGAGATTGCCCTCGCGGATCAGCGCCATCTCACGCTGCGGGGTGATCCAGATGTAGGTCACCACGAAGGCGACGAAATAAAACACGCCCAGGGCCAGGTAGGCCACGAACGCGGGCAGGGTGAACAGGTCCGACACGATCACGCAGGCATCCTTGTTTGAGGCGGCCTCCCCTGGCCGCCTCGCAAGGATAGGCTGGCTACCCGGTGGGAGCCAGCCCCGTTGGCGAACGCTTATTCGCCGAGCCCCAGTTCCGTCGCAAAGAACGTCAGCTGCAGCGCCGCATTACCTACCCGCTGGCTGAAAGGCGCACCGACGCCATGCCCTGCATTCATCCGCGTCAGCAACAGTACCGGCTGACCGGAAGTCGAGGCGTCCTGCAACGCGGCGGCGAACTTGCGCGACTGCCACGGCGCGACGCGTGGATCGTTGGCGCCCGTGGTGAGCAGCACCGCCGGATACTTCGTCCCCGCCTTGACGTTGTGCAGCGGCGAATACGCCAGCATCGCCTTCGCGATCACCGGATCCGTCGTGCTGCCGTACTCGCTCACGTTGTATGGACCATTCGTAAAAGCCGTCTCGTGACGCGGCACGTCATAGATGCCGACGGCACCGACCACGGCGCGATACTGCTCCGGATGCTGCGTCAGCGCGGCACCCATCAACAGGCCGCCGTTGCTGCCGCCGAGGATGCCCAGGTGGCCGCGGTCGGTCCAATTCGTGTCGATCAGCGCCTGCGATGCGGCGTAGAAGTCGTCGAACACGTTTTGCTTGCGCTGCTTCTGGCCCTGCTCGTGCCACGCTTCACCGAACTCGTTGCCGCCGCGAATGTTGGCGTAAGCGAGCACGCCACCACGCTCCAGCCAGGCCAGGTTGGCGCCGACGAAGCCCGGCGTTACCGGAAGGCCGAAACCGCCATAGCTGTAGAGGATGGTCGGCCGCTTGCCGTTCGGGGTGATCCCATCCATCGAAATCACGGTGACGGGAATCTTCGTGCCGTCCTTCGATACGCCGTCGATGCGCGACACTTTCACCTTCGAGTAGTCCGCGGCGGGCTTTACCTCGAACACGGTTTTCAACGTGCCGCTGGCGCCGTCGTACTCCGCCCAGCGGGTCGGGGTGGTCCAGCCGCCGTAGCTCAGCAAGGCCTTGTTCTGTCCGGCTTCGGAAGCGACGCCGCCGATCGTGATACCGGTCGCCGGCAGCGGCACGCGGCGGACCAGGGTGGCCTTCGCGTCGTACTGATCGGCCCACCAGTCGGGGCCGGCGCTGCGCACGACGAGAAACCCGTCGCCCATGGCGGAGACACGCTGAATCGCACCGTCACCCTGGGCGAGCACATCGCTGCGCTTGCCATCGGCGCCGACGGCGAGGAGTCTGCCACGCGGCGCATCGGCGAAAGCGACGACGATCAGGCGGTCGCCGACCCACGCGGCGGAGCGCACGTCCGCATCGCGGCCCAGCACACGCTTGAACTCACCCTTGCCCTGCCGCAGGTACACCTCCGCCGGGCCGCCGTCGCCTTCATTGGCGAGCAGCGCGGTGGACGCACCTCCCTTGCCCTCGAGCAGGATGTACTCGGCGACATGCGAGTAGCCCTTGCCGAAAACCGTGCGGTCCTTCGTGGCGGCCTCGCCGATCGTGTGATGCGCGAGCACCGCGTCGAACTCGCGCAGCGCCTGGCCCGCGGCGGGCGTCTCGAAACGCGCGTAGGTCACGCCCTTCTCATCGGCATCCCAGGCGAGCGCCTGCGGTGTGGTGCCGCCGCCGGCCAGGGGCAGCAGGTCGGGCAACGCCTTGCCGGTCGTGGTGTCGAGGATGTGGATGGTGGTCAGTTCGCTGCCGCCTTCCGCCGTGCCATAGGCCAGGTACCTGCCGCTGGGCGACGGCCAGTATTCGGTGATCGCGGTGCTGCCGTCACCCTGGTTCGGGTCGACCAGCGTGCGCGTCGGACCATCGGGCCACGCCTTCGCCACCAGCAGCGGTTGTGCCTGCGGCGGCGTGCTCTCGAAGTAGAACAGGGTGCCGCCGGCGAGCGTCGGCGAACTGCGCGTGGTCGACGTGATCGCCAGTTCGCGCACGCGAGCGCTCAGCGCCTTGCCCAACGGCATCGCGCCGATGGTGGCTTCGGTGTAGGCGTTCTGGGCATCGATCCACTGTTTGACGTCGGCGGCTTCGGGGTTCTCGAGCCAGCGGTAGGGGTCGTTGACCGGCTGGCCGGCCAGGGTTTCGGAGACCATGCGCTTCGGCGTCGAGGGGGCCTGGCTCGTGGCGGCATGGGCACCGCAGGCGACGAACAGGCTCACGGCGAGCAGGCGGGGGACAAAGGCGCGCATGGGATCGACTCCAGGGTGGGAAGGCGTCGAGCGTAGCAAACCGGGCGGGAGGACTCGCCGTGCCGAAAGGGGTGGCTGGCGGGTTATGCTCGTCCGCTTTGCCATTCCCGGGATCCGCCCGATGCGTGTACTTGCCGCCGCCCTGCTCACCGCCTTTGCCGCCGCGCCGTCGCTGGCCGCGCCGCCGCCTCCGCTGGACATGGAGATGATCATGGCGAACCCGGACTGGATCGGGCCGGCGGTGGAAGACGCGTACTGGGGTGTCGATGGCCGCGAGGTGTATTACTCGCTGAAACACGACGGCACGCCGGTGCGCGACCTCTACCGCGTCGGCGCCAACGGCGGAGTGCCGGAGCGCCTCGATCCGAAGGCAGCGGCGAATGCCGACGGCACGAAGCTGGTGTTCGACCGCGACCATCGCCATGCCGCTTTCATCCGCCACGGTGACGTCTTTCTCCGCGACCTTGGCACGGGCGCCACGGTGCAGGTCACGCGTACCGAAGCGACCGAAAGTCAGCCGCGCTTTTCCCTCGATGGCCGCCTGCTGACTTTCCGCGCGGGCAACGAATGGTTTGCCTATGCCGTTGCCGGTGGCCCCGCTGGCAAAGCGGCGGTGCTCGAGGAAAAGGACGACCCCAGCGCAAAGACCTCCGACGACCTCGAAGACGACCAGCAAAAGCTGTTCTCCACCCTGCGCGGTCTGCGCGCCGACGAGGCGGCAATGAAGACCGAGAAGGACGCCCTCGCCGCCGCCGACCCCGGTCGTGCGCCCGCGCCCTTCTGGCTGGGCAAGAACGTCAGCGTCGCCGATACCTCGCTCTCGCCCGACGGCCACTGGCTCCTCGTCGTCACCCAGGCCAAGGATGCGGACGCCGGCAAGATCGCCGACCTCACCCACTACGTGACCGACTCGGGCTACGCCGAGCCTGAAGCGACGCGCGCGTACGTCGGCCGCAGCGACCCCGCGCCGCAGTCGCTGCGTCTGCTCGACCTGAGCACGCACACCAGCTACGACCTCGACACGAAGACGTTGCCCGGCATCGGCGACGACCCGCTGGCCGACCTGCGCGCGAAGACCGTGGCCGCGCTGCGCAAGGACGGCAAGAACGACCGCGCCGACGCGCTGGCCGCACCCAAGACACGCCCGGTCATCGTCAACGGTGAATACAGCCCCGGCATCGTCTGGAGCGACGATGGCCATAACGTCGCCGTGCAGCTCCGTGCGATCGACAACAAAGACCGCTGGATCGCCACGGTCGACTTCGGCAGGCACACACTGGTCAGCCAGCACCGCCTGACCGACAAGGCATGGATCAACTGGGATGGCAACGACTTCGGCTGGTTGAACGATGGCCGTACGCTCTGGTACCTGAGCGAAGAATCCGGCTTTGCGCAGCTCTATACCCGTCCGCTGGGCGGCAAGGCCACGGCGCTGACCTCCGGCCGCTTCGAGGTCGACCACCCGGTGCTCAGCCCGGATGGCGGTACGTTCTACGTGCGCAGCAACAAGGTCGCGCCGTACAGCTACGACATCTACCGTGTGCCGTCGACGGGTGGCGAACTGCGCCGTGTCACGCAGTACGGCAGTCTCGACGATTTCTCGCTGTCGCCGGACGGACGTTCGCTGGCGGTGCTGCACTCGTCGCCGTACGTGCCTTCGCAGTTGTCGACCGTTAGCGTCGACGGCGGCGCACCGCGCGAACTCACCGACACGCGAAAGCCGGGCTACAAGGCGCGCGAGTGGATCGCGCCGAAAATCGTCGAAGTGCCGTCGAGCCACGGCGCGGGCACCATCTACGCTAAGTTCTATGGGCCGGCCGACGCTGCGGCAGCCGCATCGCGCCCTGCCGTGATCTTCGTGCACGGAGCGGGCTACCTGCAGAACGTGCACCTGTCGTATCCCGCGTACTTCCGCGAGCAGATGTTCCACAACCTGCTCGTGCAGCGCGGCTACGTCGTGCTCGACATGGATTACCGCGCGTCGAAGGGCTACGGTCGCGACTGGCGCACCGCGATCTACCGCCAGATGGGTCACCCCGAACTGGACGACCTGCTCGACGGCAAGGCATGGCTGGTGAAGAACCAGGGCGTGGACAGCAAGCGCGTGGGCATCTACGGCGGTAGCTACGGCGGCTTCATGACGCTGATCGCCCTGCTGCGCTCGCCGGGCGAGTTCGCTGCCGGTGCCGCGCTGCGTCCGGTCTCCGACTGGACCAGCTACAACCACGAGTACACATCCAACATCCTCAACGATCCGCAGATCGATCCCGAGGCGTATGCGACCAGCTCGCCGATCAACTATGCCGACAAGCTGGCCGACCCGCTGCTGATCGAGCACGGCCTGATTGACGACAACGTGCTGGCGAGCGATTCGATCCGTCTGTACCAGCGCTTCATCGAACTGCACAAGAAAAATTTCTGGATGTCGCTGTATCCGATGGAGCGGCATGGGTTCGTACATGCCGACTCCTGGTACGACGAGTATCGGCGGATCGATGAGCTGTTTCGGGAGCGGCTGGAGCGCAGCCCCTGAAGGCTAACTGGGCTCCCAATATCGCATTGCGAAGTTGAGTTTGCCTGCCTGGACTTGGAAGTGGTCGCGTCGTTTGTAGAAGAGTCTGTTGCCTTCCTTGACGTCGACGAAGAGCTCCAAGGCAAACAAACGCTCTGGCGTGCCAGCGCGGAAGATGCTCACGCTGTATCGGGAGATCGCCAGGATGGATGTGTTGTGAAAAGCGGATACGACGTCGTCGATGTCTTGTAGAGCGAAGAGCTCGTTGATCTTGGCCTTAGCTTCGTCGTCGGTGGTGCCAGGCCAGATTGCGTAGAACGTCTCGATCATTTTTTTCGCACTGATCTCCTCGGCAGTATCCCAGTCTGGTGCTTCGCCACCTTTGCTACTGCGCTGGGGCCACGAAAGGTCGGCCGATGGGGACTGGGTATCCTCCGGCTCAGCGGGCTGATCGGGAACATCCGGGACATCCGGGACATCCGGGACAGGCGGGACATCCGGCACGTCCGGAATTCCAGGAACACCCGGAACATCGGGCGCCTGCGGCTTGTCGGGCTCATCGGCCGTCTGTGGCGAGCCAGGTGCTTCCTGGCTGCCGGGTTCGCCGGGCGGCTGTGCCGGGGAATTTCCCACGGTATGTTCGACAACCTCGTAACCGTTGCGTGTCCACCGCAGCTTGAGCTGTTCCTTGATGCCGCCAAGATCGTACGGATGCTCATAGGTGACGGTCGGCGACTCTCCCGGGTCGCTGACGACGCAATCCGCGGATTGCAACGCGGTATTCCATAGCCGTTGCTGATCTTTCTCTTTGGTTACGTCGGTGCCCTTGCCATCCTTCAAGGCGTAGAAGGTCTGGAGTAACGTGAGCTTCTCGTCTCGTGAGACCCCGGACGACGCCTTCAACGCCCGCCACGCGATAGCGAGGTTCGCGATGAAACGACGGATACCTGCTTCGCTCCGGGCGTCCGAACCCGGTTCGGCAGGCGCATGGCTTGAAACCACCCTGGTCGTCGGCGGTGCCTTGGTATTTTCCTGCATCAGTTCTTTCACCTGAAAGGTGAAAGCCCCACCGCCCCAGACGGCAGAGTAGTCCAGCCGCAGAACGATATCCTCGATGTCCTCGGCATAAGCCGCCCTCATCGCCTCGTCGCCGGGAAGCGTCAGCGTCCATTCGGAAACCGCGCCCGTACCTTCGAAGGGCGTATAGCGGCCATCCATGAATTCATTACGCAGTACGACGGTCGTCATCGGATCGTCGTGCACGCGCGGCTTTGTGGATGAAATCAGGATGTACTGGTTGGCTCGCAGGTTGCGCCGAATCGAGGAAGGGGTCTCGGAACCCGGCGCCCGAAGCCATCTCGCGCCTTCTATGTCGGGGGTGACATGCAGGTTGTTGGCGCGCTGGGTGAGAACCGCGCGGAGGACGCTCGTTTCGGTGAGCGTCTTTGCGTCCGGCTTCAGTTTGAACTCCACCGACACGTGCCGGATCTGCCGCAGGTAGTGGCCGGGGTAATCTTCGTCGAACATCTTCTGTGTTAAACGGATCCACAGGCGGTTCTTCTTCAGTCCTTCGGCGAGCTGTCTGTTGTCGAACGTCCTCACCGAAATATCCCTGCCCTCGGCATCCTCGCCCGGTGTCGTCCTGGGCCCACCGCCAGCGAGCGTGGCGATGGAGATGTCTTTGTGAATCAGCGGGCGTCGCTCGTGTACACGCAGGTACGAGCTCTGCATCGCCTGCAGGTCGTTCTGTAGCGCCTCGCCGGCGAACATGCCCCGCCAGGCACCCTGCCAAGCATCCAGCCGCACATGGCGCGTGCCGAAGTCGCCGGTCTCGAACATGTAGCTGGCTTCCGCCGAAAGGCACAGGCTCAATACGGACTGGTAGGCGGACGCGTAGAGTTCGCCGAGGCGTCCGAGCATCCAGGTATAGGTGTCCGCGATGGCAAACCCGCTGGTCAGCGTCGCGAACTCGGTGCGCAGGCGACCTTGCTGTGCGACCGCCTGGTCGAGCTCCTTTTTGGCGGTGGCGAGGCGTGACGCCTGCTCCGCCTCCTGAGCGGACAAGATCTCGAGGTCACCTCGCGCCAGTTCGATCTCATGCCTGAATTCGTCATCCCGGCGATTGTAGGCAGCCTCTGTGCGCAGATCCTCGGCAAGCAAGCGGGTCGCTTCGGCAAAGGTCTCCAGCTTTTCTTCGATGGCGTCGGGGGCAGCGTCCCACTTATTACCGCCCGTCGACATTCCAAACACATTCATCAGGGATCTAAGGGGAACCTTTGCCAGAACGGGAGCACTTGTCGCGTAAAGCGTCGCAACAGCGGCGTATCCGGTCGTCGAAGCAAGAATTTCGAGTGGATTGCGACCCACTTGCTCGGTGTAGTGCCTGACTCGCTTTTCCACATTCCGTCGGCTGGCCTTCAAGGTCATACCTTCGCGCTCGACCGTCACGATGGCCTGCCTGCGTAACGACACATCGAAATCCGCGACCGCCATCAGCGTCGTCTGCTTTTCAACCTCGTACGCGTTATCCGCTTCATGTTCCGCGATGTGGAAAAGGTAGCGCCCCAGATCGGTCAGCCGCTCCACCGCGGCTTGTGCGAAAGCCAGCCCATCGCGGAACCGGTGATGAGGAATCTGGTTCATTCGCAGGAGGTCCTGCATGGCGCCGGTGCCACCCCGGCCGCCGCTAAACGTCAGCGATTCATCCACGCCGCGGCCTATGTACGGTAGAAACGTCCCATCGATCGCCCGGCCGTGGCGAAGGTTGGACAAGCGACTGAGTATGAGATCCCGTGTCTCCCGAAGACGCAGGTTGACCGGCGCGACAAAGGCGTCACCCAGCGAGCGTAACGTGACTGGCCTCCAGGGCGCGGCGTCACCTGGCTCTTCCAGCGGACCGATAAGCCGCAAGGCACGCTGGTAGCACAACCATGCTTCCTGCAGGCTCTCCGGCGTCAGCTTGCGAAACAGCTCATCGCCCTGCATCAGCCACAGGCCGACCGCAAAGGCATGTAGCGCCTTCTGGAAATGCACGTGGTCCGCGTAACCTGCCAGCTCCGGTGCCTCGCCCGTATCGGAGGCTACCGACATCGGGTACACGAGTGGCATGCTGTTCCAGAACGGGCGAGGGGGTGTCGCGCTCGTCGTCTGTCCGCGGTAGGGGTCGAACAGATACTGACTGCACCAGCGCCACGCCGCTGCGTACTCGCGCTTCTCGCGCAGGTTCCACGCGATCAGCCAGGGGACATGGAAGAACAACTCCCAGAAATAAAGTCCGTTGGCTCCACGAAAATCGACGAAACCGCCGCTTTCACCCTTGCGAAGGGCAGGCTCCGGCAGTGTCTGCGTGTCGAAGGAGAGAACCGCGTCCATCGAGCGAGCGGCCCGACCGACGAGCGGTTTTCCGAACAAGGTGTTCAGGCGCACTGGCGGCCGACGGGACTCATCCAGGTCCAGATATTGCGCATTCGACGTGTTGTGCCAGATGTAGACGGTCGGCACGCGATCGTCCGGCGACGATGCTTCCTCGGCCCGGTCGACCAGGGTAAACGTGCGTTTCAGCGTGAGCCACGTGCGCGCTTTGCCATCCGGATCGTTGGCAGGATCGTCCGGAACCTCGAGCGTCAGGGTGATCGGATAGGTTCTGGTGTCGGGATCGACGGGGAAATACGCTTCGATCTTCTTTCGGCCCATCTTCTCCATGTACAGCTTTTTCTTGAAGGGCTCGCTGGACCTCGTGCCGTCACTACCGAAGGCGGCGATCAGACGAGCGTAAAGGTTACCGTAGGACTCGGCATGATTCATGGCGAAGCTGACGATCTCTTCGACCGCTCGCGCGCCCAGTTCAGCCCCTCCGGCGTCCGATACGGTTCGAAAGAGGGATGCGGAGAAGGCGACGCGCAATGCCTCTTTTTGTTCACGGTTCAGCGACTGAACCGCCCGGAGGAATGGTACTGAACCTTTCAGCGCGACGGCGACGTTGGTGTCCTGCTCGGCTCCAGGACGACCCATCGCCTTATCGTAGGAGCGATTGTCGACACGCCACGTAAAAGGGTCGAGTTTCGGCAGCCACGTTCTGGCCTGTTTATCTGCTTCTGCACAAATGTGGAGTGCATCCAGATGCACGTTCTGCAGGTCGCCCAATAGACTCGAGTCGTCGGATATGGTGGTCGTCACCGCGCCGGACCGAAGCTTTGCGGTGATCGGCAGAGGGACGTATGTGATCGTTTCTCCCTGGTTGGCGCGGGGTTTCGAAACGAAAACGGAACCGACGGATTGGTTGGATAGCTGTCTGATGCTTTTAAGGGTATATCGGACCCAGTCGCGGCCGACATTCACGTAGACAACCGTGCCGATCCAATGCGATGTGTCAAGCTTAACCCTCTTGTTCTCGTAATCTACATCGAGTCTCACGGGCTCAAAATCGATCGACGCTTCATAGTCTCCCGCACGGGGACCGAGTTTATTCGTTTTCCAAGCCGATCTGTTTATGAGAAAGGCAACATATACCGCCATCGCGTCAATTTCGTCTCTTACATGATCGTCAACGGGTGAATGTTGAAAAAAAGGTATGAGATCACCAGCGAGAACGTAAATTTCTCCCGAATGGATTACCGAGAACTTACGCTTCCTTGTGGGCGTCGCGTGCTCCGTGAGGATTCGGTAGCTCACAGGAATCGCACTATCGGGTCTAGCATCTGCGGTAAAACGGACAGCGAAGGTACGAGATGAACGAGCGCCGCTCGCGGTGAAATCGCCGTCAGGAAAGAGCTCGCCCTCAACCCATTGGAGACGAGGAAATTTTCCAGTCGCCGACTCAATGGTGACGATCATGCGCTCGTCGACGAGGATTTCCGCGACATCCTCACGACCGTGAATATCCCTGTCGTCGACGATGACGCGTTCGCGGTCGCGCCACACGCTGTCGACGGTCCCGGTGACTTTCATGCGCTCGCCATCTTCGGAAAGCACAGCGGTCAGCGTCGCTGGCTGCGAGTCCAGCATGATCATCTTCTTTGTAACCGCTTCCCTCACGTCGTCATCCGAGGTTTCCGAATCTTTCCCTGAAGTGAGGCGATAGCGTGTTCCAAGATAGGGATGTTGTACGACGCGAGGGTCGCTGAAAAGCTTTTGCCAGTTTAAAACGAGCTTCCGCTCGAGCTTGTCCGACGCGTCCGCGTCGAGCCGTCGCTTGTCGACGAGCAGAAGATCACGCACGGCGATGAAATACGGGCTGTATGCTGCTGTTTTGGGTATCGTCGATTGCTTGCGGCGCTCAAGTTCGGCTTTGCTCGACTCATCAAGGGACGCTGCGCCTTCGTCGGCCGCGCGGACGAGTAACACATCGGAAGCCGCCATCTTGCTGTCGAGCAGCAGTGCCACCAGCAAAGGCTCATGCCTACGCCGCTTACCCTTGCGGTTCTCCATGACGGCCAACGTCGGCTGGTACTCACGGGTGACGAGGTTGAGACGCTCCTTGCACATGCCGTGAATCTGGTCGTCGCTCGTGGGCTTTCGTCGATTGCCGTCGGCGGACCGCCCATTCAGTTCGAGAAGCTTGTTTGCCGAGCTCCAGTGTCCGTCCGATTCCTGATAGCAGAAGCACACTCTCATGACGTAGTAGGCGCTTGCACGGTCCTGATCGTCGAAGACGATAGGTGAAACATCCCGCTCCACCCAGACGACGTAAGGGCGCCCGTCGATGGTCAGCGGACGAATGACCGGCACTTCATCCCGGGGGTCGTTGGCTCTCGCATGCGCGGCCTTCAATGAGAATTCCGCCTGGTGGAAATCCGCGGCTGCCTTATTCGCCTGTTCGATGGCAACAGATGATGCCGCTTCGTCGGCGGTAGCCTGGTCAATCTCCGCCTGGGTGGGCTGAAGCCTGGCTGCGACGGCTTGCGATGCGACCGCCTTCGCCGTTGCATTGTCTTTGGCTTTCTGACTTTCGCCTTTGCGTTCGCGCTTCGCTTTCAGGTCGGCAGTCGCTTTATCGAGTGTCGCCTTGTCTGGCCTGGGTGGCAACTTGCACGTGACCAGTTCGCCTACCAGTGGAAGATCGATCGCTCGCCAGTCACTCCATGCAAGCATGGAGAACTGATCACCCGGTGCCTTGACCGACATATCCGCGGTGCGCCAGAAGTATTCCGGCGGTTCGGCGTTGCTCTGCCCGATGATATGCAGCTTGTTGCTGGCGGGATCGATGCCTTCGTGATAACCGGATATGGCCTGAATGTTGCTGACGCGCTCGAACGTCGTCAGATACGAAAGCAGGTTCGTTTCGATATCGGCAGGACGTGCCTGCCCCTGGGCAAGCTGCGTTTCGAGGTCGCTGAAAGCACGCGTCTTGTGTTGCCGGCGGCCCGGCTCGATGTAGTTCTCGGGGTAGAGCGCTCGCTCTTCGCGAGAGCGCCAGTCCTCGTAACGCGCCTGGTACGTCGTCCAGGCTTCCCGAACCGCCTTCATGTCTTTGGCGGTATCGAGGCGCCTCTCCAGTCCGCTCAGCAATCGATGGATGTACAGCTGAAGGCTGCTTACCGCCGCATCCACACGTGTCGTCTGGGGTTCGACACCCACGCAGATATCCGTCAACAGCCAGTCGGCCAGTGCATCCCGGTCGGCAAATGGCTGGTTATCGGCGTCCCTCGCATGAACGTGGAGCCAGGCAAGCATGGCATCGCGGCGGGATGCGTCGTGCCGACCGATCATCGTCGTCCGGTCGGCTTCACCGAAGTTGGTCATGAGTTGATTGGCGACAGCCGAAAGCCACGCGGCGTTGCTGCCCGCATGCGAGGCCGACAGGGCGACGATCGCACCCGGCGCGATACCCGATCGATCGGCAAGCGCCAGAACGCGGAGAAGCCACGCCAGGTCGTGCACGTCGGCTGGGGCGGCGTTGCCCAGCTTCAATAATTCCTTGGGTACACCGAGGGTGGCCTCCAGTGCGACCGGGTCACCGCGCAGCCATGCGATCAGCCGCGAGGCCGTCTCGGATGGTGCGTTGCCTGCCCGGCGTGCCGCTTCGCTCACGACGAGGTTCCACTCCGTCAGCCGGTAGACCGTGCGAAGGTCGATGACGCCCGGGGATCCATCTTCCGTACGCTCATCGAGCCCGAACTTCCGTGGAAGCGCGGCGACGGCATCCACATCGTCCGTGGTGAGGCCGAGCAGGGCGACCAGTTCGCCGGGTTGTCGAAACGCGCCCGCCAGGCGGCCGATCTGTGTGCGTCCAGCGTGTTCCAGGTATAGCGCGAGCAGGTCTTCCTGGCTCACGGAGATCCAGCGCCCGACGCACTCCCGAAGCTTCGCATCCTTGATGCCGGGCACGATGGCCGCGAGCACATCGCTTGCGCGATCCATCTGGGTACGTCGCGCTGCCCAGAGGATGTCGCTCGTTTTCCGGACGGCTTCGTCGAACCGCGACTCGGCGTCTGCCTCTTCAAGCAAGTATTCCGGAAACAGGCTATCCAGCGTGGCCGCGTACGTTCCCGTCGCTACATCCTCCCGGGTGAGCCGGAAGGGCGCCTCGGCCAGCAGGTCGTGGACCGCCGCGCGCATGCTCTCCATGTCGGTCATCAGAAAGGCGGCTTTTTGAAGCCTGCCGTCCGGTCGAATCAGCGACGCAAGCAGCACGAAGGGGTCGGTGTCCTCGTCGTCCGCGTCGACGGCAAAAGCAAGGCGGTCGAAGATGGGCGCCAGGTCGGTCTTGTGGATCAGGCCCGTGGTTCCGCCGGCCCGATGGTATGTGACGACCTGGTCCGCGGCATCGATGGTCGCGGTCCGGGCGGCGCCCGGTGCGAGCACGGCGAAGAGGCGTGCGGGAGGCAGTTCGTGCTCGCGCAACCAGTCCCGCATGTTCATCAGCGTGACGATCGCATCGACGATGTCAGGAGCGTCGGTCCCTTTTTCGGTGTTCAGCCGCGGCTGGGCCAGCTGCGCAAAGAGTGTGCCTTGCGTGCTCCGGAAGAGTTCCAGCAGGGCGGACGCTTCATTCTCATCGGCTATGCCCAGCCACCGCGGCAGTAACGCGAGACGATGGCAGGCGGAGATGAAATCCAGCGTGCGGGTGGGTGCGCGCTCGCCTCGCGCATCCCGGATCCAGCCAAGGTAGCGACGCAAGGTCTCTTCACGAAGACCCAGTCCCAGGCATAGCGCGCGCACGGTCGCATCGGCGACCAGTGGCGCGGCAGCAGAACTTTCGGCGGACGGCGCCTTGATCGCGAAGGGCGCACCATCCATGACCGGCGGCGCATGGGCACGTCCGGGCGCGAATAACCGATCGAAATACGATGTGTCGCGCCCGGTGGCATAGGGAGATATCTCATGTACGACCGCCGCGTAGGCGTCGAGATCCACGGATCGGCTATCGCGCAAGTGCGCGTAGAGACCCAGCACGCGAAGGACGTTGAGGTCGATGCGTCGCCCCTTCTCGACCCGCTGGGCACCGAAGGCCGCCTGGAGTAAGCGGTCGATGTGCGCAAAGGACAGGTCCATGCCTGCCTGAATGCGCAGGATTCGCCAGACCCGGTCGAGATGGGCGGCGGTCAGCCCTTCGATCGTCACAGCCGACCCGCTGTCGCTGCCGGCGCGGACGAGACGCAGCGGCGCTGTGGCGCCGTCGTTGAGGTAGCTTGCACCGAACGCGCTGCTATCCGGCGATGCGCCTGGCTTTCCCGCGTCGCTCACCCGCACGGAGGACACCTGGGCGGTGTCGCCTGCCCCGGCTACACCATTGACCGCAAGGAGCTGCCGAAGCCGCTTGCGGTTGAGGCCGGTCACCTTCAGGAATGAGGCGCTCGCCGCGAGACTGTCGACGGACACGTCGGCCGGGAGTCCGAGACGCGTCCGCAGTGAGGCGGAAGAGGGCGCGGTGTCCCCGGGAGCGGCATCAAGCGACGTGGACTCCGGAACCACCAGGTTACGTATCTGGGCGGGCGACAGGTGGGTGCACAGCGGCAGCACCTCGCGCATACCGACGGCGGCGGGTGCACCGCAGGCAAAGCCGGGATAGTCGCGATCGACCTGCCTCAAGGTGTCCCAGCGCAGGAGATCCTTGTACCAATGGACCTGCATGATCCTGTCCCAGGCACCGTCGAACGGCAGCGTCGGTGGCCAGCTGGCCTCCGCCAGGATGTCCGCGCACGCTGCGCGGTTCGTTCGATCGGCCTTGGCGGTACCCACGATCAAGGCTTCAAGGATGTCGTTGACCAGCGTGAGCCGGGGGACGCGGCGCTTCAACGCGGGCTCGTCCAGAAGCAACGCAGGGATGTCCGGACGACGCCTTTCGAGCGGGCTTTTCGGTGCGTCGTCGAACCGTTTCTCCAGGGAACTCGCGACGTCGAACAGCATTTTCAGATAGGCCAGAGGCCCCAGCTTGCTCTGCAGCGCGTCCGGAAGGCACTGGTCGACGGAAAGGTCTCCGAACAGAGACGGGTAGTCCGCGGCAAACGTATTGGGCCGGGGCGTCGCGGTGGAAGTCGGGGCAGACATCGGCAAGTCCTTTTGCGGTGGGCGTCGTTACGCCCAATCCACCCTACGCTGGCCTTCGGTACCGGGGCACCGGCCATCCGTTGTAGGCGCCGTCTGCACGAATACGGCCGAACCGGGCGAAAGCCGCGACTTACCCTAGGTATCTTCGGCGGCGGCAGGATCGGCTCGCGAGACCTCTCTCGATGAAATCCGCAAAAGCTCCTCGAAATGAACATGCGGATTGACCAGCGTCACGCCGTCGACCTTGAAGCCCTCGAGGCACTCGTGGCGCATGGTGGCCTCGAAGGCGGCCAGGGCGGTCTTGACCACTTCGTCGTCGATCATGTGGTCCGAGAGGTACCACTTCCGCCCTCGAAACGCGCGACGCTCGCCCGTGGTCACGCAAGGCGTGTCGTATTCCACCTGAAGAAAGATACGGCCGTCTTTGGGCGCCTTGACGTCACGCTCGATGCGAAGCCGGAACACGGTGTCAAAGGCTGACATCGAGATTCGTCCGCACAGCGCTCTCACCGTGTCGATATATGCCGGGTCCATGAGCATCCTGCTCCTCTATTTGCAAGGGTCCGTTCAGCGCTCGGAGCGCCCACGGATTCTTGAGCTCGTCTCTGGCAACTGTCAACTCGCGTGTTTCTTTACGCAAACGTTACGCCCGGGGGAATGGCCGATACACCGTAAATATCGCGCAAAGCGAACAATGCGCACCGTCCTCTTCGACGGAACACACCCGTGGAACTCCTGTACGTCCTTCTCGTCATCGTGCTCACGGCCATGACGATCGGCTTCCTCATGATCTGCGACCGGCTCGGCCGGCGCTGAGGAAACCCCTATGTCTCTCGTTTACATCCTGGCCACCGCCATCGCGGTGGCGCTGACCGGTTACCTCTGCGTGGCCCTCCTCAAGCCGGAGTGGTTCGAATGAGCGCCAACGACATCTTTCAGATCGGCCTCTTCCTGGCGGTCCTGCTGGTGCTGGTGAAGCCGGTCGGCCAGTACATGGCGCTGGTCTTCGCCGACGAACCGAACAAGGTCACCCGTTTCGGTGGTCGCATCGAGCGCGTTCTCTATCGCGTCTCGGGCATCCGCGCCGGCGAGGACATGAGCTGGACGCGCTACGCCATCGCCATGCTCGCCTTCAACGTGGCCGGCCTTGCCGTGGTCTACCTGTTGCAGCGTGCGCAGGCATGGTTGCCGCTGAATCCACAGCATTTCGGCGCGGTCTCGCCCGATTCGGCGATGAATACCGCGATCAGCTTTGCCACGAACACCAACTGGCAGGGTTACGCGGGTGAGTCGACGATGAGCTACCTCACCCAGGCCCTCGGCCTGGCCGTGCAGAACTTCCTCTCCGCCGCCACCGGTATCGCCGTGCTGATCGCGGTGATCCGCGGCTTCAGTCGCCGGGGCGCGTCCGCCGTCGGAAACTTCTGGGTCGATATGACCCGCGCCACGCTCTATGTTCTGGTGCCGTTTTCGCTGGTCATCGCGTTGCTCCTCGTATCGCAGGGTGTCGTCCAGAACCTGGCGCCCTACCTCGACGTCGCCACGGTGCAGCAGGGCACACAGACGCTGCCGATGGGCCCGGCCGCTTCGCAGATCGCGATCAAGATGCTCGGCACGAATGGCGGCGGATTCTTCAACGCCAACTCCTCGCACCCGTTCGAGAACCCGACACCGTTCTCCAACTTCGTCGAGATGCTTTCGATCTTCCTGATTCCGGCGGCACTTTGCTACACCTTCGGCAGCATGGTCGGCGATCGCCGCCAGGGCTGGGCGATCCTCGCCACCATGCTGCTCATTTTCGTGCCGCTGACCGTCGGCCTGGTCGCCGCCGAGCAGGCGGGCAACCCCGCGCTGCACGGTCTGGCCATCGACGCCCAGGCCTCCGGCCTGCAGGCGGGCGGCAACATGGAAGGCAAGGAAACCCGCTTCGGTATCGCCGCCTCGGGCCTGTTCGCCGCGATCACCACGGCCGCGTCCTGCGGCGCGGTGAATACCATGCACGACTCGCTGACACCGCTGGGCGGCCTCGTACCGATGTGGCTCATGCAGCTGGGCGAGGTGATCTTCGGCGGTGTCGGCTCGGGCCTCTACGGCATGCTTGCCTTCGCCGTGGTCGCGGTCTTCATCGCCGGCCTGATGGTGGGACGCACACCGGAATACCTCGGCAAGAAGATCGAGGCGCACGAGATGAAAATGGCCAGCCTGGCGGTGCTTCTGCCGTGTGCGCTGGTCGTCATCGGCACCGCCATCGCGGTGATGTCGAAGGCCGGCGTCGCGGGGGTGTCCAATCCCGGCGCTCATGGCTTCAGCGAGATGCTCTACGCGGTCAGCTCGGCGGCGAACAACAATGGCAGCGCGTTCGGTGGCCTGTCGGCAAACACGCCGTTCTGGAACGTTCTGCTCGGTATCTGCATGTTCCTGTCCCGCTTCCCGCTGGCGATCGCGATGCTGGCCATGGCCGGTTCGCTCGCGGCGAAGAAGCATGTCCCCGAGAGCGCCGGGACACTGCCCACGCACACGCCGCTGTTCATCACGCTGCTTGCCTGCATCGTCATCGTCGTGGGCGCGCTGACTTTCCTCCCGGCACTGGCCCTTGGGCCTATCGCCGAACAACTGATGTCCGCCACGGGCCACTGATCCATGACTACCCAAGCCCATAACGCCCCGCGCGGTTTCGACCGCGCGCTGGTGACACGCGCCCTCGGTGACGCGTTCCGCAAGCTCTCACCGCGCCTGCAGTTCCGTAATCCGGTGATGTTCGTCGTCTTCGTCTGCAGCGTCCTGACCAGCCTTCTCTGGATCCAGGCGCTGACAGGACACGGTGAAGCGCCGACGACCTTCATCTTCTGGGTCGCGCTCTGGCTGTGGTTCACGCTGCTGTTCGCGAACTTCGCCGAAGCCCTGGCCGAAGGCCGCGGCAAGGCACAGGCCGATGCGCTGCGAGGTTCGCGCCGCGATGTCGCGGCAAAGAAGCTGGCCTCGGCGGACCGTGATGCCGCTATCGTCTTCACCCCGTCGAGTGAACTGCGCACCGGCCACTTCGTGCTGGTCGATGCGGGCGACATCGTCCCGGGCGACGGCGAAGTCGTGGTCGGCGCCGCCAGCGTCGATGAGAGCGCCATCACGGGCGAATCGGCACCGGTCATCCGGGAATCCGGTGGTGACCGCAGCGCGGTGACCGGAGGCACCCGGGTGCTGTCCGACTGGCTGGTGGTACGCATCACCAGCAACCCCGGTGAAAGCTTTCTGGACCGCATGATCTCGATGGTGGAAGGCGCTTCGCGTCGCAAGACGCCGAACGAGATCGCGCTGACGATTCTGCTGGCCAAGTTCACCCTGATCTTCCTGCTCGCCTGCGCCACGCTGCTGCCGTACTCGATCTACAGCGTGCAGGCCGCGGGTGTCGGCCATCCGATCACCCTCACGGTCCTCATCGCCCTGCTTGTCTGCCTGATTCCGACGACGATCGGTGCCCTGCTGTCGGCGATCGGCATTGCCGGTATGGACCGCATGATCCGCGCCAACGTCATCGCCACGTCGGGTCGCGCCGTCGAGGCAGCCGGTGACGTCGACGTCCTGCTCCTCGACAAGACCGGCACCATCACGCTGGGCAACCGCCAGGCCGTCGCCTTCCACCCGGCACCGGGTATCGAGGAGCGCGAACTGGCTGAAGCCGCCGAGCTCGCCTCGCGGGCGGACGAGACCCCGGAAGGCCGCAGCATCGTGACGCTCGCGGCACGCTTCGTCGCCATGGCCGGGCGTCCGGCCACCGATCGCGGCGCCGTCTTCGTGCCCTTCACCGCGCAGACCCGCATGAGCGGCGTCGACGTCGGTACGCGGCATATCCGCAAGGGTGCGATGGATGCCGTGGAACGCTACCTCGACACCCAGGACAGCCACATGCCGCCGCTGGTGCGTCGTATGGCCGAGGATGTCGCACGTCGCGGCGCCACACCGCTGATCGTCGTGGACGGCTCGCTCACGCTCGGCGTCGTCGAACTGAAGGATATCGTCAAGGACGGTATCAAGGAGCGCTTCGCCGAGATGCGCAAGATGGGCATCCGTACGGTGATGGTCACCGGCGACAACCCCCTGACCGCCGCGGCGATCGCCGCCGAAGCGGGTGTCGACGATTTCCTGGCCGAGGCGACGCCGGAAGCGAAGCTCAAGCTGATCCGTGACATGCAGGCCGAGAACCGCCTGGTGGCGATGTGTGGCGACGGCACCAACGATGCGCCCGCCCTTGCACAGGCCGATGTCGCCGTGGCGATGAACAGTGGCACCCAGGCGGCGAAGGAAGCCGGCAACATGGTGGATCTGGATTCGAATCCGACCAAGCTGATCGAGGTGGTCGGTATCGGCAAGCAGATGCTCATCACGCGCGGCGCGCTCACCACGTTCTCGATCTCCAACGATATCGCCAAGTATTTCGCGATCATCCCCGCGGCATTCGCCACCACGTATCCCGCACTCGATGCGCTCAACGTGATGCACCTTGCCACACCGCAGAGCGCGATCCTGTCGGCGGTGATCTTCAACGCGCTGATCATCATTTTTCTGATTCCGCTCGCGTTGAAGGGTGTCGCGTATCGCGCCCTGGGTGCCGCCGCCCTGCTGCGCCGGAACCTGCTGGTCTACGGTCTGGGCGGCATCGTCGTGCCGTTCATCGGCATCAAGCTGATCGACATGTTGCTGGTCCTGATCGGACTGGCCTGAAAAGAGGCGTCATCCCATGCATTCCGTGAAGCTCACCGTGCTCATCGAAGACAGCGCCGACCTCGACATGGAAGTTCGCGTCGTCGCCCCGGACATCCCCGCGACGGTCGCCAGCGTGCCGGCCAGGGTCACCGGACCGCGTGTCGTCGTGACGACCGCGACGCGGGACGAGGACGACTACGCGCTCGGCGGCTACGCCGGTATCTGATTCAAAGCACCACTCTCCTACTCACCGAAAAGGGGTCCCGAAAGGGATCGGTAAACAACGCCATGCGCACCACTCGTTATGCTCTTCTCGCCGCCTGTCTCGCCATCGCCCCCGTCACCCGTGCGATGGCTTCCGGCAGCGACGACTGCTCTCAGGGCTTTGCTTCGCGCTTCGCCGCCGCCTATCGCGAAGACGCCCAGCCTGCCGACCCCGATGCACCGGCGGCGCCACGCCGTGCCATGGCCTCGCCGCTCCCGTCACCGCCGTTCCCCTCGGCGGAATGGCAGCTCGGTGGTGTCGCCTATCCGATCGGCGTGCCCGATCTCAATTCGAGGTACCCGCTGGAGAAGGCGCTCGCGTGCAACCGCTTCGGCAAATGGATGACCGATAACCGCATCGAGATCTACGGCTGGCTGAACGGGTCGGTCAATGCGAGCAGCTCGTCCCACACCAACTACCCGCTGTCTTACGCGACGCGCCCCAACCGCGCCGAGTTCAACCAGGCTTTGCTGCGCATCGAGCGTATCCCCGACACGGTACAGACCGACCACATCGACTGGGGCTTCCACCTCGACAACCTCTACGGCTACGACTACCACTACACCACCATGAAGGGCGTCTTCAGCAATCAGCTGCTGAACAATCCCCGTGCCGATCAGCCGCAGACGGGCAAGACCTATGGCTACGATCCCATGCTGTTTTATGCGGATCTCTACCTGCCGCATATCGCCGAGGGCATGGTCGTGCGTGTGGGGCGCTATCTGTCGCTGCCGGACATCGAGGCGCAGTTTTCGCCCAACAACTACCTGGTCACGCATTCGGTGCTTTACACGGCGGATCCGTATACGCAGATGGGCGTGATGACGACCACGCGGCTCAACGCGCAGTGGACCGTGCAGCTGGGTATCAACGGTGGCAACGACACCGCCGTGTGGAACCATTCGTCGCGTCCGACCTTGCAGGCCTGCGTGCGCTGGGTGTCGAAAGACAACGACGACATGTTGTATCCCTGCGTGAACAGCTTCAACACCGACGACTACAACTACAACAACGTGCAGATGTACGTGACCACCTGGGGTCACCGCTTCAGCGACGACGTCCACATCCTCACCGAGGCTTACTACATGTACGGCCGCAACATCGCGGGCTATGGCCCCGGCGGCGAACCCGGCGTGGTCGGCTCGTCGCCGGTGGCCGGCAAGGCGGGCGAGTACGGCATCGTCAACTACATCAACGTGGCGATCAGTCCGCTCAACATGATCTCGTTCCGCAACGAGTGGTACAACGACCAGAAAGGTCAGCGTACCGGCTACGCCACGCGCTACACGACCCATACGCTCGGCATGACCCACTGGGTCAGCCCGGACGTCGAGATCCGCCCCGAAATCCGTTACGAGAAATCCTATGACGTCGACGCTTACGACGGTGGCCGCAAGGGCTACCAGCTCAGCGCGATCGTCGATGCGATCTGGCACTACTGAGGATCATGGCCATGACTACCCTGTTGCGTAACGCCTTCGTGCTGCTGCTGATGATGACCGCGGTCACCGGCGTGGCCTATCCCGTCGTGGTTGGCGGACTGTCCATGCTGCTGTTTCCGAAGCAGGCGGCTGGCAGCCTGATCGAGCGCGACGGTAAGCCGGTCGGTTCGGCACTGATCGGGCAGTCGTTCACCGCACCGCGTTATGTCTGGGGGCGCCCGTCGGCGACCACGCCCGGGCCGAACAATGCGGCGGCATCCACGGGCTCCAATCTCGGTCCGACCAATCCGGCCCTGACGGACGCGGCGAAGCAGCGTATCGCCGCGCTGCGCGCCGCGGACCCGGAGAACCGGGCGCCCGTGCCGGTGGATCTGGTGACGGCCTCGGCCAGCGGCCTCGATCCGGAGATCAGTCCGGCGGCGGCGGAGTTTCAGGCGGGGCGCGTGGCCCGGGCGAGGGGTATCCCCGCGGAGAAGGTGCGGGAGCTGATCGCGGCGAACACCGAGGGGCGTCAGTTCGGTGTGCTGGGGGAGCCCCGGGTCAACGTGTTGCGGCTGAACCTCGCGCTTGATCAGGCGCAGAGGTAACAACGCATCGCCGGCAGGGCCGGCTCCCACCGGAGCCGGTGGCACTTCGGCTACCCTTTCCTCAACTCCTGCGGCCCCACGCCATGAACGATGTCCGAGACGCCCGCGCCGACGCGCTGCTCAACGCGGTGAAGGAGGAGGACGGCCAGCGCCTCAAGATCTTCCTCGGCGCCGCCCCCGGCGTTGGCAAGACCTACGCGATGCTGTCCGCCGCGCGCGATCTGAAACGGCAAGGTATCGATGTCGTAGTGGGCCTGGTCGAGACCCACGGTCGGAGCGAGACCGCGGCCCTGCTCGAAGGGATCGAGATACTCCCGACCCGTCCGGTCCGCTATGCCGGCCGCGATTTCAGGGAATTCGATCTCGAGGCGGCGCTTGCGCGCAAGCCGGCGGTCATCCTCGTCGACGAACTCGCGCACACCAATCTCCCTGGCGGTCGGCACACGCGCCGCTGGCAGGACATCGCCGAACTGCTCGATGCCGGCATCGAGGTCTACACGGCGCTCAACGTGCAGCACGTCGAGAGCCTCAACGACCAGGTGAGGAGGATCACCAACGTCGCCGTGCGCGAAACGGTCCCGGATGTCTTCCTCGACCGCGCACGCGATATCGTCCTGGTCGACCTGCCGCCGCGTGAGCTGATCGGTCGGCTCAAGCAAGGCAAGGTCTACGTGCCGGAAACGGCGGCCGTGGCGCTGGACGCGTTCTTCTCACCGACCAATCTCGCCGCGCTTCGCGAGCTTGCCGTGGAAACCGTGGCCGCCCACGTCGACAGCGACCTGCGCGAGCACATGCTCCCGCGGCGATGCGATGCCCGTACGGCGACGGGTCATGGCCGCGATCGACGGTCACGACCAGAGCGAATACCTCGTGCGTATCACCCGGCGTATCGCGGAGCGTCGCGGTGCCCCGTGGAGCGTGCTGTTCGTCGATCGCGGCGGTCCCGACAGCGCCCGTCGCGAACGTGTGGACGCCGCGATGCGCCTGGCTCGCCGTCTTGGCGGTGAGGCGGTGATCCTGCGCGGCCATGCGGTCGCGGAGGAACTGATCGCCTGGGCCGATCGCGAAGGCGCCGGCCAGATCATCGTCGGCCGTACGCGAGAGCGGCCCATCGCCCGCAGGCTCGGCTACTCGCTGACCCAGCAACTGCTGAGGCGCGCCGCTCACCTCGAACTGACCATCGTCGCCACCCCGACGCAGCGCGCCCAGTCGCGACTGCGGCTGCGGATCGAAGACGGCGGCTCGCGGCGTGACTACGGGTTCGCCACACTCGCCACCGCGATCGCGATGGCCCTGTCCTTCGTCGCCGACCGGTTCCTGTCGGTGGCCAACCTCTCGCTGATTTTTCTGACGGCGGTGCTGGTGGTCGCGGTACGCACCCGCATGGCGGTGGCGGTGTATGCGGCGCTGCTGAGTTTCCTGGGCTACAACTTCTTCTTTGCGCCGCCGCGTTACACGCTGGCGATTGCCAACGCGGATGACGTGCTTGCGGTGACACTGTTTCTCGTGGCCGCGCTGGTCTGCAGCCGCCTGGCCACCCGCCTCGCCGGACAGGTCACGTCGTTGCGTGCGGCCCAGGTTCGCGCCCGCGCGCTCGTCGCGCTCGGACAACAGCTGGCGACGAGCGCGGATGCCGAGAGCGTGAGGGCGGCCGGCGCGCAGGCGCTGGCGAGGGCGCTGGACATCGACGTCGCCATACTCGCGCGGGAAGCCGGTGGCGAACTCGGCGTCGCCAGCACCGCACCCTCGGCCTTTCCGCTCTCCGCCCAGGATCTCGCGGCCGCCGACTGGTCCGATGGACACGCGGAGCCAGCCGGTCGGTACACCGACACCCTCAACGGCGCTTCCTGCTGGATGCTGCCGCTGGGCAGCGAGCATCAGCGCGGCGGCGTGGCCGCCCTGCGCTTTCCGCCGGGCACGCGAGAGCCCGATGCCGACCGCCGCGGCCTGGCGCTGGCGATGGTGCAGGACATCGGGCAGGCGCTCGACCGCGCGCGCCTGGCCTCGGAACTGGAAAGCGCGCGCGTGCAGGGGGAGACCGAGCGCCTGCGTAACGCACTGCTCTCCTCGGTCTCGCACGACCTGCGGTCTCCGCTCGCCTCCATGATCGGTTCCGCCGGTACGCTGATTAGCTACGACAAGCAGCTGCCCGACAGCGAGCGACAGGAGCTGCTGCAGGCGATCCTCGGTGAAGGCCAGCGCCTGGACCGCTACATCCAGAACCTGCTCGACATGACGCGGCTGGGCCACGGCACGCTGAAACTCAATCGCGACTGGGTCGACGCGGGCGAGATCGTCGCGGCCGCCGTATCACGCATGCGCAAGCTCTTTCCGGAGGTGCGCGTCGACATGCACCTGCCACATGACACCGTCCTCCTGCACGTCCACCCCGCGCTCGTCGAGCAGGCGCTGTTCAACATCCTCGAAAACGGTGCGCGGTTCACGCCGCCCGGCGAGCCCATGCGCGTGACGGTGCGTACCGAAGCGGGTCGGCTGCTGGTGGATGTGGCCGACCGCGGGCCCGGCATTCCCGAGGACGAGCGGGCGCGGATCTTCGACATGTTCTACTCGGTGTCGCGTGGCGACCGGGGCGGACACGGCACCGGACTGGGCCTGGCGATCTGCCGGGGGATGATCGGCGCGCACGGCGGCAGCGTGGAGGCCTTGCCCCACGTCGGCGGAGGCACGACCATTCGCGTCTCGCTGCCCTTGCCGCCGCCTCCTGACGAAGCCCCATGAATGCCTCGGCCCCCCGTGTCCTGGTCATCGACGACGAAGCTCAGATCCGCCGCTTCCTGGACATCGGTCTGCGCGCCGAGGGCTATCACGTGCTGCTGGCCTCGACCGGTCAGGAAGGCCTCGGCCTCGCGGCGACGCAGTCGCCCGATGTGGTCATCCTCGACATCGGGCTGCCCGACCTCGAAGGTCATGACGTGCTTCGCGAGATCCGTCAGTGGAGTCAGGTACCCGTGCTGATGCTCTCGGTGCGCGACACCGAAGCGGAAAAGGTCCGCGCGCTCGACGGTGGCGCCAACGACTACGTGACCAAGCCGTTCGGCATTCAGGAGTTGATGGCGCGTCTGCGCGTGCTGCTTCGGCAAGCCGCCCGTGGCGGCGACGCGGAGGCCGCGGTGCGTTACGACGATGGCCGTCTCGCGATCGACCTTGCCCGCCGGGAAGTGCTGCTGGACGGTGCGCCGGTGGCGCTCACGCGCAAGGAGTTCGCGGTGCTGTCGCTGCTGGTCCGCCATCCGGGTCGCGTGGTCAGCCAGCAGCAGATCCTGCGCGAGGTCTGGGGACCGACGCATACGCAGGACACGCACTACCTGCGCATCGTGATGGGCAAGCTGCGTCAGAAACTGGGCGACGATCCGACCACGCCACGCTGGCTGAGGACGGAACCCGGCGTGGGATACCGGTTTCCGGCAGGCTGACCGGCGCCTCCGTGTGATCCGCGTCGCACCGGCTGGAAGCGGCGTGATTTTTCAGAATTTTCGGATTCTTTTACCCCGCTCGTTTGCGCAGCCTCGGCGTCCCCCACGCCTGAGGCATCCACGTGCAGTCTTCGTATCCCCGTTTCTGTAACCGGCGCGTTTCCCACGTCCTCACCCTGGTGGGCGCCCTGCTCGTCTTCGTTCCCGTCTTCGCCGCCGCCGTGGAATGCGGCGAAGAACGTTTCGTTTCCGGCGACCACACCTTGCCCAGCCACGACGAAGCCATGGCGAAGTGCCGGGAGCAGGCAGCCGCGATGACAGATCCGGTGACGGGCACCTACACCGCGACGCACGCGTGTCATGACGAAGGCGACCCGGGGCAGCGCGGGCCCTGGCGTTACGGCCGGGTCGCCGTCGATGTCGTGACCCGGGACGGCGGCGACAGCTATACGTTCGAAGGGCTGTGGATGTGTAAGCCGGTCGAGGAAGAGGCGTTCTGGGCAAACGGCGTCAGGTGAGAGCCGCCTGCCTCGCCAGATAGCGTCCTGGCGAATCGCCGAACGCCTTGCGGAACATTGCGACGAACGCGCTGGGCGTCGCGTAGCCCAGCGCGTCGGATACCACCGAGACCGGCTCGCCGGTCGCCAGGCGCTCGAGCGCCCGAGTCAGCCTTGCCTGCTGCCGCCACTGCGCGACGCTGCACTGGGTCTCCTGCCGGAACAGCCGCGTCAGGGTACGCGTCGACATGCCTGCCCAGTTCGCCCAGTCCTCGATGCCGCGCGTGTCCTCCGGGTGCTCGTACATCGCGACGGCCACGCGACGGAGGCGCCGGTCCGTGGGCATCGGCAGATGGAGGGGCTCGACGGGAGCGCCGTGCAACTCATCGAGCAGCACCGCCAGCAAGCGGTCGCGAGCCGGGTCGGGCTCGGCGACGTCCACCGGCCAGCTCGCGGCGCGCCGGATGATCGACCGGATCAGGTCGTTGACCCCGACCACGCAGGGACGATCGGGCAGACCTCCCGCCGCGCAGGGCGCGATGAAGACACCCCAGGCGTGCATCGGTCCGGTCATGCTGATGGTATGCAGCGTGCCCGGGGGCATCCAGCCGGCGCGATGAGGAGGCAGCAGGTAGGAGCCGTGCTCCGTCTGGTTGGTGACAAAGCCTTCTTCCACATAGAAAAACTGACCTCGCACGTGGCTGTGCCAGTCGCTTTCCATTTTTGGGATCTGGCCGCGAACCTCGTAGGCCACCAGCGGCGGACCCTCGGCGCTTTCGAGCAGGGCGTGGACTGCATCATGACCCATCTTGGCCGTTCCTCGACATAACTTGGCCAACTAACGATATCAGGCCTATACCCGTCATGGCTAATATCTGCTTCCCCAAGTATCTGTCCCGTTTCGACGAAGGAGACCCGCATGATCCGTCTCGTCACGAACGATTTCCACGACGCCACTGAAGGCCGCGAAGCCGGCGATGCCCTGGTGACCTTCGTCGCCTGCGCGCACGCGATGCTCGATCCGGGCACCCCGGAAGAACAGCGCCGGCGGCTGGAGCCGAGGCTCCTGGCACAGCTTCCGACCCTCCGCGCGCTCGGCGTCTTTGACCTTTTCGCGGTCCGCGACCCTGCGCTCGCGGCCCTCCTGGCCGACGAAGGATGAACTGATTCACACACGGCAATATATGCTGAAAGCATATTTGCCTTGACAACTATAATTCGGGCAATAGAATGCTCGTCCATGAACAATCCTTGCCCCGTCTACGACAACCCCGACAGCCTGGGCGCTCTCGTCGGCATGGTGCGTAGTGAGATCGTCCGGGCTATCGAGTCCGATCTTGCCGCGCAGGGCGCGGATCTGAAATTCACCCAGTTTCATGTGCTCAAGCGCCTGGCGACCTGCGGCGCGATGACCGCCACCGAACTGGCCCGCTCGGTCGACCTCGACGGCGGCGCCATGACCCGGCAGCTGGACCAGCTGGAAGCGAAGGGTTACCTCCGCCGCCAGCCGCATGAGCAGGACCGCCGCGCGCTGCGCATCGACCTTACCGAGGCCGGCGTGGCGCTGTGGAAGCACCTGCACGAAAGCAACCTCGCGACCCTCGAGCGCGCCCAGAAGGGGCTGACCGAGGACGAGCGCGAGAAGCTGCACGACTACCTGGGGCGCGTGCTCGACGCGCTTCGCGAAAAAGACTGAACTAAACGTCCGAGGCAATACGCAATGCGTCTGCACACTCTCGTGGCGGCCGTCGGGGCCGCGTTGATCCTTTCCGGCTGTGTCACCAGCCGTGGCCTGGATCCGCAAGGCACCCTGACCGACCCGTCCTCCCTTCACGCCGAGCGCAGCCTGGCGAAGGTCCCCGTGTCTCCGGCGGGGTGGCCGGCCGCCGACTGGTGGACCGGACTGGGTGACAGCCAGCTCTCCTCGCTGATCGAAGAGGCGTTGAAAGACAACCCCGACCTCGCCACCGCCGACGCCCGCGTGCGTCAGGCTCAGGCGCAGTCCGGTTCGGCTGACGCAGCGCGCGATCCCACGTTCAACGTAGGTGGCGGTGTCGCCGGTGCGCATCTGCCGGGCTCGTTGCTGCCGGATCCCCCGGGCAACCATTTCTCGTGGACCAAGTACGGCTACGGCAGTTTCAACTGGGACCTCGACCTGTGGGGCGGCAAGCGTGCCGCGTTCGAAGCGGCCGTGGGTTCGCAGCGTGCGGCTGAGGTCGATGCGCGCGCCGCACGCATCGAAATCTCGACCAACGTTGCCCGTGCCTACACGCAGCTTGGCTACGCGTTCACGCAGCTCGACGTCGCCAATGCCGAACTCGACCGGACGCATGCGTCGCAGAAGCTCACCGTGCAGCGCGTGGCCGCCGGCGTCGACAACCAGATGCAGGTGAAGCAGGCCGACAGCGAAGTGGCCTCGGCCGAACGTGAGATCGCGGTGGCGCAGCGTGCGATCGACAGCTCGCGCACGTCGCTCAGCGTGCTGCTCGGGAAGGGCCCGGATCGCGGCCTCGACATCGACCGCCCCGCCGCGCTCACGCCGGCCGCCGTCGCCATCCCGGCCAACCTGCCGGCCGATCTGCTCGGTCACCGTGCCGACCTCGTCGCCGCGCGCTGGCGCGTCGAGGCGGCCTCGAAGGACATCGTCTCGGCGAAGAAGGCATTTCTGCCCAACGTGACGCTCGGCGTACTCGCCGCGCAGCTCGCCGGTGGCACGGAAAACCTGTTCGCCTCGCAGGCGCGCTTCTGGCAGGTGCTGCCGGCGTTCTCGCTGCCCATCTTCGACGGCGGTCGCCTTCGCGCGAATCTCGCCGGGAAGGATGCGGATTACGATCTGGCGGTCGCGCAGTACAACAAGACGCTGGTCGGCGCGCTCAACGAAGTGCAGGACGACCTGTCCGGGCTCGACTCGATCGGCACGCAGATTCAGGCGCAGCAGCGCGCGCAGGATGCGGCCCAGCAGGCCTACGACCTGTCGCAGCAGCGCTACAAGGCCGGTGTCGGCAGCTACCTGGAATCGCTCGTGGTGCGCCAGCAGCTGCTCGAAGCCGAGCAGCGCATGGCATCGCTGAAGGCCCAGCAGGTCGACACGTCCGTCCAACTCATTCAGGCGCTTGGTGGCGGCTTCCGCCCCGCGGCCGATGACCCGTCGGTCGTCACCGCAGCGCCGGCAACCCACTAAGCATTCATCTCGAGGCCTCTTCCGATGTCACAAGAAACCACCGCCCCCGCCGGCGCCGTCGTCGCACCGCCGCCGAAGAGCCGCCGCGGCTTCTTCCTCAAGCTGCTGGTACTCGTCATCGTCCTCGCCATCATCGGCTGGGTGATCTGGTACTTCGTCGACGGCCGCTGGTATGAAGATACCGACGACGCCTACGTCAACGGCAACGTCGTGCAGATCACCCCGCAGATCGCCGGTACGGTCACCTCGATCGGCGCCGACGACGGCGACCTCGTCCACCAGGGCGACGTGCTGGTCAAGCTCGATCCCAGCGACGCCGAAGTGAACCTGGAAAGCGCGCGCGCCAACCTCGCCAACACCGTGCGTCGCGTGCGTGGCCTCTACAATAACGTGACTTCGGCGCAGGCCGACGTCGCGGTGCGCCAGACCGCCGTCGACCGCGCCCGCCAGGATTACAACCGCCGTCGCGATCTGGCGAAGTCGGGTGCCATCTCCGCGGAAGAACTGTCGCACGCCGCCGATACGCTGACCTCCGCCGAGAGCAGCCTCGCGTCCGCCAGGCAGTCGTACAGCAGCAACAAGGTGCTGGTCGACGACACCGTGGTGTCCTCGCATCCGGACGTGCGTGCCGCTGCCGCCAAGCTTCGCTCCGCCTACCTCGACTTCGTCCGCTCGACGCTGGTCGCGCCGGTCGACGGCTATGTCGCCAAGCGCAGCGTACAGGTCGGTCAGCGGGTCCAGCCGGGCGCCGCCCTGATGGCCGTCGTGCCGCTGCATGAAGTCTGGATCGATGCCAACTTCAAGGAAACGCAGCTGACCAAAATGCGTATCGGCCAGCCGGTCGACGTCACCGCCGACGTCTACGGTGGCGACACGGTGTACAAGGCGAAGATCCGCAGCCTGGGTGTTGGCAGCGGCAGCGCGTTCTCCATCCTGCCGGCGCAGAACGCCACGGGCAACTGGATCAAGATCGTGCAGCGCGTGCCGGTCCGCGTCGTCTTCACCGAGCCGAAGCAGCTGGAAGACAAGCCGCTGCGCCTGGGCCTGTCGACCAAGGTGACCGTGTCGCTGCATGACCAGAGCGGTGCGTTGCTGGCGAAGCAGTCGCCCACGAAGCCCGAGTTCTCGACGCCGATCTACGACAAGCAGCTTGCCGATGCCGACAAGGACATCGCCCGCGTGATCCATGAAAACGCGTCCGCCGGTGAAGGTGCCGAGCAGCAGCAGGCTCCCAGGTAAGGTTTATTCATGAGCACCGAATTTCGACCGCCCAATCTGGCGCTGTCCACGGTCGGGTTATCGCTCGCTACCTTCATGCAGGTGCTCGACACGACGATCGCGAACGTGTCGTTGCCGACCATCGCGGGTAACCTGGGTGTCAGCTCCAACCAGAGCACCTGGGTGATCACCTCGTTCGCGGTGAGCAACGCGATCGCCCTGCCGCTGACCGGCTTCCTCACCCGTCGTTTCGGTGAGACCAAGCTGTTCGTATGGGCGACGCTGTTGTTCTCGCTCGCGTCGTTCCTGTGCGGCATCGCCCAGAGCATGACCATGCTGATCGTGTTCCGCGCCATTCAGGGCGCGGTAGCGGGACCGATGTACCCGATCACGCAGTCGCTCCTGATATCGATCTATCCACCGGCCAAACGAGGCATGGCACTCGCGTTGCTGGCGATGGTCACCGTCGTCGCGCCCATCGCGGGCCCCATCCTCGGTGGCTGGATCACCGACAACTACACCTGGCCGTGGATCTTCTTCATCAACGTGCCGATCGGCATCTTCGCCAGCTTCGTCGTGGCGAACCAGATGAAGGGCCGGCCGGAAGTCACCGAGAAGCCCAAGATCGATTACGTGGGCCTCATCACGCTGATCATCGGCGTGGGCGCGTTGCAGGTGGTGCTGGACAAGGGCAACGACGAGGACTGGTTCTCATCCACCTTCATCGTGGTCACCGCGATCATCGCCGCCATCGGTCTGGCCGTGTTCCTGATCTGGGAGCTCACCGACAAGGATCCGATCGTCAATCTGAAGCTCTTCAGGCATCGCAATTTCGCGATGGGCACCTTGTGTCTGGTGCTGGCGTACGCGGCGTTCTTCGCCATCGGTCTGCTGGTGCCGCAGTGGTTGCAGCGAAACGTCGGGTACACGTCGACATGGGCGGGTCTCGCGGCGGCGCCGCTCGGCATCATCCCGGTGATCCTGACGCCGTTCGTCGGACGCTATGCGCACAAGTTCGACCTGCGCGTGCTGGCCTCGGGTGCGTTCATCGTCATGGGTGCGACGTGCTTCATGCGCTCGGACTTCTATCTCGACATCAACTTCTACAGTGTCGCGATGGTCCAGCTGATTCAGGGCCTGGGCGTGGCGTTGTTCTTCATGCCGGTGCTGAGCATCCTGCTGTCGGACCTGCAGCCGCGTGAGATCGCGGCGGGCTCCGGTCTGGCCACCTTCCTGCGCACGCTGGGCGGCAGCTTCGCGGCGTCGCTGACCACGTTCCTGTGGGATCACCGTGCCATCGTCCACCACGAGCGGCTGGCGGAGAACTTCACACCGTTCAATCCGACGACGCAGGATGCGCTCACCCAGATCGGCCGTGGCGACCCGCAGTACGCGGTGTCGTCGGTCAACGCGATGATCACCAATCAGGCCTATCAGATCTCGTTCAACGAGGTGTTCTACCTGCTCGGTTTCGTGTTCGTCGCACTGATCTTCGTCGTATGGCTGGCGAAGCCGCCGTTCGCGGCCAAGGCAGGGCCGGCCGCTTCGGGACACTGATCCGGCCGTCGGGAAACGAAAAAAGCCGGCGCTTCGCAGCGCCGGCTTTTTTCTGCCACCAACGCGGTCAGATATCGAAACCGATACCCACCAGCGCCATCGTCTCGCCACGGTTCGGCTCCTGGAAGCTGCCGTTAGAGATGTGACGGACCTGGAAGCTGACGTTCTTGTACTGCCAGCCGAGCGTGCTGACGAACTCGTAACCGCTCGACAGCGCCTGCGTGCGACCGCCGGCGGTGCCCGCGACCTGGAAGCTGAAGAAGAACGGGCGGTACCAGTCGCCTTCGCTGCCGTAGTGGAGGCGGGCACCGGCGGCGCCGACCCAGACGTTGCTGGTCACGCCGGGATGGGAGTTCTCATAGCGGCCGATGTCGCGGCCCTTGATGTAGCCGATGGAGACGTCCGGGGACCAGGTGAACCGGCTCTGGCCCATCTGACGGGCGTCGAACACGGACTCCACGAAGAAAGCGTTGGTGCCGTAGTCGTCCATGTAGCTGCGGCCCCCCTGCACTTCCAGGTGGGTTTCGGCCGCTGCGGGGAGGGCCGCGGCGGCGAGGGAGAACGCGGCGAGGGCGCCGAGAGCGAAGCGGGAAGAGCGCATGGCGGGGGGTGGTCCTTGTGCTGGGACGTATTTTTATGAACCGGATGGTTCGGTAAATAGTGTTGAGTCGGCGTGAAAAAAGGGGCGCTCCTGCAATTATTCGCGCCGTATCTTTCCCGGGCTTGTCGGACCGTGCCGCCAGTTTCTTTCACCGTGGCGTTCAAGGCACACCCCGAGTTGCCGTTACAGAGCGACGGGGCCTGGCCGGGGGCGGCGCCCGCACGACATCAGGGGGCTAGGCACGGTGGGAGGCGCGACGGTAAAGGGAGCGACGAGGGTGCGCGCTCGCCGGATTCGTCTGGCGATCTGGGCCGTATCCGCCGTCCTGTCCCTGGGCATCGCCGCGCTGGTCGCCCTTCTGCAATCGCAGGCCTACTCCCGCATGCTGGCCACGCACAAGCGGCAGCTCGCGGCATCCGCGGGAGCCGTGGTGCGCCTGCTCGACCAACAGGTCAATTGGAGCCTTGGTCCGCTGCTCGCCCTTCGCAACGCCGTCGACGGTCCCGACCCGGGCCCGCTGCACATGCGCCTGGGGGAGGTGCAGGTGCGCCACCCGGAATTGCCATCCTTTGTCGCCCTGGATGGCGCAGGTAACGTCGTCGCCTTTACCTCGGCGCCCTGGGCCGCCTGGCGCGACGTGCTCGATGCGCCGCGGCAGCGGGCACTCGGTGCGAGCGTACGGGTGGCCGTCGTCGCCGGCGAGCCCGGTCGGCCTTCCAGCGTCCGTGTCACCGTGGACGCACGCGTCGCGCAGCCGGCCGCGTTCGGTACCGTCATCGACGCGGAGCGCCTGCGTGACGCCATGCGCCGGACCATGCTTGGGAGCAGCGCCGAGATCGCGGTGTTCTCGGTGTCGGGACAGCGGTTCACCAGCAACGTCGACCGGGACGTGCCTGGATGGACGCAAGGCGCGGTGACGCTGGGCGCCGCGGGCTCCGCGGACGATGACCGGCGGCTGGGCGCGTGGGCCGTATCGACCACCTATCCCTTCGTCGCCCGTTCCTCCCTGGACCGCGCACTCCTGCGCGCGGACTGGTGGCGCCAGTCACGGGAGACCTTGCTGGCCGCGCTGGCTCTCATCGTCCTGATCCAGGTCTTCGCGGCCGCCTTCGATCGCGCCTACCGCCGCCAGTCGCGGCTCGTCGATGCGTTGTCGCGCTCGGCCCGTCACCTGGGGGACGTGCAGCGAACGGGGCGCATCGGGCTGTGGGAGAGCGACCTCGATACGGGATCCGTCGTCTGGTCGGGCCAGGTCCACGAGATCACGGGTTCTCCTCACGAGCGCATTTCCTTCGATGGCGCCTACCGGGAACTCGTCCACCCCGACGACCGCCCCGGCATCGATGCGTGGGTTCAGCGTTTCAGATCGGAAGAGGGTCCGTTTGAATTCGAGCACCGTCTTTGCCGCGAGGACGGGCGGGAGGTGCGTGTCCATTTGCGCGCCGAACGAATCACCAACGAAGAAGGCCACGCGATCGTGGCCGGTACGATCACTGAAATTACCGCGCTGCACGAGACCCGTCAGCGCCTGGAAAGCACGGACCGCGATCTGGCCGCCAGCGCGACGGCCTACCGTCAGCTGCTGGCGCGCGTACCGTTGCCGCTCGCCATCGTCCGCGACGGGCGCATCGACTACGCCAACCCGCTGGCGGAAGAGCGGATGGGCAGCGTGGGACACAGCCTGGTCGGCCGTCTGGCGGCCAGCTTCATGGATGAGGAGGCGCTCGAAGCGCTGGGTGCGCGGCCGCCCGAAGGCGCCAACATCATGGCCTGGCTCAACCCGGATCACGGCATGCCCTTCGAGGCGGAACTGGCGCTGTCCAATTACCGCGACACGAAAGGCACCGGCGCCCTGGTGATCATGCGCGACGTGACCGAGCAGCGTCTTTACGAAGAGCGCCTCAATCATCAGGCCATGCACGACGAACTGACGGGGCTGCCCAACCGACGCGCCCTGCGCGAGCGGCTCGACGAGCTGGTGGCTGACTGCATCCGCGACGGATCAGGGCTGATGGTACTGTTCATCGACCTCGACCACTTCAAGGTGATCAACGACGCGCTCGGTCATGCGCTTGGCGATCAGGTGCTGCGCGACGTGACCTTGCGGCTTGGCGACGCGCTGGACGGTGTGGGACAGGTCGGCCGATTCGGTGGCGACGAGTTCGTGGCGATGCTCCCCTTCACCTGCCCGCCCGCCGAAGTACTTGCCGTATTGCCGGTGATCCAGCAAGCGATCGAAGAGCCGCTCACCGTCGGCGGTTCGATGCAGCGTCTGAAGTGCAGCATCGGTGTCGCCTTCGCCACGCGCGATGGCAGCGACGCGGACACGCTCATCCGTAACGCGGATACGGCCATGTACGACGCGAAGCGGTCGGGCCGTCACACCTGGAAACGCTATTCGGCGGATATGCATGCCACGGCGATGGCGCGTCTGACCGTTCTTACCCGCTTGTCCGGTGCGAACCTGGGCCATGAGCTGGCGCTGGCATGGCAGACCCAGCACGCCGGTGACGACGGGCGCGTGATCGGTGTCGAGGCGCTGCTGCGCTGGCCATCGGCGCCGGCGGACCTCGCCGGTAACGACAAGCTCGTGCCGCTCCTGGAAGAGACCGGCGCCATCGTGCAGATCGGTCAATGGGTGCTGCGTGAGGCATGCCGTCAACAGCGTCGGGTCACCGAACGGCTGGGTCCGGATTGCCGGATCGCGGTGAATATCTCGGCGCAACAGCTGGTGCACAGCGATCTGGTGGCCGAGGTCAAGCTCGCGCTTGCGGAGACCGGGGCGAGTGCGTCGTCGCTCGAGCTCGAACTGACCGAAAGCGCCTTCATGCAGGAACCCGAGCGGGCCATTCGCACGTTGCACGAGTTGCGCGCGATGGGCGTGAGCATCTCGCTGGACGACTTCGGCACCGGGTATTCCAATCTCACTTACCTGTCGCGGTTGCCCCTGGACAAGATCAAGGTGGACCGTCACTTCACGGTAAGTCTGCTCGACGACGCGGGCAATGCGTCCATCTGTCGTTCGATCGTCTTTCTGGCGCGCAGCCTGAATCTCGAAGTCGTCGCCGAGGGTGTCGAAACCGAGAGCCAGCGTCGCTGGCTGCTCGCGGAGGGCTGCGTGTCCATGCAGGGATACCTGTTCTCCCGGCCGGTGCCGATCGAGGCGCTGGAGCTGGCCGTTTCCGACACCGTGCACATGCCGTTGTAAGCCACCCGCCGCCGCGGGATCGCCTGCGGGCTGGCGGCCAGCCTACAGGCGACGTTCACCGGTCAGATCTGCGTCTGCCCGCCATCCACGAACAACTCGACACCGGTGATGTAGCTCGCATCGTCCGAGGCGAGGAACGAGACCGCTGCGGCGACCTCATCCGGCGTGCCCGTGCGACCCAGTGGCGTGATGCTTGCGGTATATGCCGTGAAGTCGGCGATCTGCTGGTCGTTCATGCCAAGCTCCGTCTTGTAGCCCGGCGTCACGACGGTGCCCGGCGCCACCACATTGATGCGGATGTCGCGACCCTTCAGATCGCTCGCCCAGGTCCGCGCCAGTGAGCGCACGGCCGCCTTGGTCGCGGCATATACGCCGAACGCGGCCGGGCCCTTGATCGACACCGCCGAACCGTTGAGCACGATCGCACTACCCGGGCCCATGAGCGACAGCGCCTTCTGCACCGTGAACAGCGTGCCCTTGACGTTGATCCCGAAGTACTTGTCGAACTGCGCTTCGGTCACCTGGTCCAGCGAAGTGAACTCGCCGCCGCCCGCATTGGCGAACAGGATGTCGAGGCGACCGCTCTTCTCGCGGATCGTGGCGAAGATACGATCGAGATCGGCGGCTTTCGCGATGTCGCCCTGGATCGCGATGACACCCAGCTTCGCGGCGGCCTCGTCCAGCTCGGCCTGGCGGCGGCCGGTGATGTACACGGTGGCGCCCTCGCGGACGAAGCGCTCCGCGGTGGCAAGCCCGAGGCCCGAGCTGCCGCCGGTGACCAGGACGATCTTGCCGGCGTGACGGGTGGTGTGGATGTTGCTGGTGGCGAGGGTTTTCATGACTGCGCTCCGATGGCCGCGGTGCGGCCGTTGGAGAGCATTCTGGCTATTTGCGCTGCGTGGATAAATAATCGAATCGCGATTTGATTATTCCCGCACGGAAACAAAGATGGATCACTTCCTCGCTATCAGAGTGTTCGGGCGTCTCGTCGAGACCGGCGGCTTCGGCCGGGCGGCGGACGCCTTGCGCATGCCCAAGTCCACCGTGACCAAGCTGATCCAGGGCCTCGAGGCGGAACTGGGCGTCCGCCTTCTCGAGCGCACGACCCGGCGGGTGACGGTCACCACCGAAGGCGCCGCCTACTACGAACACACGCAGCAGTTACTGGGCGAGCTCGACGCGTTCGAGACCACGCTTGCCGGCGGTCAGGCCAGTCCCGTCGGCAACCTGCGCATCGATACGGGCGGCTCCGTCGCCGCCCGCCTGATCCTTCCGGACCTGCCCGATTTCCGTGCCCGCTATCCCGGTATTCGTGTGCAGGTCGGTGTGACCGATCGCACGGTGGACCTCATCGGCGAAGGCATCGACTGCGCGATACGCAGCACCGCCGACGATCCGAACCTCGTGACGAAGAAGATCGCGGATGCCTCGATCACGCTCTGCGCAACGCCCGGCTACTTCGCGCGCCGCGGCACGCCCGATACACCTGAGGCGATCGAGCGCGATGGTCACGAGGTCATCGGCTATGCCGCGGTCCGTACGGGGCGTCCTGTCCCGCTGCGCTTCCGGCGCGACAACCGGGACGTCGAGGTGCATGTGCCGGCAGCTATCGAGGTCAACGAGAGCAATGCCCATACGGCTGCGGTGCTCGCTGGTCTGGGTATAGCGCAGGCACTGGCCTTCACCGTGGCGCCGCACATCGCCCGCGGCGCGCTCGTGTCGGTGCTGGACGACTGGCGACCCACGGCTCTGCCGATCTATCTCGTCTACCCACCCGCCCGCCGACACAATGCGCGTCTTCGGGCATTCGTCGACTGGCTGTCGGAAGCCCTGCCCAGGCGGATCGCCGCGGCAGAATCGGGATCGGTTTTACCCGGAGACTATTGACGACACGTTTGATCCGGGTAAAAATTGATGATCGCTCTTGTCCCGGCCGCCTCCATGTCGACTTACACCGCTTTCATCGCTACCGAGCGCATTGCCCACGGATCGCTGGCGGCGGTCGCGGAACGCTGCAAGGTCCGCCTCGACGCCGACCCGCACGTCACGCCCATCGTCTACGACGATGCGACCGGCCGTGTCGTCGACATCGACTACCGGGGCACTGTTCACGATGTGCTTGCGCGCCTCCCCGTCGCCGAGCCGCCAGCCCGCCGCGGGCCGGGGCGTCCAAAACTTGGCGTGGTCGCCCGGGAGGTCACGCTGCTTCCGCGTCACTGGGAGTGGCTTGCGGCGCAGCCGGGCGGCGCCTCCGTGGCGCTGCGTCGTCTGGTGGAAGCGGCAAGCCGCGAGGGCGCACCGGCCGACCGCGTCCGTGCGGCGCGCGAGGCGGTCGATCGCGTCATGCTGGCGCTGGCCGGCGATCTTCCCGGCTACGAGGAAGCCTCCCGCGCCTTCCACCGTCAGGACGCCGCTCGCTTCACCGCGCTGACCGACGCATGGCCGGCCGATGTACGCCACTACGTGCGCCTGCTGGTGTCGCGCGCCGGCGACGAGACATGACGCCGCCGCGTGGCGCGCTGACGGAAGGACCGATCGTCAGAACCCTGCTGCTGTTCTCGCTGCCGATTCTCGGCGCCAACGTGCTGCAGTCGCTGAACGCATCGGTGAATGCGATCTGGGTGGGGCACTTTCTCGGCGAGTCAGCGTTCGCGGCCACCTCCAATGCCAACCTGATCCTGTTCTTCCTGCTCGGAGTCGTCTTCGGCGTCGGCATGGCGACGACCATCATGGTGGGCCAGACGCTCGGCGCGCACGACGTGCCCGAGGCGCGGCGTGTGGTGGGCACCGGTCTCGGTTTCTTCGTCGTGCTGTCGGTGCTCGTCGCGCTGGGCGGCTTCGTCGCGACACCGCTCATGCTGCGCGCCATGGGCACGCCGCACGATGCGCTGCCGTTCGCGACCGACTACCTGCGCATCATCTTCGTCGCTCTGCCGGCGATGTATCTGTACACGTTTCTGATGATGACGCTGCGCGGTGCGGGCGACTCACGCACGCCCTTCGCCTTCATGCTGGTTTCGGTCGTGCTCGACGTCGCGCTGAATCCGCTCTTCATCTTCGGCCTGGGACCGGTCCCCGCGATGGGTATCGCGGGCTCCGCCGTGGCCACCCTGATCGCGCAGGTCGTTTCGTTGCTGGCGCTGATCGCGTGGCTTTATCACCGCAAACACTTTCTCTGCATTCACCGGCACGAACTGCGCCTGCTGATTCCGGAACCCGTCCTGCTCAGGCAGCTGGTGATGAAGGGCCTGCCGATGGGTGCGCAGATGATCGTCATCTCGTCCTCGGCGATCATCATGATGTCGCTGGTCAACCGCCACGGCTCGCAGACCACGGCGGCTTATGGCGCGGCGGCCCAGTTGTGGACGTACATCCAGATGCCCGCGCTGGCGATCGGTTCGGCGGTGTCGTCGATGGTCGCGCAGAACGTGGGTGCGAAGCGCTGGGATCGCGTCGCGGGCATCGGCCGCGCAGGCGTGCTGACCAACTTCACGCTGACCGGCACGCTCGTGCTCGTCATCTACCTGTTCAACCGCGCCGCGCTGGCGCTGTTCCTCGGGGAGGACAGTTCGGCCATCGGCATCGCCCAGCATCTCAACCACATCGTGGTGTGGTCGTTCCTGCTGTTCGGCGTCACCTTCGTCATGTTCGGCGTGGTGCGGGCCACGGGCGCGGTCATGCTGCCACTGATCGTGCTGGTGATATCGATGTGGCTGGTGCGCTATCCGTTTGCCGCCCTGCTGGAACCGAGGTGGGGCGCGGACGCCATCTGGTGGAGCTTTCCGGTCGGGTCGCTGGTGTCGATCGCGATTACGACGGTGTATTACCGGCGCGGAAGCTGGAAGAAGGCGCATATGCTTCCGGCGACGCCAGCTTCGGTAGGAGCCAGCCCTGCTGGCGATGGGAGCTTGCCGTAACTCCTGTCGCCAGCAGGGCTGGCTCCTGCAAAAAGCCGGTATTCATGGAAGGCTATCGGGTCTTGCGCGCCTTGCGGATCTTGATCCAGCGCTTGTACCGACGCTTCAGCATGCGCCGGTGTAGGCGCTTCACCTTGCGCTCCTTGCGGTCGTGATTCCACAGGTAGATCGCGGGCGTACTCAGGAGCGTAAGCAGCTGCGAGACCAGCAAGCCGCCGACGATCGCGATACCGAGCGGCCGCCGCATTTCCGAGCCGACACCGAACCCGATCGCCAGCGGCAGCGCGGCACCCATCGCGACGAGGGTGGTCATGGTGATCGGACGGAAGCGGACCAGGGCCGCCTGACGAATCGCGTCGACCGGCGACATGCCGTGTTCACGCTGGGCCACGAGTGCGAAGTCGACCATCAGGATGGCGTTCTTCTTGACGATACCGATCAACAGCAAGACCGAGATGATCGCCATCAGGGTCAGCTGTGTCTGCGTGACCAGCATCGCCAGGAACGCACCGGCACCCGCCGCCGGCAACGTCGAGATGATCGTCAACGGATGGCCGAGACTCTCGTAGAGAATTCCGAGCACGATGTAGACGGCGAGGATCGCGCCGACCAGCAGCACCATGCCGTTGGACTGCGCGTCCCGCATGCGCTGATTGGTGCCGGTGACGTCCATGCGCACGCCTTCCGGCAGATTGATCCGGCGTACGGCCTCCTCGGCCAGACTGTTGCCCTTATCGGGCGTGATCTTCGGCGCGAGGTTGTAGGTGATGTCGGCCGATTCGAGCTGGTTCTGGTGGGTGACCGCACTCGGCGTCGCCACGGGCTCGATGTGCGCCACCGCCGAGAGCGGAATCATCGTGCCGAGTGAATTCTTCACGTACGTGTTAAGCAGCGCGCCGGGACTGAGCTCCTGCGCGGCCGCCGAGGTCAGCACCACCCAGTACTGGTTGATGTCCGAATAGATGATCGACACCTGGCGCTGGCCGAACGAGTTGTACAGCGCCGAATCGACATCGCCCATGCCGACGTTCAGGCGGCCCGCCGCATCGCGGTCCACCTTCAGCATCTGTTGCTTGCCGACGATGTCGAAGTCGCTGCCGACGTCGCGGAACTCCTTCATGCTGCGCATCTGACGCACCAGCTTCAGCGTCCAGGGCTGCAACGGTTCGCCGCCGGTACTGATCAGCTGGAACGAGTACTGCCCGCGGTTGCTGTTGCCCCCGCTCCCGCCGAGGAACTGCACGGGATTCATGAAGACCTGGACATCGGAGAGCTTGTCGTACTCCTTGCCCTTGCGATCCATGAATTCCTTCATGGATTCATGGCGCAGGTCCGGGCCGCTCCCCTTCTTCTTCAGATCGATGAACATGGTGCCGCTGTTGCCGACGGCCGCGCCATCGTTACCGCTGCCGAGCAGTGTGGTGACATCGGCGACGGCCGGGTCGTTCTGCATCATTTCGCCGACGCGTTTGAGCCGTCGCGACATCTCGTCCGGCGAAATGTTGGCGTCCGCGGTGACATCGGCCTGCAGCATGCCCGTGTCCTCGTCGGGCATGAAATTGCCACCGGCGGTCTTCACCACGGCGAAGCCCAGCGCGAAGGTGGCGAAAAGCAGGATGAGTGGCTGCCAGCGCATGACGCGCCGATGGCGCATCGCCCAGTCCAGTCCGCGCTCATACAGGCGCAGAAACCCGCGATCGAAGCGTTCCAGCGCGCGCTCGACGCGGCCTGGCTGGCGGTCGGGCTCGTCGTGCTTGAGATAGCGGGCACAGAGGGCCGGCGTGAGCGTCAGCGACACGATGGCCGAAATCAGCACGGCCGCCGCCAGGGTCACCGAGAACTCGCGCAGCAACTTGGTGATCATGTTGTTGCCGAACAGCAGCGGCGCGAACACCGCCACCAGCGACAGCGTGATCGACATCACGGTGAAGCCGATCTCGCGCACGCCCTCGAGCGACGCCGGCATCGGTTCACTGCCGTTCTCCATGTGCCGGACGATGTTCTCGATGACCACGATGGCGTCATCGACGACGAAACCGATGCACAGCACCAGCGCCATCAGCGACATCGTGTTGAGCGTATAGCCGAGTGTCCACATCACCACGAAGGCGCCGGCCAGGGACAACGGCACGCTCAGCGTCGCGATCAGCGTCGGACCGAGACGGCGCAGGAACACCATCATGACCAGGAAGACCATGACGATACTGATCAGCAGCGCGACCTTGACCTCGTGCAGCGCGGACTGCGTGGTCTGGGTCAGGTCGAAGATGGGGGTGACCTTCGCGTCCGCCGGCAGCAGCGAACGGAAGCGCGGCAGCGCGGCACGGATCGCGTCGGCGGTGGCGATGGAGTTCGCCTCGGGACGCTTGCTCATCTGCATGGTGACCGAGCGCTCGCCCTGGAACCATGCGGCCTGGTACTGGTCCTGCTGGCCGTTGTAGACGCGGGCGATGTCCGAGAGGCGCACCGGCACGTTGTTGCGCATCGCGATGAGGATGTCGCCGAAATCCTTCGCGTCGCGAATGCTGTCGTTCGCGACGACCGTCATCTGTGCCTTGCCGTCGGACAGCAGGCCCTGCGGCGAGGTCACGTTGGCGGCGTGCAGCGCATTGGACACATCGTTGGCGGTGAGTCCCTTGGACGACAACGCGCGGGTATCCAGCTCCACGCGTACGGCGTGCGGGGTCCCGCCGAAGACCTGTACGCGCGACACGCCATCGATCTGCGCCACGGCGGGCCGGATCAGGGTGTCGACGACGTCGTAGAGCTTGTCCGGCGGCAGCGACTTCGAGGTGAACGACACCAGCAGAACGGGAATCTGGCCGGTGTCGAACTTGAAGTACTGCGGCGGGCTGGGCATGCCGGCCGGCAGGTCGGCGGCGGACGCGTTGATCGCAGCCTGCACGTCACGGGCGGCGGCATCGGTGGAGCGGTCCATGCCGAAGCGGAGGCGGACGAAGCCGCTGCCTTCCGAGCTGTTGGAATACATCTGGTCCACGCCCGGGATCTGACCGAGGTGGCGCTCCAGGGGGGCGATGATGGTCGAGGCCATCGTCTGCGCGTTCGCACCGGGCATCTGCGTCTGGATGAAGACGGCGGGCACTTCGATGGATGGCAGGGCCGCCACGCCGAGCAGCATGTAGGCGATGGAGCCGCACAGCACGAGCCCCGCCGCAAGCAGCGAGGTTCCGATCGGCCGGCGAATGAAAGGTGCAAAAACGTTCACGACACTTCCTGTGATCGCGGGAAGCATACCCGCGCCCGGGGACTTTATGACGTCCGCGCCGGTCCGTGGCGTGTGCCTTTAGTGGGGGCCCTGCCGGAAGGCAGGGGTGCGGCGTTTGCCCGAACCCGGCGCCAGGGGTAGGAGCGCGCCTGCGCGCGATGCCGTGAAACATCGCGCGCAGGGCGCGCTCCTACACGGTGCTCCCTCAGCGTACGGGCGAGAACCGCACGGTCACATAGTAGGTCCGCCCCAGCTGGTTGTAATACGCCGCCGTCTCGTACCGCTTGTCCGCCACGTTCGCGACCCGGCCCTGCACGCTCCAGGCATCGTCCATGTGCCAGGTGGCACGCAGATCCGCGGTCGTGTAGCCGTCCAGATGCGTCGTGTTGGCCGCATCGTCGTAGCTGTAACCCGAGGCGTAGACCGAGCCACCCAGCGTCAACGCGCCCAGGTCCTTGTCCAGATCCACGCGACCGGTGCGACGCGGACGGCGGGCCAGCATGTTGTCCTTCTCGAACCCGCTGTCCCGGTCCAGCGGCTGCTGCAGCGTCAGGTAGCCGCGCACGTGCCAGCCATCGACGTCCGCGCCCACCTGGCCTTCGAGGCCGCGCAGGCGGGCCTTGCTGACGTTGACCGGCAGGAAGTTCGCGTCGTAGCCGATCAGGTCGTCGACCTGGCTCTGGTAGGCATTGACGGCCCAGTTCCAGATGCCCGGACGACCCGACAGGCCGATCTCGGCGGTGCGCGACTTCTCCGGCTTGAGGTTCACCGTGGGCACGCCATACGGGTAGTACTCGTCGTTGAAGGTCGGCGCGTGGAAGGCGGTGCCATAAGAGGCCGTGACCTTCATGCCGTTGTCGAAACGGAAGCCATAGGCGGCCGAGCCGGTCGTGTGGTTGCCGAACTGGGTGTTGTGGTCGTGGCGGGCCGACAGCTGGATCTCATGCGGGCCGAACACGCCCTGGTAGAGCGCGAACACGCCCGTATTGTTGCGGGTGTCCTTGAGGTATTCCGTGTCGCTGCTCAGCTTTTCCTGCTGGTAGTCGACGCCGGCGCTCAGCGTCTGGCCCGGGGCCAGCGTGAAGTCGTTCTGCCAGGAACCCTGATTGCGCTTAGAGTACAGATATCCCACGCGCAGCTTGTCGGCACCGGTGACGTAGTTGAAGTCCGCGTCGTAATAGCCCTTGTTGGCGCCATTGAGGTAGTTGTCGGCGCGGTCCTGGTTCTGCCCCAGACTGACCGACATGCGCCACGTGGACAGCACGTCGAAAGCCAGCTTCGCGCCGGCGACCTGCTGCGAGCGTCGGGTCAGGTTCTGGTAGTCGCCGTCGTATTCGATATCGCCCTTGCTGCGCAGCCAGCTGCCGGTGAGCTCGGTGCCGTCGTCCCAGCGATAACCGCCCGACAGCGCGCCGTTGTACGTGCGATAGGCGTCATGGTCCGGCTCGTCGGTGAAGCAGCCCTTGAACGCCGTGCCCGCGCCGATGCGGCAGGCGTTGATGCCCGAGGTGTACTGGCCGCCGAGGCTGGCGTTGTACCAGCCGTGGGTCGTGCCGCCCGACACGCCGACCTGACCGGCGGTGTAGCCGTGGCTGCCGCCGGTGACCGAGAGGCTCGGGGTCGGCGCTTCGCCGGCCTGGCCGTGGCGGGTGAAGATCTGGATGACGCCGCCGATCGCGTCGGAGCCGTAAAGGCTCGAGCGCGGACCGCGGACGACCTCGATATGGTCGATCTGCTCGACCGGCAGCTGCTCGTAAGCCGGCAGACCCGCGCCCACGGTACCCACGCGGACACCGTCCACGAGGACCAGCGTGTGCGAGGAGTTGCTGCCACGCATGAACAGCGAGGTCTGCTGGCCGATACCGCCGGTGTTGGCCATGACCACACCGGGCAGCCCGGCGAGCAGGTCCTGGACGTTACGCGGCTGCAGACGCTCGATGTCTTCATGGGTGATCACGGTCACCGGGGCGAGTACCTCGTCCAGTGGCGTGGCCGTGCGGGTCGCGGTGACGATCACGGGATCGAGGGCGTCCGGGGCGTCGGCCGCGTGGGCAGCGGCGATCGACGACAGCAGGGCTGCCGCGAGCAGGGTCTTCTTCATGGAACGGTCTTCCTCCGCCGCATAGCGCGGCAATGCGTAGCTCAAAGGGCGCACGAGGAGGACATACGGCGAACGGCACACGGGCGGAACCCGGATGACTGTCCGGATTCGCCCTCCGCGAATCGCCCGAAACGGGACGACGCCCCGGGATGGCTCACGGGGCGCGTCGTCGGGCCGGTCTCCGGACTCACGCCGTCCCCGAGGGGGTGTCGGACCGGCGCCTTCCCGCTGTCGCAGTGGCTGAAGCCGTGTCCGAGGGGCCGTGACGACCCCGGGCGCTTACCGTTGCGGGGGCAGTGCCGGCCTTGCCGCAGAGGCGGCGCACCGGCTTCCCGTTTCATCCCCGTGGCACGACGCCCCGGGGACACCCGAACCCCGCGACTTTAACCGGAGGGTGGGGCGCTGTCACGACCGCCCGATCAGCCCGCGGCGTAAACGCGCTCGCCGCCGATCCAGGTTTCGATCACCGTATGGGTCTCGTCCATCACGACGAAGTCGGCGCGGTAACCGGCGGCGATATGACCGTGGGTGGCGCCGAGGCCGAGGAACGCGGCCGGATACGTCGACGCCATGCGCGCGGCTTCATCGTAGGCTACGCCGACCATGTCGACCGTGTTGCGCACCGCCGTGGCCATGTCCAGCGCGGAGCCGGCCAGCGTGCCGTCCGCCGTCTGGCAGACGCCGTCGCGCACGGTGATGGTTTCGCCCTTGAGCACGAAGTTCGGATTGTCCGAGCCCACGGGCGGCATCGCGTCGGTGACCAGCATCATCTTCCGTGGCGCCTTCGCCGCGATGGCGACACGCAGCGAGGTCGGGTGCACGTGGTGGCCGTCGACGATCAGACCGCACCAGCTGGCCTGGTCTTCGAGCGCGGCACCGACGACGCCGGGCTCGCGGCTGGTGAAGGGTGTCATCGCGTTGAACAGATGGGTGAAGCCGCGCACGCCCGTCGCCAGTGCATGGCGCGTGGTCTCGTAGTCGGCAGCCGTGTGGCCCGCGGCCACGATGACGCCGTTGGCGACCAGCTGCTGGAGCACTTCCGCGGAAGCGCGCTCGGGAGCCAGCGTCAGCAGGGTCACGCCGCCGTGGCGCCGCGCGACCATCGCGACATCGTCGGCATCGGCGATGCGAAACTTGGCCGGGTCGTGCACGCCCTTGCGCTCGGGTGCGATGAACGGGCCTTCCAGATGGATGCCGAGCACGCCCGGCACGCCCTGGGCGACCGCGTCGTTCACGGCATCGATGGCTTTCGCCATGACCTCCGCGTCGTCACTGATCAGCGTGGGCAGAAAACCCGTGGTGCCGAATCTCGCGTGTGCCTCGCCGATCGTGCGGATCGCGTCGACCGTCGGTGCGTCGTTGAACAACACGCCGCCCCCGCCGTTGACCTGGCAGTCGATGAAGCCGGGCAGCAAGGTGCGACCACCGAGGTCATGGCGCTCCGCCGCGCGCACGCGCGGATCGGACGGCAGCGCCAGTCCGGTGATCTTTCCATCGTCGACCAGCACGGCAAAGCCGCTCTGGAATCCATTGTCGGTGAGCACACGGCCGTTGACGAGGGCGAGAGTCATGGCGATTCCTTGAGGGTGACGGTCAGACGGTCTCGGTGACTTTATTCAGGTGCGGCGGCACGTCGGGATTGAAGCCGCGCTTCAGCGCGAGCGCCGCCGTGGCGCGGTAGAAGCTCTGCACCGTAATCAGCGGCGCGGCGATCGGTGCGGTGGCGACCAGCGGCAGCACACCCTCACCCGTCGCACCCGGCGCGGCGATCCAGACATTGGCGCCACGCTTGCGGAACTCGGCGGCGACATCGAGCACGCCCGGGAGCGTGTCGTCGTTCTGCGCGAAGAACAGCACCGGGAAGTCCGGGCCGACCAGCGCCATCGGGCCGTGTTTCACTTCGGCCGCGCTGAAGGCTTCGGCATGCAGGCCGCAGGTTTCCTTGAACTTGAGCGCCGCTTCCAGCGCACCGGCGAAGCCGAAGCCACGACCGACCACGAACAGGTTGTGCGCATCGACGAGGCCTTCCGTCAGCGACGACCAGTCCGCGTCCCAGCCCTGGCGCAGCTGCGCGGGCAACGCGACGAGGGCGTCGGCGATCTCGGCCTTGCCACTCCAGCGGGCGGCGATATGCAGAATCGCGAACAGCGCGCCGAGATAGCTCTTGGTCGCGGCGACGCTGGTTTCCGGGCCCGCGTGCAGCGGGACGACCACGTCCGCGACGTCCGCCAGCGGCGAGTCGGTCACGTTGACCAGCGCCACGACGTACGCACCGGCCTTCTTCGCGGCTTCGGCGTTGCGGACCAGATCCGGACTCTTGCCCGACTGGGATACGGCGACGTAAAGCGCGCCATCGAGGCGCTGCGCGGCGTGGTAAATCGAGGTGACCGACGGCGAGGCCGAGGCGGTGACGACGCCCAGCTGCGTTTCGAACACGTACTTCGCGTACATCGCCGCGTGATCCGAACTGCCACGGGCGCAGGTGATCACCATGCGCGGCGGGTTCGCGCGCAGGCGCTCGGCAAGGGCGCCGATCACGGCTTCGTTAAGGGCAAGCTGCCGCTCGACGACCTCGGCGGTCTCGTGCGCTTCGCGGTACATCAGGGTGTCTTGCGGCTGGATCGTCATGAAGAAGGGTCCGTCAGTCGCTCTGCAGTTCGGCGACGAAGTCGTAGATGTCCCCGCGATACCAGGAACACGTGAACTCGACGATGCGGCCGTCGTCGAGGAAGCTGCGCCGCTCGATATTCAGCCCGGCACTGCCGGCGCCGAGCCGGAGCAGCCGGGTCTGGGCAGGGCCCAGCACCACCGCGCGCAGGCGTTGCAACGCACGTCGCGGGCGGTTGCCCAGCGTGTCGAGCGCTTCGTACAGGGAGTCCTCGACCAGGCTGGGGTCGGGCAGCAGGTTGAGTGGCACCGCGCTGCGCTCGATCGCCAGCGGCTCGTCGCCCGCGTAGCGCAGGCGGTGCAGCCGGACCACCTGGGTGCCGGGCGAGAGATTCATCGCCATGGCTTCTTCCGGGGTGACCTCGCCGATGGCCCGTTCGAAGAACTCCGAGCGCGGATTGAGCCCGCGCGCGCGAAGATCCTCTGTGAAGCTGGTCATACGCGACAGCGGCTTGACGATGCGCTCGGACACGAAGGTGCCCGCGCCATGACGCTGGGTGAGCAGACCATCCTCGACCAGGCCGCCGATGGCCTTGCGCACGGTAACCCGGGACAGCGTGAGGGCCCTGGCCAGGTCCCGCTCACTGGGCAGTGCATGGCCGACCTGCACCTCGCCGTTTTCGATCACGTTGCGGATGGCGCGACGCAGGCGCATGTACGCCAGCGGCTGCCGCGCGGCCGGGTCGTACTGCAGGCGTTGGTATTCGGCGACGAGGGCGCTTTCCATGGTCGAGAAGATACCAATCAACGACCACTGCGGCAAGACTGTCCAAGTCGGCGAATAGCAGTGGGGGATTCAAACAAGCGTTTGCACGATACAAAGCAGGACCGTAAACGTTTTTGCGGCGCGATCGCCTTGAAACGCGACGGGAAACGCCGCGCTCAGTGGTACGGGGCTGGTATGACCTGGTATGTCACTGGTACGATCCGTCGGCATACCCATCGATCCCAGCAGGCCACTGTCGTGAGCGCTCATCTCCTCCCGATCGAACCCTTCGATCTGGTCATCTTCGGCGGCACCGGCGACCTCGCCGTCCGCAAGCTTCTTCCCGCGCTGTTCCATCGCTTCGTGGACGGCCAGATCCAGCCCAGCAGCCGCCTCATCGGCGTGGCCCGCGAGGCCCTCGACGACGCGGGCTACCGCGACCTGGTCCGCTCCTCGGTCGAGAAAGGCGTGTCCCACGTGGCTCCGGCCCAGCTGGACGCCTTCATCCAGATGGTTTCCTACCGCTCGCTCGACGCGCGCAAGGAAGAAGGCTGGGATGAATTCGCCGCGCTGATGCAACAGCAGGCCCAGCACATCCGCGTGTTCTACCTGTCGACCGCGCCGGACATCTTCACCGACATCTGCCAGCGCCTCGGGTCGCTCGGTCTCAACGGCGAGCGCTCGCGCGTGGTGCTGGAGAAGCCGATCGGTCGCGATCTGGAAAGCGCCAACGCCATCAACGACGCCGTGGCCCGGGTCTTCAACGAATCGCAGACCTACCGGATCGATCATTACCTCGGTAAGGAAACGGTGCAGAACCTGCTGGCGCTGCGCTTCGGCAACGCCCTGTTCGAGCCGCTGTGGAATGCCCAGCACATCGACCACGTGCAGATCACCGTCGCCGAGACGGTCGGCGTCGGTCATCGCGCGGGCTACTACGATCGTGCCGGCGCGCTGCGCGACATGGTCCAGAACCACATCTTGCAGCTGGTCTGCATGCTCGCCATGGAGCCGCCCTCGTCGCTGGCGCCCGATGCCGTGCGTGACGAAAAACTCAAAGTGCTGCGTTCGCTGCGCCCGATCAACGCCAGCAACGCCGGCAACCTCACCGTGCGCGGGCAGTACCGCGCTGGTGCGGCCGAAGGTCAGGGCGTCCCGGGCTATCTCGACGAACTCGGCAGCGACCAGTCCAGGACCGAAACCTTCGTCGCCCTCAAGGCGGAAATCGGTAACTGGCGCTGGGCGGGCGTGCCGTTCTACCTGCGCACCGGCAAGCGCCTCCCTAACCGGGTCTCGGAGATCGTGGTCACGTTCCGTGCGTTGCCGCATTCCATCTTCGATCCCACCAACGGTCCGCTGCTGCCCAACCGCCTGACGCTGCGCCTGCAGCCGGACGAGGGCGTCAAGCTGTGGCTGACCATCAAGCATCCGGGTCCGGGCGGCCTGCGCCTGCGCCACGTGCCGCTCGACATGAGCTTCGCGGCGGCGTTCGGCGTGCAGCAGCCCGATGCCTACGAGCGGCTGATCCTCGACGTCGTGCGTGGTAACCCGACCCTGTTCATGCGCCGCGACGAAGTCGAGGCCGCATGGAACTGGGCCGGTCCCATCCTCGAAGCCTGGGAGGGCAGCGGCGATACGCCGAAGCCGTACACCGCGGGTACCTGGGGTCCGAGCGCCGCCGTGGCGCTCATTGAACGCGATGGCCGTACCTGGGCCGAGGACGCAGCATGAACGCCAAGATCCATCAGCACGATTTCGCCGATAAGCTCACTCTCGCCGATGCGCTCGCGCGCGACATCGCCGGCAAGCTCGACGCCGCGATCAAGGCGCGCGGCAAGGCCAGCATCGCCGTTTCCGGCGGCGGCACGCCCAAGGTCATGTTCGCCGTGCTCGCCGAGCAGGAGATCGACTGGTCGAAGGTCACCATCACGCTGGTCGACGAGCGCTGGGTCGACGAAGACAACGAGCGTTCCAATGCGCGCATGGTCAGGAACACCCTGATCGCGCACGAAGCGCATGTCGCCGCCTTCCTGCCGCTGTTCGACAAGGCGCATGCCGACGATGTCGATGCCGCGCTCGAGGGCGTGGGCGAGAAGGTCGACGCGCTCGGCAAGCCGTTCGATGTCGTCGTGCTCGGCATGGGTCCGGACGGCCACACCGCGTCGTTCTTCCCCGGCGGCGATCACCTCGCCGAAGCGCTCGACCTCAACGGTACGCGGAGCGTGCTGTCGATGCGTGCCGGCGGTGCGGGTGAGCCGCGCATCACGCTCAGCCTGCCGCGCGTGCTCGATACGCGCACGCTCTACCTGCACATCGAAGGTGCGGACAAGAAAGACGTGCTCGCCAGGGCCCAGGCCGGCGAAGATTTCCCGATCGCCGCCGTGCTCAAGCAGGACCGCGTGCCCGTGGACGTCTACTGGGCCGCCTGATCCATCGTTCAACCGCCGCGCGTCAGGCGCGCGGCACCGACCGCCCGGTCAAAGCCTCAGGAACACGCCATGACCCTTCATCCCATCGTTGCCGAGGTGACGCAGCGTATCGTCGAGCGCAGTCGCACCTCGCGCGCCGCGTACCTCGCCAGGATCGACGCCGCCCGCGGGACGGGCGCCAAACGCCACCACCTGTCGTGCGGCAATCTCGCGCACGGTTTCGCCGCGTGCGGTGAGAACGACAAGGACGCGCTGCGCAACGGCCACGCGTCCAATATCGCCATCGTCACCTCGTACAACGACATGCTCTCGGCGCATCAGCCGTACGAGCGCTACCCGGAACTGATCCGTCGGACCGCACGAGACTTCGGCGCCACCGCGCAGGTCGCCGGTGGCGTGCCGGCCATGTGCGACGGCGTCACCCAGGGTCGCCCAGGTATGGAACTGTCGCTGTTCTCGCGCGACCTCATCGCCATGGCGACCGCCGTATCGCTCTCGCACGACATGTACGAAGGCGCGCTGTATCTCGGCATCTGCGACAAGATCGTGCCGGGCATGCTGATCGGCGCGCTGAGCTTCGGCCATCTCGCCAGCGCGTTCGTGCCGTCGGGTCCGATGCCGTCCGGTATTCCGAACGAAGAGAAATCGAAGGTCCGTCAGGCCTTCGCCGCCGGTAAGGCGACACGCGCGGAATTGCTCGACGCGGAAGCGCGTTCGTATCACGGGTCGGGCACCTGCACCTTCTACGGCACCGCGAACTCCAACCAGATGCTGATGGAGATCATGGGCCTGCACCTGCCGGGCGCGAGCTTCGAGGCGCCGGATACGCCGCTGCGTGACGCCCTCACGCGTGCCACGGTGGAGCGCGTGCTGGCGATCGACGCGCTGGGCGATGCGTACCTGCCGATCGGCCGTATCGTCGACGAGCGCTCCATCGTGAACGGCGTGATCGGACTGCATGCGACGGGCGGCTCGACCAACCATCTGCTGCATCTCGTCGCCATCGCACGCGCGGCCGGCGTGGAACTGCGCTGGGACGACTTCGCTGCGCTGTCCGCGGTCGTGCCGTTGCTCGCACGCGTCTATCCGAACGGCTACGCTGACGTGAACCACTTCCACGAAGCCGGCGGCATGGGCTTCCTGATGGATCAGCTGCTCGATGCCGGCCTGCTGCACGGCGACGTCGACACCATCATGGGCCACGGCCTCGAGGCCTATCGCACCACGCCCGTCCTCGAAGGCGACGCATTGGTCTGGAAACCGGTTTCGAAGGAAAGCGGCAACCGCGGCGTACTGCGCACTATCGCGGAGCCGTTCCGTCACGACGGTGGCTTACGCATGCTCAAGGGCAACGTCGGTCGTGGCGTGATCAAGATCTCGTCCGTGCCGGAAGATCGCATGATCGTCGAAGCACCGGCGATCGTCTTCGACGAGCAGGACGACGTCAAAGCCGCGTTCGATCGCGGTGAGCTCAATCGCGATTTCATCGCCGTGGTGCGCTTTCAGGGGCCGCGCGCGCGTGGCATGCCGGAGTTGCACAAGCTCACGCCGACGCTGAGCCTGCTGCAGGATCGCGGGCATCGCGTCGCCCTGCTCACCGACGGCCGCATGTCCGGGGCGTCGGGGCGCGTGCCTGCCGCGATCCACGTGACCCCCGAGGCGGAAGCCGGCGGTCCCATCGCCCGCGTGCGCACGGGCGACATGGTTCGTCTCGATGCCGTGGCAGGTACCATTGAAGTTCTGGTCGACGCGGACGAGTGGAACAGCCGCATCCCCGACAACATCGATCTGGCCATGCACCACACCGGCATGGGCCGCGAGCTCTTCGCCATGTTCCGTCAGTCCGCCGTCACGGCCGACCTCGGTGCCGGCGTTTTCTGATCCTTTGGAGCAGTTCCTGATGAGTAACGAAGCGAAGCAACAGAGTGTCGAGTCCACGCTGCGCCTGGCGCCGGTGGTGCCGGTCGTCATCATCGAGGACGCCTCGAAGGCGGTCGGCATGGCGCGCGCGCTGGTCGCCGGCGGCATCCCCGCCATCGAAGTCACCCTGCGTACGCCCGCCGCACTCGACGCCGTCCGCGCGATCGCCGCGGAAGTCGAAGGGGCCTTCGTCGGTGTGGGAACGGTGCTGACCGCTCGCGACCTCGAGAACGCTTACAAGGCCGGCGCGAAGTTCGCCGTGTCGCCGGGCAGCGCGCCGCGTCTGCTCGATGCCGCCGACGATCACGAGCTGCCGCTGCTTCCCGGCGCGGCGACGTCCAGCGAGGCCATGGAACTGCTGGAGCGTGGTTATCGCTTCCAGAAGTTCTTCCCGGCCGTTCCGGCCGGCGGCCCGAAGCTCATCGGTGCCTGGGCCAGCCCGCTGCCGCAGATCCGCTTCTGCCCCACCGGCGGCGTCAGCCTCGCCAACGCACCCGAGTTCCTCGCGCTGCCCAACGTCGTCTGCGTCGGCGGTTCGTGGCTGACCCCCGCCAACCTCCTGGCCACCTCCGACTGGGCCGCCATCGAAGCCCTGGCGCGCGAAGCGGCGCAACTGCGCGCCTGACGCAACTGCGCGCCCGACGCAGCTGCGCGCCCGACACAGGAGCGCGCCCCGCGCCTGACTCGCCCCACGCCGTACGTACGTAGGAGCGCGCCCCGCGCGCGAACCCTCACCCGCCTTATCGCGAATGAGGCTTTGCACCGCAACGAGCCAGCTGTCCGATCCCACAAAGCGGCGGCCGGCTCGTAGCCCGCCCCATCCACATGCGATCCTTCGCACCCCCAGCCTCACCGGCGCTCCCAGCCATGCTCTACATCCTCCTCGCCATCGCCTTCAGCGTGGCCGTGTCCGTGCTGCTCAAACTCGCGCGCCGCGCGAACGTCGACATCGTCCAGGCCGTCGCCACCAACTACATCGTGGCCGCCGCCATGGCGTACGGGCTGCTCGGCGCTACGCCGCAGGCCGCCGTCGCGGCGAAGGAGACCTACGTCCCCCTCCTCCTGCTCGGCGTCTTTCTCCCCGCCATCTTCGTGATGCTGGCGCGATCCGTCCGCAGTGCGGGCATCGTTCGCACCGACGTCGCCCAGCGCCTGTCGCTGTTCTTCTCGCTGATCGCCGCGTTCGCCTTCCTCGGCGACGTCATCACCGAGCGCAAGGGCTTGGGCATCGCCCTCGCCTTCGTCGCCGTCCTGTGCGTGCTCTGGCGCCGGGATCGCGGGCAGACCGATCGGGCCGGCTGGACCGCACCGCTTGCCGTCTTCGTCGGCTTCGGTGTGATCGACATCTGCTTCAAGATGCTCGCCAAGGCCGGTGCACCCTTCCCCAGCGCGATGCTCGCCTCGTTCCTGATCGCCATGGTGCTCTGCTGGATCGTCGTGATCGGACGCGCCATCGCGCGTAAGGCGCCCCTCTCGCCGCGCAGCATCGGCTTCGGCGTGCTGCTGGGAGCCGCCAACTTCGCCAACATTCTTTTCTATATCCGCGGACATATCGCGCTGCCCAACGATCCGTCGCTGGTGTTCGCGTCGATGAACGTGGGGGTGATGGTGCTCGGCGCGCTGGTCGGCGCGATCGCCTTCCGCGAAAAACTGACCTGGCTGAACTGGACGGGTCTGGCCATCGCCATCGCGGCGATCGGGATCATGACCGGGGCCTGATCCCGATCGCCAACAGCGTAAGCTCCCACCTGTCCGTCGCGACCGGGTAGGAGCCAGCCCTGCTGGCGACGCTCATCAGCGAGCAACGGGCTCCGCATGACCCTCGGACACCGCCGCCACCGGCAACGTCTCATCCACCGTCAACGGCGCATCCCCCGCGAGTAGTTCCTTCGCCTCCGCATGATCCGCCACCGCCGGCGGCGACCCACGTAACGGCAACCCCGCCGTCTCGCGTACGAAGAGCATCGTGACGATGCCAATCACCGCCGCGCCCATCAGGTAATACGCCGGCAGCATCGGATCGCCCGTGCGCTCGACGAGCCATGCGGTCACCAGCGGCGTCGTGCCGCCGAACAGCGACACCGAAACGTTGAACGCGATGGAAAGCGCGCTGTAACGCACCGGCGTATAGAACAGCGCAGGCAACGTGGCGGGCATCGTGCTGGTGAAGCAGACGAGCGCGATGCCGAGTCCCATAAGGCCCGCGAAGATCAGCCAGTCGTTGCCCGTGCCCACCAGCCACATGCAAGGGATGGCGAGCACGAACATCGCGGTACACGCACCGATGATCATCGGACGACGGCCAAGACGATCGCTGAAGAAACCGCCCACCACATTGAGCGGCATCATCACCAGCATCACGATGAGAATCAGCAACAGGCCCTTGGCCTCGCTGTATCCCATCGTCACCGTGAGATAGCTCGGCATGTAGGTCAGCAACATGTAGTCGGTGACGTTGAAGACCAGCACGAGGCCGATGCATTTCAGCAGCTGCGGGCCATGCACGGAGACGAGCTCCTTCAACGATACGCGCGGCATGTCGCCCGCCGCCTCCATCGCATCGGCATGCGCCTTGAATGCGGGGGTCTCTTCGAGCTTCATGCGCATGTAAAGCCCGAGCAGGCCCAGCGGACCCGCCACCAGGAACGGTACGCGCCAACCCCAGTCCAGCATCTGCCCGGTGGTGAGCAGCGTCGTCAGCGCGGTCACCACACCGGCACCCGCGATGTAACCGCCCAACGTTCCGAACTCGAGCCAGCTGCCCATCTGTCCGCGTCGCGCATCGGTCGAGTATTCGGCGATGAAGGTCGCCGCACCGCCATACTCACCACCGGTCGAGAATCCCTGCAGCAGTCGTGCAAGCAACAGCAGCGCCGGTGCCCACAAACCAATCGTGGCGTAGCTGGGAATCAGGCCGATGGCGAACGTGCCCGCCGCCATCATGATCATCGTCGCCGCCAGCACCTTCTGGCGCCCGAAGCGATCGCCGAGTGGCCCGAAGACGAGTCCACCGATCGGCCGCACGAGAAAAGCGACGGTAAACGTCGCGAAGGTCGCGATCACCTGTGCGGTCGGGCTGCTCCCTGGAAAGAAGACATGGCCGAGCGTCACGGCGAGGTAGCCGTAGACACCGAAATCGAACCATTCCATCGCGTTGCCGAGTGCGGCGGCACCCACGGCACGCCTGAGCATGGACTCGTCGACGATGGTCAGATCGTCGGGCTTGAGATGTTTGCGGCGGCGGGTAAACCAGCCGAAATGGGCTTCGTGCCCGTGTCGATCCTGCATGGAGATAAATCCTGTCACGCGAGCGGGCACACGCATACGCAGCCGGTGCATACCGCCCATCGAAAGGGAAGCGCCAGGCCAGACGGCGGCGCGCGAACGGTCCGCTAAAGGGACTCGGTGGTTGCCGGCAAGATGCATCGAAGCACGACGCGGCGCGGACAACGCCGGAATTATAGGAAAAAAGGTGTTAAATAGCTGTAGATGGGGGGGTGGCGGCGGGGGAGCCGTTGGCTGCCATTCCTGTCGCTACGTCCTCCTACGGCCTTCGCCTTCGTGCGGAAGCGCTCCAGGAATGGCAGCCAACGACTCCCCTCCGTACGTGGCATCGCATTTCGGCGCGAGCAAAGCGCGGTTCTGAGTCGGGACGCCGCTTTGCGCTTGCCGCCCATAAACCGCACGGCATGGAGGGTGCCGTCGGGTGTCGTTCTCGGAGCGCTTCCGCACGTAGGCGAAGGCCGAAGGAGGACCTAGCGACGAGAATGGCACCCGACGGCGCCTTGCCCTCAACGCAAATGCCGCCGCGAAGGCGAAGCCGAGCCCGAACCCGAACCGCTCAGAGCCGCCGCGGCGCCGTCGACCCACGCACCACCAGATCCGGACTGAAGCCCTCGTTGGCCAGCACATGCGCCGGATCGTCGTGTTCGAGTTCCGCGATCAACCGCTGCGCCGCATGCCGGCCGATTTCCTCGGTGTTCTGCCGCGCGGTGGTCAGCGCCGGCCAGGATTGCTTCGAAAACGGACTGTCCTCAAAACCGGCGATCGACAGCTCCCACGGCACGTCGACACCGCCCGAACGCGCGGCAGCAAGGACACCGGCTGCGATCTCGTCGTTGGATCCGAAGATCGCGGTAGGCGGCTCCTTCAGCGCAAGCAGCTTGCGCGCGCCACGAAAACCATCGTCGAACGAATAGTCGCCCTCAACCACCAGCTTCTTGTCGACCGGCAGGCCATATTCGCGCAGCGCATCCTCATAACCCTGATAGCGCTCCGGGCTCGACCGGTGCTCCTTGCCACCCCAGAGGAAGCCGATGCGGTGATGGCCCAGCTGGATCAGATGCTCGGTAATGGCATACGCCGCGTCACGGTCGTCGACGAAAACGCACGGCCAGCCGTCCTGGGGATCCTGCCGCGCGGAAATGATCCGTACAAACGGCACCTTCTGCTCGGTCAGCGCGGCGAGCAGCTTCGGCTGCTCGGACATCGGCGGGCAAAGAACGAGGCCGGCCAGCCGGTTGCGCCGGACCAGATCGCACAGCTGATCGGCCAGCTTGGGCAGCGACGAATCGCAGGGATGGATCTGCAGGCCGAAGCCGCGCTCGCGGCAGACCGAGAGCACGCCGTTCTGCATGGCGATGACGTAGTGCGCATTGGGATTGTCATACACCAGACCCAGCGCATACGTGCGCTGGCTGCGCAGGCTGCGGGCGGCCTGGTCGGGCTGGTAATCCAGCGCATCGATAGCGCGCTGCACCTTTTCCCGGGTGCGGGCGTGGACGGACGGCTCGTGGTTGATGACACGGGAGACGGTCTTCAGTGACACGCCGGCCCGTTCGGCCACGTCCTTGATGGTAGGGCTTCGCAATCTACGACCCTCGATAGCAGGACGGCCATCCTACTGGATGGCCGCCGCGGAGCGAAGATACCGGCTTATCTGCCGCCGTGCTGGCCGACCCGGTGGCCGGCCGCGCCGTAGTAGAGGATGTACAGGTAGCAGGGGACCATGACGCAGAGGAACACGGCCTGGAAGTCATAGACCTGCTTGAGGTGCGCGAAAATCTGCGGAATGAGCGCACCACCGGCGATGCCCATGATCAGGAAGGCCGAGCCGAATTCGGTCAGGCGGCCGAGCCCCTTGATCGCCAGCGGGAAGATCGCCGGCCACATCATCGCGTTGGCGAAACCCAGCGCGGCGACGAAGGCGACCGAGGTGTAACCGGTGGTCACGTACGTGCCGATCGAGAACAGCACACCGAGAATCGCCGAAATCGCAAGATAGCGCTGCTGCGACACGAATTTCGGAATCAGCAGCAGGCCCGCGACGTAGCCGAGCAGCATCGCGAACAGCGTATACGAGGTGAAGTGCTTGGTGTCCTCGGGCGTCATGCCGAAGCCCTGACCGTACGTGCCGATGGCATCGCCGGCCATCACTTCCACACCCACATACACGAACAGGCAGAGCACGCCCAGCCACAGATGCGGGAAGCTGAAAACGCTGCCCTTGTCGTGACCGATGGCCCGCTCGGAATTGTCGTGCGACGCCTTGATTTCAGGCAGCGACGAACGCACCACCCAGACCGCGAGCACGACCAGCAGTGCCGCCATCACCATGTAGGGCATGTGCACCTTGGCCGCGAACGCGGCCAGCAGCGCGTCTTTTTCACCAGGTGTCGCCGCGGCGGCGATCTGCTTGTCGAACGAGCCGATGTTGCTCATGACCACGGCGCCGAACACGAAGGGTGCGAGCGCGCCGGCGATCTTGTTGCAGATGCCCATGAACGCGATGCGTTGGGCCGCGCTGTCGATCGGACCGAGGATCGAGATATACGGATTGGACGCGGTCTGCAGCAGCGAGAGGCCGGCGCCGATCACGAACAGACCGGTCAGTGCGCCCGGATAGATACGCATCGTGACGAACTGGCCGAACATCACGGCGCCGATGGCCATGACGAACAGGCCAAGACCCATGCCCTTCTTCATGCCGGTCTTCTTCAGGATGAAGGACGAGGGCAGGGCGAGGAAAAAGTACGAGAGATAGAAGGCCATCGGTACGAGGAAGGCGTTGACGTCGTCCAGGTTGAAGGCCAGCTTGACGAACGTGATCAACGGCCCGTTGAGCCAGGTCACGAAGCCGAAGATGAAGAACAGGACGCCGATGATGATCATCGGTACCAGGCTGGAATGGCGTGTCTCTTCGACAGCACCTGCAGTGGATGACATGGATGTTCCCCTCACGTGGTATGCCCCTAATTTGTCCCTTTATTGACTCGTGTGCGCAACGTTGTCAATCGGAAGAATCGCGCGACGAAAACGACCGGCCCCATTTCTGACTTTCGATGTCGCGGCGCGTCAAACCGCTTGCGCGCCAACCCTATGCCCGCCGCGAGGCCGTGCGACGCAAGGTCGTGGAGCCCGTCGACGTCATGTGAAACCGTTTCCTGCTGCAGTGCGTGATCGATTGCGCAATGTCCTAGCCATTTGTCCTGTTGACAACGTTGTCATTCCGATCACAGACTGAAAACGAATCAGGGGCATCAAGGGGCAGGGCGTGGGCGAATCGGCCAAACAGCGGGATCTTCTGCGTGCGTCGCGGTCCGGGGCGTTCATCGCCGCCGACGTGGGCGGAACGCATGCCCGTATCGGCCTGGTCCGTCGCTCGTCCGGTTCGAATGCCATCGATGTCCTGCGCTACGAGCGCTATGCCTGCGCCGACTGGCCCAGCCTGACCGCCGTGCTCGGCGATTTCATCGGCCGTCTCGACGGCCATGAAGCGATCGAACACTGCGCCGTGGCCAGCGCCGGTTACGTACTGGGCGACGCCATCGTCAACGAGAACCTGCCCTGGCCGGTCTCCATCGGTGACATCCGTGAAACCCTCGGACTGCACGGCCTGGCCGTGGTCAACGATTTCGAAGCGGTGGCCTACGCCTGCCAGTTCCTGCGCAGCCACGAAACCACCGCCATCATCGAGACCAGCGCCGAGCCGGCCGTCGGTCCGATCCTGGTGATGGGTCCGGGTACGGGCCTGGGATCGGCGGTGCTCCTGCCGGGCTCGCCGCACGCCACCGTGCTGCCGACCGAGGCCGGTCAGATTTCCTTCGCGCCGGGCAACGAGCGCGAGGTCGCCATCCTCGGCGAACTCGCCCGCGGCCGCGATTACGTGTCGTACGAGACCGCCCTCTCGGGCCCGGGCCTCGTCAACCTCTACAAAGCCATTTCGACGCTGCGCGGGACGCCCGCGACCCTGACCGAACCAGCCGCTGTCACCAGCGCCGCACTCAGCGGAGGCGACCCCGCCGCCGTGGAAGCGCTGGATGTGTTCTGCGGCGTGCTCGGCAGTTTCGTCGGCGATCTCGCGATGCTCTACGGCGCACGCGGCGGTGTGTTCCTGGCTGGCGGCATCCTGCCCCAGGTCCGCGATCACCTGCTCGCCAGCAGCTTTGCCAACAGGTTCTTCAACAAGGGCGTCATGCGCGCCTTTCTCCAGCAAGTGCCGGTACGTCTGATGGACCACGGACAGTTGGGAGTGATCGGTGCCGCCGGTCTCTACCTGCACGGTTCGACCGCTCAGTGAAGAGCGGGAAAGGAACGCAGGCTCAGTAAGCCACCGGGTCGCAAGACCCTTCGATAGCAACGAAAGCTTTTCCTCTGAGGGGAGGACACCATGTCGCATCGTAGAAACCTGCTCGCGGCGAGCATCATCGCCGGATTGTGTTGTTTCACGGGTATGGCCGCCGCGCAGGACGCGTCGACAGCACCTGCGAAGACGCAGACCGCCCAGGAAAAAGCTGACGCCGCCAAGGCCGCGCAGCTCGAGGGCGTCACCGTTACCGGCATCCGGGCCAGTCTCGAGAAGTCGCTGGACACCAAGCGCAATGCCGACGCGATCGTCGAGGCCGTAACGGCCGAAGACATCGGCAAGTTCCCCAACACCAACGTCGCCGAAGCGATGACGCAGATCCCGGGCGTCACCATCGACCGTCAGTTCGGCCAGGGCGACCGCGTGTCGATCGACGGCACCGATCCCAGTCTCAACCTGACGTTCCTGAACGGCCAGCCCGTGTCGCAGACGCCGTGGCAGTACGGTGCGCAGCCGAACCGTGGCTTCGATTTCACCATGCTGGCGCCGGAAATCGTCGGTCGCCTGGAAGTCTACAAGTCGCCCGAAGCACGCCTGACCGAAGGCAGCCTTGGCGGTACCGTGCTCCTGCACACACTGCAGCCGCTCGACCTGCCGGCCAACACCGTTCGCGGTTCGTTCGGTCTGAACTACAACGACCAGGGCACGGCGGGCTCGCGCCCGAACGGCTCGGCGCTGTACAGCTGGCATAACGACAGCAAGACCTTCGGCATCATCAGTTCCATCCAGCATTACGAAGAGAAGATCGACCGCCAGGGCTTCGAGATCTTCAGTTACAGCCCGGTATCCAAGTGGGCCGCCAGCCCGGCCGTCGCCGCCGGCATCGCCAACGGCACGCTCGATCCGAATGCCAAGGTGCCCGACGAGATCAACTCGGCGTGGTTCCAGCAGAAGCGCAAGCGCGACACCGCGACGCTCGGTTTCCAGATTCGTCCCACGAACAACTGGGACATCGACATCAACAGCCTGTTCGTCCGCGAGAACTTCGACAACTGGAACCAGTCGCTGTATCCGTTCACGGGCGCCACGCCGGGTAACGTGACCAGCTTCAACCAGGGTCCGAACGGCGTCGTCACGGGCGGCCATGTCTGCGGCAACGACTCGCCGAACTGCCCGGCCATCGCGCAGGACACGTTCGACAGCAACATCCGCAAGTCGGTCGTGCGCACCTCGGCTTTCGACCTGAAGTCCGAGTACCGTGGCGACAGCTGGAAGGTGTCCGGCGCCGCCGGTTACAGCAAGGCCGAAAACAACAGCATTTCTCAGGCGGTGATGGAGCCGGTGTACGCCGGCGGTTACACCTGGGACATCAACAAGGGCTTCAATTTCGACAGCCCCGCCGCCGCACGCGATCCGGCCAACTGGCACATGGGTGACGTCGACGGCCTCGGCGGCTGGCCGGGCAACTACGGCAACTATTCCGCATCGTCACGCGATACGTACGGTCAGCTCGATTTCTCGAAGTATTTCAATTCCTTCATCAACGAAGTGGCCGTCGGCTACCGCTGGAATCGTCATGAAGAAGGCATGCAGGCGCATGTCTATGGTGGCAACGCACCGACCAACCTTGCCGCGCTCGGCTTCGGCGGTTTCACCCACACGCTGGACGCTCTCGATGGCCTCGACGGTTCCGCGAGCCACGTGATGCCGGACAAGGCAGCACAGTACGCGTGGGTGCGTAACACCAACGGTGGCAACGAAGACCCGGGTACGTACCTCAACGGCACGTATAACCTGGTCGAAAAGACCAATGCCGCTTACGCCCAGGCGAATTTCGCGGGTGGCGGTTTCCACGGCAACTTCGGTATCCGCTACGTCGACACCAAGACCGACGGCTCGGGCTTCAACTACAGCGGCGCCCCGGTGCTCCCGGCACCGGCCGGTTCGTGGCAGACCTCGTCGCGCACGTCGAAAAACTGGCTGCCCAGCCTCAACGTCGCGTACGACCTGACCGATGAAGTCGTGCTGCGTGCCGCAGCCGCCAAGGTGATCGCGCGTCCGCCGTACAACATGCAGGTGAACAACCTGTTCCTCAACGATTCGGTGCTGACCGGCTCGGGTGGCAACCCGGACCTGAAGGACTATAAGTCGAAGAACTACTCGGTCTCCGCCGAATGGTATTTCGCACCGCAGTCCTACCTGGCCGTCACTGGCTTCCTGAAGCAGATCGACAACTACACGGTCGTCGACTCGGCCAACGAGACGCAGTTCAACTCCGGCCTGGTCAACGATCCGACGACGTTCGCACGTCAGGTCGCGCAGGGTCTGTGCACCGCCGACGGCTTCTGCACGTACTCGATCAGCCGTCCGCGCAATACCGGCTCGGGCAAGGTTCGCGGCGGCAGCATCAGCTATCAGCAGGCGTTCTGGGATACCGGCTTCGGCACGACGGCGAGCTATACCTACGCCAAGGGTACGCTCGATTCCGGCGGCGCCCTGCCGTACAACTCGCAGAACGCCTACTCGATCAGCCCGTACTACGAGAACGGTCCCTTCAGTGCCCGCGTCACGTACAACTGGCGCAGCAAGTATCTGGCCGGCGGTTACATCGCCGGTGCGCCGCCGGCCACCACGGCCGACTATGGCGACCTGGGTGCCACGCTCGGCTGGAAACTCAACAAGGCGGTCTCGTTCACGCTCGCAGGCATGAATCTGACCAACGAGAAGTACAAGCAGTACCTGACCGTCACCTCGATGCCGGTCGCCAAGTACACCACCGGTCGCCGCTATATGGCCTCGGTGCACTTCGACCTCTGATACGCGGTACGTCCGGGCGGCCATGGATGGCCGCCAACCCCTCTGAAGCTCCATTCCCCACGGGCCCGATCCTCCTTATCGGGCCCGCTTTTTTTTGCTTCCCACCGTCACGATGGTTCGCCACAATCGTGGCCCGAACGTCAGACCTCCGGAGTCATCGATGCGCCGTACCCTCCTGCTCGCCCTGGCCGTCGGCCTCACCGCTTGTGCCGATCAGCAGCCGAAACGCGAGACGGGTCCCGTCGATAACATGCCGCTTTCCCTCATTCCGCAGCCTGCGCAGCTTCAGCGCACGCCGGGCCGCTTCAGGCTCGATGCCACGGCGACCATCACGGTGACGCCCGGCGATACCGCGGCGAAGCACGTCGCCGCTCAGCTGCAGAGCTGGGTTCGTCAGGCGCGCGGCATCACTCTCGCCATCGTCGAGGGCAAGCCGAAGTCGGGCGGCATCAGCCTGGCCACCAGTGCGGCGATCAAGGGCCGCGAGGCCTATACGCTCGACGTCGACGGCAAGGGCGTGCGCATCGCCGCCAACGATGAAACAGGCCTCTTCTACGGCGCGGTGACCTACTGGCAGCTGCTGACCGATCCGGCGGCCCAAGGCGGCGTGCCCGGCGTGCACATCGTCGATGCCCCGCGCTTCGAATGGCGCGGCCTGATGCTCGACTCCAGCCGGCATTTCCAGTCGGTGAGCGAGATCGAGCACCTGCTCGACCAGATGGCGATGCACAAGCTCAACACCTTCCACTGGCACCTCACCGACGACCAGGGCTGGCGACTGCAGATCGACAAGTACCCGAAGCTCACCGAAACCGGTGCCTGCCGCAAGGCGATCGGGCCGGACGTCGCCCTCACCGGTGGCGAAGACAAGCCGTACTGCGGCTTCTACACGCAGGACGAGGCGAAGCAGATCGTCGCCTATGCCGCCGAGCGCCACATCACCGTCGTGCCGGAAATCGAAATGCCCGGTCATGCGCAGGCGGCGGTCGCGTCCTATCCGAAGCTTGGCAACGGCAAGAAACTGGCGGTCTCCGGCGACTGGGGCGTCAACACGGCCTTGTTCAATACCGACGACGCCACCTTCGTGGTCATGCAGGACGTGCTCGACGAGGTCATGGCGATCTTCCCGTCGACGTATATCCACGTCGGTGGCGATGAGGCGGCCAAGGACGAGTGGGAACATTCGAAGGCGGTGCAGGCGAAGATGAAGTCGCTGGGCATCACGGATGAAGAGAAGATGCAGGGCTGGTTCGTCGCCCGCATCGGCGACTACCTGGACAAGCACGGTCGCCGCCTGATCGGCTGGGACGAGATCCTCGACGGCAAGGTGCCGGCCACCGCCACCGTCATGTCGTGGCGCGGGACCAGGGGCGCGATCAAGGCGGCGAATGCCGGCCACGATGTGGTCATGGCGCCGTCGCCGACGCTGTACCTCGACCAGCTGCAGTCCACGCTGCCGGACGAGCCGCCGGGCCGCCCGTCCGGCCAGACGCTGAAGACCCTCTACGATTTCGAACCGGTGCCGTCGGATATCGCGCCCGACAAGGCCGACCACGTGCTTGGTGAGCAGGTCACGCTCTTCACCGAGTACCAGCCCAACTGGTACCGCATTCAGCACGCCATCTTCCCGCGTATCGCCGCGGTCGCCGAGCGCACCTGGTCGCCGAAGGCCGACTGGAACAGCTTCATCGCGAGGCTGCCGGCGCAGATGTCGCGCTATCGCGCGGCGGGTATCGTCCCGGCGGACAGCGTCTATGCGGTAGCGATCGCCACGGAGGCCGCCGCGGACGACAAGGCGCGCGTCACGCTCTCGACCCAGAGCGGCTACGGCACGATCCGCTACACCACCGACGGTTCGGCACCGACCGCGCAGTCCACCGCGTACAGCGCGCCCTTCGACGTCGCGTTGCCGACGACGGTGCGTGCGAATGCCTTCGCGGGTGGCTTCGGTCTTGCCGGCCCGCGCGATCGCGCGATCGATGCGAAGTCGCTGCTGCACCGCTCCAGCGATGAGCTCGACACCTGCGGCGACAAGCTCGTGCTGCGCCTCGAGGCCGCCAACGCCGTCGATGGCGTCCGCCCGGTCTACAAGGTGGACATCATGAATACGTGCTGGGTGTGGAAGGGGGTCAGGCTCGATGGTCGCTATGGCGTCGATGTCACGGTCGACCGCCTGCCGTACAACTACGCCCTGTGGAAGGACACGGCGGGCATCGTGTCACGCAAGGCGCGCTCGGCGGCCGGTGAGATCGAAGTGCATCAGGACACCTGCGACGGCCCGAAGCTGAGCACCATCCCGCTGGCGCCGGCGAAGGACGGCCGCGCCACGTTGCAGGGCATCCTGCCCAAGCGCGAGGGTACGCATGATCTCTGCTTCGTGGTCACGGGCAAGCCCGGCCCGAAGCTCTGGGTGATCGGCGATATCCAGCTGCGCTGATTAAAACGACAACGCGGTCGGGAAGGTCGCGTGGCGCTGCAACGCGCCGCGCGCTTCCCGCTCGTCATCACCCTCGAGCGGCGTGAGCGTGACGAACTTCCCCGCCACCATCGCCGCCAGCGGAATCCCGTCACGGATGGCGATGCGGTTGCCGATGACCGAAGGCACTTTCACCGAAGCCACGACGTTGCCGACCAGATTCGCCGGGTCCGTCCCCGCGATGCAGACGATCTCGCCGTCGTGCTCGCGATGACGGATCTGCCGCAACGCGGGCAACGCCTCCGGCAAGGCGAACTGCTCGCCGACCAGACCGTCGACGAAGCGCCCGCCGCGAATTTCCCCGCGCGCTTCCAGCCGGTGATACACACGACGCAGTTCGCGCCATGACGGCAGCCACGTGGCCTCGCGCTCGAGAATCTTCCAGCTGACCACACCGTAGCGACGCAGCAGCGTGCGCGCGATGTGCTCCAGGCCATCGGCGTCGTTGCGTTGTTCGCTGGGCCGGCGCGCGAGCGACCAGCGGCCCGCGTCTTCGATGCCGCTGAGCATGTGCCGCCGGGTGCGGCGGTGACGGCTCCCGTTACGCTTCGCCGCGGGCAGCAGCAACGCACGTAAGCCGGCGAAGCTGTCCGCCGTGACGCGGCCCGCCGCGACCAGTTCGCCCAGTGCATCCTCCAGTTCGGTACGCAGGAGACGAGTCGTCGTCGCGATCTCGTCGAAGAACAACGCGCCCTCATCGCGTAACGCATCGGCTACCGCCTCCGCACGTGAAGACAGCACGGTCTCGACATCGGGTGGCGGTGCGGCGGCGGACCACACCGACAACTGGCGACGCGGCAGCAGCACGATGGGTGTCGCGCGCACGGGGCCGCCACTGCCCGTGCTCAGACGGAGCCGGCTCCATACGACCCGGCCCGCACGGCAGAGGTCGTCCAGCCAGCCGATACCGTAATCACCGACGCGCGCGGGCAGCAGTTCGGATTCCCACGCGCCAGCGGCCGCCTCGAACCCTTCGAGCTGGCCGATGACGCCCGCCAGCGCGTCCGGACCGGCGACCTGAGTGGCCCGGGTCAGGTGCTGCCAGTCGAGCAGGAAGCGCAGGTAGTCGCGCGGTGCGACCGGTTCGATTTCGCGACGCAGGCGCCCGATGGTGTACCGATGGATGCGTGCGAGCAGATGACGCTCGCACCACTCGGTGTCCGTCACGCCGGGCGAGAACGGCCCGCGCATGACGTAGCCCTCGGTTTCCAGCGAGGTCAGCGCGATATCCATGTCGCTTGTGGAGACCCCGAGCGACGAAGCAAGCACACCCGCCGGGACCGGGCCGAGCCCGCCCAGGCGTCCGCGTACCAGATCGATCAGCGCCGATTCGGGCGTCCACAGCTGCGACTCGAATTCGGCCGGCGCAGAGATAGCGGGCGTCAGTCCGGCGTCCGGGTGGACGGCGCGCCACGCGGGCAGGCGTTCCGCCGCGACCCACAGTGTCGTGGTGCCGGTCGACAAGGCCGTCGCGCGCGCATCTTTCGCCAGTGCGGCGAGCAGCTTCGCCCAGCTCGTGTTTTGCGACACTTCCGCCTCGGTCACCGCGCCGAGCTGCACCAGCGCCTCATGCATCTCATCGGCACTGCGCGCCTCCGGCCATGCTTCCTCGCGCACCGACTCGATGGCGTCCGCGTCGAGCCGGCCGAGATCGTCGGCGGTCTCGGCATCGTTCCAGCGCCGCGACTGCACGGCCTGCGTACGACGCTCCTCCAGCGGCGCGTCGTCGAGGAAGGCGTAGGGGGCGGCGCTGAGCACCTCGGCGGCCAGGGGCGACGGTGTGGCGAGGTCGCGCGCCACCATCCTGATCGCTCCCGACTCGAGGCCACGAAGCATCGTCAGCCATCCTTCGCTGTCCATCGCTTCATGCAGGCAGTCTTCCAGCGTCTGCTTCACCAGCGGATGGTCGGGCACTTCCCGCTCGCCGACCAGATTTTCCGCGCAGGCGACCTGATCGGGGAATACCGTGGCCAGCAGATCTTCGCTTTTCATCCGCTGCAATTGCGGTGCGACTTTCCTGCCGCCGGTGAAGCGCGGCAACGCCAGCGCGGTGGTCGCGTTCCAGCGCCAGCGCACACCGAACAGCGGCGCATCGAGCAAGGCCTGGATCAGCACGTGCTCCGCCGAATTCGAGTGCAGGTAACGCGCGACTTCATCGAGCGGGAAGCTGTGGCTGGTCGACAACGAAAGCACGATGGCGTCTTCGGTGGCGGCCGCCTGCAGTTCGAAATTGAACTTGCGGCAGAAACGTTTGCGCAGGGCGAGGCCCCACGCCCGGTTGATCCGGCTGCCGTAAGGCGTGTGAATGATCAGCTGCGTGCCGCCGGATTCGTCGAAGAAACGCTCCATGACCAGCGTTTCGCGGGTAGGCAACGCACCCAGCGCCGCGCGTGCACGGAACAGGTAGTCCACGATCTGTTCCGCGGCCGCTTTCGACAGGCCGAGGTCGGACATCAGCCAGTCGAGCGCGCCCTCGCGACCGCCTTCGTCGAACTTCGCCGAGATGTCGGTACGCAGGCGCGACACACCGATGGACAGCTCATCGGTACGGCCCGGCGCCTCGCCCAGCCAGAACGGAATGTTCGGCGGCTGCCCTTGCGCATCCTCGACGCGCAGGCGGCCCATCTCCACGCGGATGATCCGGTAGGAACGGTTGCCCAGCTGGAAGACGTCGCCCGCGAGGCTCTCCACGGCGAAGTCTTCGTTGACGGTGCCGACCACGGTCGCTTGCGGTTCCAGCATGACGTTGTAATCGCCCGTCTCGGGGATCGTACCGCCCGAGGTCACGGCGGTCAGCCGGGCACCACGACGCTCACGCAGGCGTTTGTTGACCGCGTCGCGATGAATGTAAGACCCCCGCGGGCCCACGCGCGTGGTGAAGCCTTCGGCCAGCATGCGCACGGTCTCGTCGAAGGTGGCCCGGCTCAGTTCGCGGAACGGGTACGCGCGACGGATGAGATCGTACAGGGCATCTTCGTCCCACTCCTGGCAGGACACTTCGGCGACGATCTGCTGGGCCAGAACGTCGAGTGGCTCGTGCGGCATGATCAGCGCGTCGAGCTCGCCGCGGCGTACGCAATCCAGCAACGCCGTGCACTCGATCAGGTCGTCACGCGACGTGGGGAACAGCCGGGCTTTCGGGGTGCCACCGACGTTATGGCTGGCCCGGCCCGCGCGTTGCAGAAACGCCGCGATCGAGCGCGGCGACGCGATCTGGCAGACCAGATCGATGTCGCCGATATCGATACCCAGCTCGAGCGACGCGGTCGCCACCAGGGCGCGCAACTCACCTTTCTTCAGGCGTTGCTCGGCGTCGAGACGCTGATCGCGCGACAGGCTGCCATGGTGCGCCGTCACCGCGTCGCGGCCCAGCCGCTCGGAGAGATGGCGCGAGAGACGTTCGGCCATGCGCCGCGTATTGACGAAAATCAGGGTGGTGCGGTGCTGCTCGATCAGGTTGGCCAGCCGGTTGTAGACCAGCTCCCACATGTCGTTGGACATCACCGCTTCGAGCGGTACGGGCGGTACTTCGAGGGCGAGGTCGCGCTTGCGCGCATGCCCGATGTCGATGATGGCGCAGTCGTCGTGCGCGCCCCCGGTCAGGAAGGCGGCGACCTTCTCGATCGGCTTCTGCGTGGCGGACAGGCCGATACGCGTAATGCGACGCTGCGCGAGCGCTTCCAGCCGCTCCAGCGATACCGCCATATGACTGCCGCGCTTGCTCGCGGCCACCGCGTGGATCTCGTCCACGATGACCTCGCGCACGTCGCGCAGCATCGTCCGGCCCGAGTCGGAGCCCAGCAACACGTAGAGTGATTCCGGCGTGGTCACCAGGATGTGCGGCGGCCGACGCTTCATGCGCTCGCGGTCCGACGACGGGGTGTCGCCGGTGCGTACCGCGGTGCGGATCTCGAGGTCGGGCAGGCCTTGCTGGCGCAACTGCTCGCGAATGCCCGCCAGGGGCGCCTCGAGGTTGATCCGGATGTCGTTCGACAGGGCCTTGAGCGGCGAGACGTACAGGATGGTGGTGCGGTCGCGCAGACCGCCGTCACGCACGCCTTCGCGCACCAGCGCGTCGATGGCGGAAAGGAAGGCGGTCAGTGTCTTGCCCGAACCCGTGGGCGCGGCGACCAGCGTCGGGCGCCCCGAGCGGATCGCCGGCCACGCGGCGACCTGCGCCTCCGTGGGCGCCGGAAACGTGTTCGCGAACCAGGCCGCGACGGCCGGATGAAAAGCGGCGAGCGGCGTCGACTTTTGTGAATTCATTGAACCACTTAAGTGGGGGCCGACGGCTTGCCGGACAAGCCTCTAGACTAACCCTCACCCGTCTCGCCGGTTGCGATGAAAACGTTACTTGGCGATGGTTGCTCGTTTCCCCCCGGATCGAATGGAAAACCATGTCCGATATCGCGCGCCGCTCCGCCCTCGCCTTCGCCGTCGCCGCGGGCCTCTCCGCCTCTGTCAGCGCCGCCACGCCGCCCGGACGGCCCTGGATGGACCGCTCGCTGTCGCCGGACCGCCGTGCCGAGCTGCTCGTCTCGGCCATGACCGACGATGAGAAATTCCGCATCATCCGTTCGGACTTCGGCCTGGCCAGCGACAAGCATGGCGTGCCCGAGGGTGCGGTCGGCGGTGCCGGCTACGTCCCGGCCCTGCCCCGCCTCGGTCTGCCCGCCATCAACGAAACGGATGCCGGCCTCGGCGTGAACAAGCCCGGCATCGACGGTAAGGGCGCGATCTCGCTGCCGGCCGGCCTTGCCACCGCGGCCAGTTTCGATACCGCCATCGCCCATGCCGGCGGTCGGATGATCGGCGGCGAAGCGCGCGGCAAGGGCTACGGCGTGCTTCTGTCCGGCGGCGTGAACCTCGTGCGCGACCCGCGCAACGGCCGCAACTTCGAATACGCGGGTGAAGACCCGGTGCTCGCCGGCACCATCGTCGGTGCCACCGTGAAGGGTGTGCAGGAGGCGAAGATCGTCGCGACGGTGAAGCACTTCGCCATCAACGACCTCGAGACCGGCCGCAACACGCACAGCGCCGAGATCGACCCGGTCGCCCTGCGCGAGTCCGACCTGCTGGCCTTCCAGATCGCCATCGCCCACGGCGATCCCGCCTCGGTGATGTCTTCGTACAACCGCATCAATGGCACCTTCGCGGGCGAGCACGACTGGCTGCTCAACCAGGTGCTGAAGCAGGAATGGGGCTTCAAGGGCTTCGTCATGTCCGACTGGGGCGGCGTTCACAGCGGCGCCAAGGCCGCGCTGGCCGGTCTGGATCAGGAATCGGCGGGCGAGGTGTTCGACAAGGAAGTGTTCTTCGATCAGCCGCTGCGGAAGGCCGTCGCCTCGGGCGAGGTGCCGAAGGCGCGGCTGGACGACATGGCCAAACGGATCATGCGCAGCCTGTTCGCTCACGGTGTCATCGACGACCCGATCCCCACCAGGGCGACGAAGCCGGTCCCGTACGTGGCCGACCGTCGCATCGCACGTGACGGTCTGGAAGCCGGCGCCGTCCTGCTGCGCAACGAGGGTGGCCTGCTGCCGCTGTCGCGCAAGGGCCAGTCGGTCGTGGTGATCGGTGCCCACGCCGACAAGGGCGTGCTCGCGGGCGGTGGGTCGTCGACCGTCACCGATGAAGGCGGCGATCCGGTGCCGGGCCTGGAGCCCACGGGCTGGCCGGGTCCCGTGCGCTATCACGCCTCCGCGCCGCTGACTTTCATGAAGCAGCTGGGCGAGAAGGTCAGCTTCGACGCCGGCACCGATGCCGCGGCCGCCGCGAAGGCCGCCGCGTCCGCCGACGTGGCGGTGGTCTTCGTCAGCAAGTGGGCTGCCGAATCGTATGACGCGCCAGACATGGGGCTTTCCGCCGCCGATAACGCCCTGGTTGCCGCCGTGGCGAAAGCCAATCCGAAGACCGTCGTCGTGCTGGAAACCAATGGCGCGGTTAAGATGCCGTGGCTCGACAGCGTCGGCGGTGTGCTGCAGGCCTGGTACCCGGGCTCGGGCGGCGGCGATGCGATCGCGCGCCTGCTGTACGGCGAGGTCTCGCCCTCGGGTCGTCTGCCGGTCAGCTGGCCGAAGGACGAATCGCAGCTGCCGCGCCCGGTGATTCAGGCGGCTGGCCTGGGCAACAAGGACGCGCCGGCGGACAGCATCGACTACAACATCGAAGGAGCCGATGTCGGCTACCGCTGGTTCGAGAAGACGAAGCGCGAGCCGCTGTTCGCTTTCGGCTACGGCCTGACCTACTCGAGCTTTGCCTACAGCGACTTCGCGGTCGATAAGGACGCGAAGGGCAACCCGGTGGCGCATGTGACGGTGAAGAACACCGGCAAGGTCGCCGCCGCCGATGTGCCACAGATCTACGTCACCGCGCCCGATGCGGCCACGCGCCGTCTGGCCGGGTGGAGCAAGGTCGCGCTCGGGCCGGGTGCGAGCCGTCGCGTCGACATCCCGCTCGAGCCGCTCGCGCTGGCGCGCTACGACAACGCCGGCAAGCGCTGGCGCGTGGCGCCCGGTGCTTACACCGTGCGGCTCGCCCGCTCGGCGACGGATGTTGCTGGCGAGAAGGTCGTGACGATCGGTGAGAGCTTTCCGGTCGTCAAGGCACCCTGAGGTCGGCGAAGGGGCGAGGCGCTGGTGGGAGCCAGCGCTGCGGGGGAGCCCGGTCGCGACGGCCTGCACGGCGTCGCGACACCCGATCGCCAAAATGCACGCATGAACCTGCGACTTGCCCTCACCGCCGCTTTACTCCTGTCCCTCGCCGCTCCGGCCTTCGCCGATCCGCCGGACTTCGACCGTCCCGGCGCCGGCTTCGCCACCAGCGTCCTCCCCGCCGGCACGCTGGCGCTCGAACAGGGCCTGCCGACCTACGAACGCCAGCGTCAGGACGGCTATCTCGATCGCACGTACACCGCCGACAGCCTCATCCGCATCGGGCTCGGTGGCCCGGCTGAACTTCAGGTCGGTGGCTCCGCCTGGAACCGTCTGGAAGAACGCGGCATGGGCTCGCGTCGCCATGCCGTCGGCCACGGCGACACCAACGTCGGTGTGAAGATCGCACCGGGTGGCTCGTCCGATAGCGGCAACGGCTTCAGCTGGGCCGCGCTGGCCAACGTCACCTTCGCCAACGGCGACGAGGATTTCGGCAACGGCGCGAAGCAGTACAGCCTGGGCGCGACCGGCCAGTGGCAGCCGGACGACAACCACCAGAACACGCTTTACGCCAATGTCGACCGCCTCAAGGGCAGGAACAGCTGGACGCTGGCACCGACGTTCGGCCGCAAGTTCGGTGAAAACTGGATGGCCTACCTCGAAGCCGACGCCATTCACGGCGCCGACGACGGCAATGAGCTGCAGGCCGGCGGCGGTGCGGCCTACTCCATCGGCGACCATGCGCAACTGGATGCGTATGCCCTGCATCGCATCGGCGGCCACGGTCCTTCCTTCATCGGTGGCCTGGGGATTTCCGTCTTCTTCGGCAAGAAGGCCTAAGGCGATCGATTGGCCCGCCGCATGGCGCGTATCACCAGCGCCGTTCCGACCAGACCGATCAGCAGCCCGACTCCGCCGCCCCACAGCGAGCCCGGACGGTTGTCGACGAGATAGCCGAGGCCGAAGCCCAGCAGCGCGAAGAGAGGAATCGGTAGGCAGCCCATCAGGCAAGCCTACAAAAAAACATGGCCCTCGCGCTCACGCGGAGGGCCATGACGACCGTCCCTGGGTCGGGTGGTAAACCACCTGGATGCGGCCCGACGAAGCCGGCGCAGCACCACCGCCGATGAAGGGGGGGATCGATCCTGATTCTAGGGACAGACGGCATCCTGCCGTCGGATCGGTCATCGGCGATTCGTTAGTCCGTCGCGGCACGGGGCCGGTGGGACATGACGCTATCTTCCGTACCTGATCCGACGAGGGATATAGGAGGATTCTTAAAATTAGCACCGGATTGCCCTACACGGGCCGGGTGCTGCCCGCGCGGCGCTCAGGCGGGCGAGCGACGACTGTGCGACGAATTCACCGACGCCGAGCCCGACCGGCTGCCGTCCGAGCGCTCCTTGTGCTTGCTCGTCGCCGGCCGTGGTTGCGGCGGCGACAGAGCGACACCGCGGCTGGCCAGACTGCGCAGGCGAGCGGCGTCGGAGGATCCGTAGTCCCGTTGTCCCGGTGTGCGTTGCATCGATCGTCTCCTGCCGTACTTCCCACCCGAGTCGGCAGGTTGAGCGCTCAGGAGGAAACTTTCGGTGGCAGGGCGGTGAACGTTCTGTGACAGCGTTTCAGGAGCCGTCGGCCGAAAAAGCCGTTAAGGCGATGTCGACGCCTTCGCCGGCATCCGTTCGATCAGTTCCGTCGCCAGGACGTCGTAATTCTCATCGAAGTGGTGCGAACCGGGCTTCTTGTACACGGTGACGAACGCCGGCAGCCTGGGATCGGTGCAGCCGCTGTCGTCCGCGTCTTCCGTCCCGTAGTAGCACGCCATGGGCGGGTGGCCACCCAGCGCGGCCATGGGGGGGAACGCGTCCGTATGCACGACGGGATGGATCCACTGCATGAGATTGTGAGTGTGCGTCGTCCACCAGCCCTGCTGCATGTAGCCCTCGAGTTCGATCTCGAAGTTGACGTCGCGGCTGGCCGAAAGCAGAACCAGCTGCGTCAGCCTGGCGCGGTTATCCGGCCTCAGCTTACCGACGATGGTCGGCAGCACGTCCGCCCCGAACGAGTACCCGATCAGCAGCACGCGCTGCTTGTTCCAGAGCTTGGTGTAACGGTCCAGCAGCCCGTCGAGGTCATGGGCGGACTCATCCGGCGAGCGATAACGCCAGAAGTAGGTGAACGTGCTCACTCCCGCCACGGGCAGCCCCCGGCCGGTGAACACGGCACCCAGGCGCTGATCGAGATCCCACCAGCCGCCGTCACCGGAGTAGATGACGACGAGGAGATCCTCCTGGCCCCTGGGCGGCGCCGTCAGGGCGGGAAGTTCGACCGTGGACTTCTCCATGGACGCACGCGTCCACGGATGCCATGCCAGCACGCCGAGCACGAGGAGGACGCCGATGGCGGACAGCACATAACGCAGGGTTTTTTTCACGATCTTCCTCACCGGCGGACTACGCCGCCGATGCCACCGGAAATGAGGCTGGCGACGTTGGCCAGGGCCAGCGGCAGCGCGATACCGCCGGGCACCGCGATATAGCGCGGTTCCCATTCGGGGTCGAACTTGTCTTTGTAGCGATGCAGGCCGCGGAAATTGTAGAAGCGCTCACCGCGGCCGAACACCATGGCGCCGAAACGGCTCCAGAGCGGCGCGGTACGGCGGTTCTGCAAGCCGGACAACGGCGCCATGCCGAGATTGAACCAGCGATAGCCCTGAGCCTTCGACCAGACCATCAGCTCGATGAACAGGAAATCCATGATGCCGGAGGGACCGTCGGGAAGGTGGCGCATGAGGTCCACCGAGGCTTCTTCCATCGACTCGGTGAGGAACATGTTGGCGAACGCGACCGGCTCGTCGCCCTGCCAGACGACGGCCATCGGTGTGCGACAAAGATAACGCTCGTCGAACAGACCGAGGGAAAAACGCTTCTCGCGGACCTTCTTGTCGTGCATCCAGGCGTCGGAAATCGCCTTGAGGCGCGGCAGCAACGCGGGTACGCCTTCGGCGGGAACGATCTCCATGCGCAGGCCGTCACGCTGCAGCTTGTTCACGGTGCCGCGCAGCGTCTTCTTCGACTTGCCGTCGAGGTTGAACGTTTCCAGCCGTACCCGTGCTTCCTCGCCGATCTTCAGCAGGCTCATGCCCACGTCGAGATACAGGTCCAGATCTTCCGGGCGCACCTGGTAGAACAGGGGCCAGCCGCCGGCGCGCTCGCATTCCTCGCGGAAGCTCCATACCAGCTCACGGCGCGCGTCCTCGTCGGTGCCGACGGGGTCGCCCATGGCGACCCAGCTGCGTCCTTCCACGTCGTACATGATGAAGGCGCGGTCGTCCGGTGCGAACCGCAGCATCTTGTCGCCGACCAGCGCCAGATGGGCCTGGGCGGAGTCGAACGACTTCACCAGCGGCAAGGCGCGCGCGATCTCCGCCTCGCCGGGACGGGTGCGTCGGGTACGCGCCGGGCGGATCAGATTGGCCAGACCGAACAACAGCAGCGCGGCCATGGCGCCGACCAGCGCGCGAAGTGCCCGCGGCGCACCGCCGTGGCGGAAACTGAACTCCCACCACAGGTTGTTGCTGTATTCGACGTGCTTGAAGCTGAAGAAGACCAGCCAGGTCGAGCACGCCAGAACGGCGCCGATCGCCAGCACCCAGCCGGGCGAGAAGCTGGCGCGGAACAGCGACGCACGGCGGTAGAAATGGCGGTGGGCCGGTGCCAGCGCCAGGGCGAGCAACGACAGCAGCGTGGCCTCCTCGTAGTCGATGCCCTTGAGCATCGAGAGGACGGCGCCGAGTACCAGCAGCACCAGCGTCAGGACGTAGGCCGCGTCCAGGCGGCGCTGCAGACCGCGCGCGAGGATCAGCAGCATCATGCCGACGACGCTGGAAAGGAAGTGCGAGACCTCCACCAGTGGCAGCGGGACGAAGCCGCGCAGGATTTCCATGCGCCCGGGGATCGCCAGGGTGGCACCCGAGAACAGGAGGACCGCGCCGGCAACCAGGGTCAGCCCGGCGAAGAACGGCGGCAACAGGCCGCTGAACCACGGCGTGATGAGGGCGGCGTGGCGCAGCGCGCGGATCTCCCTCCAGACCACCAGCACGGTCGCCGCGCACAGCGGCAACAGGTAATAGACGGCGCGGAAGACAGTCAGCGAGCCGAGGATCGGAGCCTCGAGCCCGTGGTTACCCGTCGCGCCGAAGCCGGCCAGCATCACCGCTTCGAACACACCCAGCCCGCCGGGCACATGGCTGATCAGGCCGGCCATCTGGGCCAGCACGAAGATCGCCAGAAAGTGACCGAAACCCGCCGAGATCTCCTGCGGCATCAGCACGTAGAGCACACCGGCCGCCAGGCCCCAGTCGAGCGCGCCGATCAGAATCTGCCGTGCCGCCATGGCCGGCGTCGGCGTGTTGATCGCCCAGCGCCAGATACGGATGGGGCGGCGCACGGTGACCGAGGCAACGAACCAGACCAGCGGCACCAGCGACAGGACGATGGCCAGAGGGATGCGCAGGCCCGACAGCGGCACGTCCGGCGGAATGGGCACCAGCAGCAGGGTGACGCCCGTCAGCGCGCACAGGCCGAGCCAGAAGCTCAGGGTCGTATAGAGCACCACGCGGGCGATCTCACCCGGCGTCAGGCCCGCCTGCACGTAGAAGCGGTAGCGGATCGAGCCGGAAACGAGCAGCGACATGCCCAGCGCGTTGGAGAAGGCATAGCTGATGAACGAGATCAGCCCTACGCGCTTGGGCGGCAGCCGTTTACCGACGCTGGCCAGACCGAACCAGTCGTAAAGCGTCATCACGGCGAAACCGGCGCCGGTCAGCAGCACGGCGAGGGCGATATCGCTGTTGGGCAGCGCGTGGACATAGCCGCCGATCTGGCGGTAGGTCACTTCGCTGGCCATCGACTTGAGCGCCCACAGGGCGAGGCAGAGCAGTACGACGGACAGCAACGGGCCGCCGGCACGACGGATCAGCGTCGCGTACAGCGCAGGCTTGGTGGCCAGGGGTTGATCGGTCGTCGGGAGCTCCGCCCTTGTTTCTTCTCCCACGGTGCCGTGGCTCCCAGTCGTATCGATCCTAAGACTGCGTAGGTTGCCACAAGGCGCGTTCTCGCGGCAGATCGGCTTTTCCTGCGAAGCCGGAATCGCATCTTTATTCTGCGAAGCTGGAACTAAGCTCCGGGAAAGCCAGACGTAAGCCCGCGTGCATACGCTCATGGCCGATCCTGGCCGTGCACCGGCCGGCTTTTTCTTGCGAGGCGTCATGACCCCTGTTTCCTCCGCGCCAGGCGCCCTTCGCCAGCGCTTCCGGCCGTTGCTCTGGTTCGGCATCCTGTTCGTCGGCGTCGCCTTCCTCGTCCGCCTGGTCCTCCTGATCAAGACGGGACACGAGGTTCCGGCCAGCCCGGCCAAGTGGCTGTACCTGTTCCTGATCGGCTTCGGCTACGACGTGGTCGAGTTCGTCTATTTCGCCTGGCCCATGCTGCTGGTGCTCTGGCTCCTGCCGCGGCGCGCCTACGTCTCGCGCTGGGGCCAGCGGATCTTCCTCGGCTTCTGTTTCGTGCTCGCCTTCTTCGTGCTTTACCTGGCGGCGGCCGAGCTGGTGTTCTGGGGTGAGTTCAGCGCGCGATTCAACTTCATCGCGGTGGACTATCTGGTCTACACCCACGAGGTCGTCGGCAACATCCGCGAGTCGTACCCGATCGTCACCTGGTCGCTCATGCTGCTGGCCGCCACCATCGCCCTGATCTTCTTCAGCCGCCACGCGCTGGCGGCGCGAGACGATGGTTCGCGCTTCGGCGCCCGCAGCGCGGTGGTCGGCGTCTGGCTGGTACTGACCGTCGTCGTCAGCTTCGCCGTCGACGGCTCCATGAAGGACCGCTCGGACAACAACTACGTCAACGAACTGGCCGGTAACGGGCCTTACCAGTTCTTCGCCGCGTTTCGCGAAAACGAACTCGACTATGCCAAGTACTACCCGACATTGCCGGACAAGGCGATGTTCGCCAACCTCCGCGCGCAGCTGAAGACGCCGGACGCGACGTTCACCAGCGACGATCCGATGGATATCACGCGCACCATCGCCGGTGACGGCCCCGAGCAGAAGCTCAATGTCGTGCTGATCAGCGTCGAAAGCCTCTCCGGCGACTACGTCGAAGGCCTCGATGTCAGCAAGCACAAGCACCTGATGCCCAACCTGGATGCGCTGGCCTCGAAGAGCCTGTTCTTCAGCCAGCTCTATGCCAACGGTACGCGTACGGTGCGCGGGCTCGAAGCGCTGGCGCTGTCCGTGCCGCCGACCCCGGGCGAGTCCATCGTCAAGCGGCCGGACAACGAAAACCTCTGGTCGCTCGCGGACGTGTTCAACGCGAAGGGCTATGCCTCCGAGTTCCTCTACGGCGGCTATGGCTACTTCGACAACATGAACCACTTCTTCGCCAGCAATGGCTATACCGCGGTGGATCGCAATGCCATCGACAGCAAGGACATCCACACGGAGAACGTCTGGGGTGTGGCCGACGAGGACCTGTTCACGCTGGTGATCAAGCGTATGGACGACGCGTATGCCAAAGGCAAGCCGTATTTCGGCCACGTCATGACGACGTCCAATCATCGCCCGTTTACTTTCCCCGAGGGGCGCGTCAACCTGCCCCAGGGCCGTCGCACCGCGGCGGTGGCGTACACGGACTGGGCGCTGGGTGACTTCCTCAGGCGCGCCGCGACGAAACCCTGGTTCAGGGACACGATCTTCGTCATCACCGCGGACCATTGCGCCACCAGCGCGGGCAAGACGAGCCTGCCGGTCGATCGTTACCACATCCCGCTGTACATCTACTCGCCGGCACACATCGCACCGGGCCGCGTGGATCGGCTCATGAGCCAGATCGATATCCCGCCGACGATCCTCGGCCTGCTGCATTTCAGCTACGCGTCGCGCTTCTACGGCTATGACCTGTTCAAGCTGGAGCCGGGCCGCGAGCGCGCCTTCATCAGCACCTATCAGGAGCTGGGTTACCTGCACGGTGAGACCCTGACCTCGCTGGTGCCGCGTCAGCCGGTAAAGGAAATGCTGCCGCAGCGGGCGACGGGCGATGCCACGCCGGTGAAGACCTTCGATCAGGCGGACGCGGATGCGGCGATCACGTACTACCAGTCGGCGGCGTATCTGTTTACCAACGGCCTGATGAAGCACGGAGCGCCCCACCAGACGGCCGCGACAACCACACCCGGCTCCTTGTAGGAGCGACCCTGGTCGCGACACCAGCGTGCCCGCAAGCCCCGTGTCGCGACCGATGGGTCGCGTCAGCGGCCCGATGCGGCGCGCTGGCGTACGTCGGCGAAGCTCCAGTCGCTTAGCAGTTCACCGTTTTCCCAGACGGTGACCATCGCTTCCTCCCAGCCGTGTTCCAGCTGATCGGCGGGTAGCGAGACCGCACCGTCCGGCAGCGCCACGGTGCGGTAGCTGCCGTACTCACGGTGCCGCACCAGCGTCATGCGGCCGCGCTTGGACATCTTGCCCTGATCGGTGACGGGGTCTTTCCAGACATCGCGCCACTCGCCGTCGATGCGTGCGGCGGAACATTTCAGGGCGAACTTCTGCGTGTCGCGGGTGAGCTTCTGCAGCAACGCGCCACCCATGCCGAAGGCCAGGTTGTCCGCCGAATACCCGGCCGCGCTGAGTCGTTCGAGGATCGCCCGGATGCTGCCGGGGTTGACGCCGTCGCCCTGAATCACGCGGACGTGGTTGAGCACGCGGTAACCCTTCGCGTTGACCGTGCTGCCGAAGGCGTCGTTGAGCAGGCTCACGCAGCGATGGACCACCTCGACCGGATCGCCGGAGTCGGGACGTATGACGACGGTGGCACCGGAGGCGATGACGTCGTCGCGCAGTGTCTTGCCCCAGTGCTCGCCGATCGCGTGATAGATGTCGTAACTGTCCGACACGACGGCGACGAGCGACCCGGGTTTCGCGAAGCGCCTTAGCATGTTCCGGTAGGCGTCCACTTCGTGTTCGCGACCCCAGCTGGTGATCGTGCTGTGCTCGGCGGCGGGAATCGAATAACCCGCCATGGGCTCGCCGTAGAACGCACGTGCGGCGAGCACGCCCGACACCGTATCCGTGCCCATGAAGTTGACCAGGTGCGCCATGCCGCCGAGGCCGGCGGATTCCGCGCTGGAGACGCCGCGCGCGCCGAAGTCGTGCAGCTTGAAGGGAATCTGTCCGGCGGGATCGTCCGAGGTTTTCTCCAGGTAGTGCAGGATGGTCCGGCGTGCCTGCCAGCTGATGGTCGAAACCGTCACCGGATACCAGAGGCGCAGCAGCAGGGTCTCGAGGTAAGACGGCAGCCAGTAGGCTTCGGGGTCCGTGGATTCGATCGTGACGAGCGCCTGGTGCGTCGGCACGACATGGCCTTCCGGAACGGCGCGTATACGTACAGGCAGGCGACCGCCGTGGACATCCACGATGCGGCGCCAGCCGTCTTCATTGAAAGGTTCGCCATGCGCGGCGAAGAAGTCGCGCGCCTCGTCGACATGGGCGTGGGTGACGATGCGCCCCAGCTGAGACTTGAGGATGGCCTGCAGGCCGAAAAACACCGTGCTTTCATACGTGCCGCCGCGCGACTCCACGTAGAAGAACGTGGCGTCCGTCCCGGGCGGGTACTGCAGCCAGTGGCTGGCCTTGTAGCTGTCGGTGTCGAGAACGGGGTTGTCGAGATACGCGGTGCTGTGGGTCGTCATGACCCACAGCATACCTCCGGCGTGACTCAGGCCGCGGTATCCACCAGGACCAGTTCCGCATCGGTCGTCGCGGTGATGCTCAGGCGGGTCTCGTCGCGGATCGCGGCGCCATCGCCCTTGTTCAGCGCCTGGCCGTTGATCTGGACGCTACCGGCCGCCGGCACCATATACGCATAGCGACCTTCGCCCAGCGCGTACTCCACCGTCTCGCCCGCCTTGACGCTGGCGCCCAGCACGCGGGCGTCGGTGCGGATCGGCAAGGCGTCGCCGTCGCCGGCCATGCCGCTGGCCAGGGTGACGAACTGGCCCGAGCGCTCGCCCTTCGGGAACGGACGGGTACCCCACGACGGCGCCTTGCGCTCGCCGTCCGGGATGATCCAGATCTGGAAGATCCGGGTGGCGTCCGGTTCGGCGTTGTACTCGGCGTGCCGGATGCCTGTGCCGGCGCTCATGACCTGCACGTCGCCGGCTTCGGTACGGCCCTTGTTGCCCAGGCTGTCTTCATGGGTGATCGCGCCTTCCCGCACATAGGTGATGATCTCCATGTCCGAATGCGGGTGCGCCGGAAAACCGGTGCCTGCGGCGATGGTGTCGTCGTTCCAGACGCGGAGCGCGCCCCAGCCCATACGTTTCTGATCGTGGTACGACGCAAACGAGAAGTGGTGCTTCGCGTCGAGCCAACCGTGGTTGGCGCCGCCGAGGCTGGCGAAGCTGCGGACGTCGATCATGTCGTGCTCCCCCGGGATTACCGGACTGGATGAGTGAATGGGTGTATTTTCCTCTTCCGCACGCGTTGCGGCGCATCGTTCACCGGAACGGATCGTTTCCCGGACGACCTCTTGAGGGTTGCAATCCGGGTCCCCGCGGCCCATCTGGAACGCATGGGCGGTCCGTCCGCCTCCCCACTTTCTGAGGTGTTCGCGGATGATTCCGTTTTCGGTGCTCGACCTGTCCCCCGTTGCCCGTGGCTCCAACCCGGGCGAATCGCTGCGCAACTCGCGCGATCTCGCCCGCCACGCGGAGTCACTGGGTTTCCACCGATACTGGCTGGCCGAGCATCACAACATGACCGGCATCGCCAGCGCGGCCACCTCGGTCGTGATCGGCTATATCGCGGAAGGGACGAGCACGATTCGCGTAGGCTCGGGCGGCGTCATGCTGCCCAACCATGCGCCGCTGGTGATCGCCGAGCAGTTCGGTACGCTGGCCTCGCTATACCCGGGTCGTATCGACCTCGGTCTGGGTCGCGCACCGGGCACCGATCAGGGCACGGCCCGTGCCTTGCGTCGCTCCATGGGGCCCAGCGACGACCGTTTCCCGGACGACGTGCAGGAACTGCAGATGTTCCTGGGCCCGCAGCTGCCCGGTCAGACGGTGCGTGCCGTGCCGGGTATGGATACCAACGTGCCGATCTGGTTGCTGGGTTCCAGCCTGTTCAGCGCGCAGCTCGCCGCGCACCTCGGCCTGCCCTTTGCCTTCGCCTCGCATTTCGCGCCCGACATGATGATGAAGGCGCTCGAGGTCTACCGGCACATGTTCCGTCCGTCCGCCGTGCTCGATAAGCCCTACGCGATGCTCGGCATCAACGTGGTCGCGGCCGACACCGATGAAGAAGCACGCAAGCTGTTCACCTCGCAACAGCAGGCGTTCTGGAATCTGCGTCGTGGCGCACCGGGTCTGTTGCCGCCGCCGGTGAATTCGATGGAGGGCGTGTGGACGCCGATGGAAAAGGCGCAGGTCGACCATGCGCTGTCGTGTGCCGTGGTCGGTTCGCCCGACAGCGTCCGCGACGGGCTCGAGGCGTTCATCGCGCGCACCGGTGCCGACGAGCTGATTATCACCGCCCAGATCTTCGATCACGAAGCACGCAAGCGCTCGTACAGCATCGTATCCGCGCAGCACGCGGTGCTGGCCGCTCGCGCCGCGGCCTGAGGCTCACGTGCGCGTCGTCCTGGACACCAACGTCTGCCTCGACGCGTTCGTCTTCGGCGATCCGCGTGCCGCGACGCTGCTTGCGGCGATCGAGTCAGGCGACGTCGAGGCGGTGACGCGCGCGGATTGCCGCAACGAATGGCTGGCGGTGCTGGACTATCGGGCGTTGAAGCTGGAACAGGCGCGACGCATGGCGGCCGAGATGTTCTTCGATCGCCTCGTCGCGGTGTTGCCCACGGAAGTGCCCGCTGTGAAACCGCCCCGCTGCCGCGACCCGGACGACCAGAAGTTTCTCGAGCTGGCGATGGCATCCGGCGCCGCGGTGCTGTTCTCCCGCGACGCCGAGGTGTTGAAGCTCGGCAAGCGTACCGCGCGCGAAGGCTGGTTCCAGATCATGAAGCCCGAAGACTGGCAACGCACCCCGTAGGAGCGCGCCCCGCGCGCGAAAGCCCGTCTACCTCAGTCCACCGGCACCAGCGCGATAAAATTCCGCAAACTGTAATAAGCCTCATGCCTCGGCCATTCCACGGACGCGATCGCCTTGTGCCCCGCCGCCCATGGCTCGTTGTCGAGCAACACCTCGACCTGCGACTTACCGTCGCCCACGTTGCCGTAAAACATGCGAATCCAGTGCACGTCGTTCGTCAGCGGCGCGGTGGCGATCGCCGCCTCGAGAGCCGACAACCCGTCCTCCGGAATCTGCACTGGCGCATCCTGCTCACCACGCAGCGTGAAATCGCCGACGTAAACGGTAAACCGATGCGCGCCGGCGGTCAGCTCATGCACGGCCAGCTTACGCTTGTCGACCAGGTGCCAGCACGCGGCCAGCACGACGTAAAAATCGTTACGCGCGAAGCTGTCCAGCGCATCGCGGCAACCCGCTTTGCCCGTGCCGATGCCACCGAAGCTCTCTTCGATCGTGCGCTCTTCGTCCAGGACGATGTCGATGTCCAGGCGGCCCATGCCGCCATCCTTGCCTTCATGCCAGATGCCGCGCAGCGCGGGAAAGTCGTCGCCCTCGGTCAGCAGCCAGTCTTCGTCCGGCTCGAGGCCTACCTCGTGTTCGGCGAAAAGGTCGATCAGGTGGTTCTGGATAAGACGGTCCATGGTTCGTCCGTTCGGGGGATGGGATAATTATGCGTCGTCGGCGAGCTTGCCGAGCGCGACAGCGGCTGCCGGATTGCGTTCCTTGGCGGCGGAAATGAAGAAGACGAAGGCATCGCGCGGCTGGCCGGACGCCTGCGGCTCGGCGACATGCGGCAGGTCAGCCGGGTCGTCGCCTGCCGTCCACGCCGCCGCGTGGGCAGCCCATGCCTTCAGTTCCTTCGCGGGATAGCCGTGCTTCTCCCTGGCCCGGCTGCGCATGAGCCGCGCGTAGACGAAGGGGCCGGTCAGATCCGCGAATGAGGGGTGATCGGGAGAATCGGTGAACACAGTGGCGACGCCACGGTCCCGGGCCAGCGTCAGCCAGCGCTCGTCCATGAAGCTCTCGTGGCGCACCTCGACAGCGTGGCGTAATGCCACGCCCTCATGACGATCCGGCAGCAGGTCGAGGAAGCCGGCGATATCGTCGGGATCGAACTTGCGCGTGGGCAGGAACTGCCAGAGCACGGCTCCCAGCCGGTCACCCAGGCCGATGGCGCCATCGAGAAACCGCCCGATCCGCTCGCCCGTCGAGGCGAGGGCGCGACTCTGCACGATATGCCGCGGCGCTTTCACCGAAAACACGAAATCGTCCGGCGTTTCCGCAGCCCAGCGTCGATACGTGTCGATATCGGGCGATCGGTAGTAGGTACCGTTGATCTCGATGGCCGACACCTGCCTGCTGGCGTATTCGAGCTCCCGCTTCTGGACCAGCCCCTCCGGATAGAACGGCCCGCGCCAGGGCGCGAACGTCCAACCGCCCATGCCCGTATACAGGCGGCCCGGGGCCTTTTTCGTCGGTTTGGAACGTTTCGTCGCCATCGGGCGATGCTCGCAAGGCCATGGTGGAGAGCACGTCTTTACATGCGCCGGCGCATACGCTTCGGCGATACTGGGACGATGACACCCATCCGAATCATGACCGTCGACGATCATCCGCTCCTCCGTGAGGGGATCGCGGCCGTGATCGAAGGCCAGCACGGGCTCACCCTGGTGGCCGAGGCGGGTAGTGGTGAAGAAGCCATCGAACGCTACCGGGCGTATCGCCCGGACCTTACCCTCATGGACCTGCAGATGCCCGGTATCGGCGGCATCGCGGCGATCGAGGCGATCCGCGCCGAGTTCCCCGACGCCCGCATCCTGGTACTGACGACCTACCGCGGCGACGTGCAGGCACTGCGTGCGTTTCGCGCGGGTGCGCAGGGTTACCTGCTGAAGAGCGAGCTGCGCAAAGAGATGCTGACCACCATCCATCAGATCATGGACGGCAAGCGACGCGTGCCGGAAGAGATCGCCCAGGAAATGGCCGGTCATGCCGGGGACGACGAACTCACGCCGCGCGAAACCCAGGTCATTACTCACGTGGCCCGCGGCGAGGCCAATCGCGACGTGGCCGCCTCACTCGGCATCGCCGAGGAAACGGTCAAGGCGCACATGAAGAGCATCCTGGCGAAGCTGCAGGCCAACGACCGCACCCATGCCGTCGCCATCGCGCTTCGGCGCGGCATCATCGAACTCTGAGGCGTCAGCCCGGGGACTATCCTTCGATGAATTTGATCTGAGAATCATTCGCACTTACGATGGCCGCTTTTCCGCACGCCCGGTGGCCCTCTCGTTATGACCGCTCGCCCGCGCCGCTTTCGTGCCTGGCTGAAAACGCTGCACCTCTGGCTCGGGCTCACGCTGGGCCTGTTGCTGGCGCTGGTGACCCTGTCCGGCAGCGTGCTGCTCTTCGAGGAGCCGCTGTTCGTCGGCAGCCATCCCGCGCTCGCCGACCGGCCCCTGCCCGACCTGGCCAGTCAGGGGCATGGGCTTTCGGCCATCCTCGCTTCACCCGCGGGCAAGGGCATGCGCGGCGTCTCGCTGCCCGACGCCGAACTTCCCGTGTGGGAAGCCCAGGAACGCGGCGGTAATCGCGCGTACTACGACGCAGGCACGGGCGAGCTGCTGCTGAAGCGCAAGCTCGCTGGCGATCCCCTGCTGATGCTGCTCGACTGGCACACGCACCTGCTCACGGGCGAGGTCGGTGAAACCGTGCTGGGCGTGGTCGCCTTCACGGGCCTTTTCATGCTTTTCTCCGGAGTGTGGCTGTACTGGCCGGGCCGCCAGCGCGCGATCAGGCATCTGCAGCCGCACACGAATCCGCCCACCCTTCGCTGGGCAAGCTTCCACCGTGCGGTGGGTGTCATCGCCCTGCCCCTGCTCATCGTGATGATCGGTACCGGCACTACGATGGCTTATCGCGGCGCCGTGCGTAACGGTCTCGCCGCCGCCTTCAGCGAGCCGGCGCGCCCGAAACCACCGAAGGTCGCCCCGGCCTCCGTAAGCATCGACTGGGCCCGCGTGCTCGTGGCGGCGCAGGCCGCCGCGCCGGATGCCGTGATCACCCGCCTGATCCTGCCGTCGAAGGAAAGCGGTACCGTGGTGGCCCGTATCCGCCGTCCCGGGGAATGGAATCGCGCCGGCCGCAGCTCGCTGTGGATCGACCCTGCCACGGCGACCGTGCTGGGCGGCGACGATGCGACGAAGCTGGGGCCAGGCGGCCGCCTGGCCAACGCGTTGTTCCCGATCCATTCCGCCGCCGTGGGTGGCTTGCTCTGGCGCGTCGTTGCCTGTTTCACCGGCCTGCTGCCGATGTTTCTGCTGGTGACGGGGTTTCTGTTCTGGCGGGCACGTCAGCGAAGGCCTAAAGCCAGGGACCGGTAAGCCGCGGCACCGCGCATTCCGTGCCATCGCCGCGACAGAATCCCGCCCCTCCACGGTCCCGCGCGGCGCCCTATCCTGCGGATCTCCAGTCCCAGGGAATCACACCATGCGCCGCACCCTGTCCGCCCTCGCCGCCTGTATCGCCCTGCCCGCCTCCGCGGCCATGAACCCGGCGTGGACCGAGCCGGTCGCGCCGCATGTCATCTATGGCAACACGTACTTCGTCGGCACCAGGGGACTGTCCTCGATCCTGATCACCTCACCGCAGGGCCATGTGCTGATCGATGCGACGCTGCCGGAGAACGCGACGCTGGTTGAAGCCAATATCCGCAAGCTCGGCTTCCGCATCGAGGACATCAAGCTGATCCTCAACTCGCACGCGCATGCCGATCACGCGGGCGGTATCGCCAGGCTGGCGCGCGATACCGGCGCACCGGTGCGAGCCACGGCGGCGGCCGCCAGGGAACTTGCTCTTGGCGGCAACGACGTGGACGATCCGCAGCATGGGGAAGCACCGTTGTATCCCGCGGTAAAAGCGACGGGAGACATCGTGGAAGGCAGCGTCGTCCGCGTTGGCTCACTCACGCTGACGGCGCACCTCACGCCGGGACACACGCCGGGAGGCACGGCGTGGACATGGCAATCGTGCGAGGGCGCGGCGTGCAAGCAGATCGTGTTCGCGGATAGTCTCGGCGCCTTCGCCGCGGACGGCTATCGCTTTGCGGATCATCCCGCGTATGTCACGGCTTACCGGCAAGCCATCCAGCGCCTCGGGGCGTTACAACCGTGCGATGTGCTGCTCGCGCCGCACCCGGAACAGGCCGAAGGCAAGACCTGCGCCACCTACGCCGATGCAGGCAGGCGGAAACTGGAAGAGCGCCTGGCGAAAGAGACGGCTCACTGACGCTGCATCTCCGTCGCCACTTGCCGCGGGGCCGTTACACCTGCCGCGTCAGCATCGATGCGATGCGCGCGTCTTTCTCCGCCCAGAGCTCGTTGACCCATGTCTGAAAGCGCTCGCGGAACACGGCATCGCCTTCGTAATCGCCGCGCATGGCGGACGGGATGGGGATGCGACGGATGTGGATGCGAATCTCGCGGATGCGTCCCGCGATCATGTCCATCATCGAGGTCGGACCATCGGGGTAAACGATGGTCACATCGAGAATCTGCCGTATCGCATCGCCCATCGCGTCGATGACGAACGCGACGCCACCCGCCTTGGGACGCAGCAGATGCTTGTACGGCGAACCCTGCGCGTCGTGCTTCGCCGGCGTGAATCGCGTGCCTTCGGTGAAGTTCATGATCGCGACCGGCAGGTGACGGAACTTTTCGCACGCGCGACGCGTCGCCTCGCGATCCTTGCCGCGCAGCTCCGGCCTGGCCTCGAGTTCCTGGCGTGAATGACGCTTCATGAAGGGGAAATCGAGCGCCCACCAGGCGGGTCCGAGCAGCGGCACCCAGATCAGCTGGCTCTTCAGGAAGAAGCGCATGAACGGAATGCGGCGGTTGAACACTTTCTGCAGCGCCGGAATATCGACCCAGCTCTGGTGATTGCACACGACCAGGTAATTCTCACGTGGACTGAGGTCCTGGTCGCCCTCGACCAGCCAGCGCGTGCGAGTGAATACGCCGAACATCCACCCATTGAAGCCAAGCCAGCTCTCGGCGATCCACACCAGCATTCTCGAAACGCCCCGGCGCAGGACCTGCAAGGGCAGGATCAGGCGCACCAGCGTCAGCAGGAACAACGGCGTCACATGCAGCACCGTGTTGGCGAGCAGCAGCACGCAGGCGAGGGGTATGCGCAGGAAGGCGGGAAGCGAGGCGAGCATGAAGGGCCGGCTTGGTGGAGATGGCGCAGTTTACAGGGTCGGCGCGCTCATTGACCCGCCAGCTTGCGGGTGACCGAATCCAGGCTTTGTTTCACGCTGTCGATTCCATCCCAGGGGTCTTTTTTCAGTCGGGCCAGCCGCTTAGGCGTGGATCGGATATCGAACGCCGCGCCGGAGCGCACCTTGCCAAGCTCCTCCCAGCGCAGCGGTACCGCCACGGGGGCGCCGGTCCGCGACCGTAGCGAGTAGGACGCCACAGCGGTGGCGCCGCGTCCGTTGCGCAGATAATCGACATAGATCCTGCCTTGCCGGAATCGCTTGGTCGCGGTCGCGACGAACTCCAGCGGGTGCGCCGCGGCGAGCGCTTCGGCAAACCCGCGCGCGAAAGCCTTCACTTCTTTCCACGCCGCGCCGGGATTCAGCGGGACGACGACGTGAAGGCCTTTGCCTCCCGTAGTGCGAACGAACGACACCAGTCCGAGGTCGGCAAGGAAACCGCGCGTCATCCGTGCCGCGGCCACGACGCGCGACCACGCGACGTCGTCACCCGGGTCAAGGTCGAACACGACGCGATCCGCCACATCGGGACTGTCGACGTGCGAGCCCCAGGGGTGAAACTCCACGGCGCCGAACTGCAGCAGTTCCATGACGCCCGTCTCGTCACGTGGATACAGGTAGACCGCCTGCGCACCCGTTTCCTCCTTGAGCTTCGCCTGACCCGTATGTTCGAGGCCGGCCACCATGTGCTTCTGAAAGAAACACGGTGAATCGATGCCGCCGGGACAGCGGATGGTCGAGGTCGGGCGGTCATGGATGCCGGGCAGCAGCCATGGCATGACGTGCTTGTAGTAGTCGACGACGTCCTGCTTGCTGATCTTGTCAGCGGGAAAGACGAGACGGTCCGGATGGGTGATGGTAATCGTCCTGGCGGGATCGGGTTTCGACGCCGCCTTCTTCCCGGTTCGCTTCGTCGTCTTTTCGGCACTGCGTTTTTCCGACGACGCGCGATCGCTGTCGCCCAGATCCTCGACGGACTTGTCGACGCGCAGGGCCTTGAGGCTCGGCTGACGCAGAAGTGTCTTGTTGCCGATGCCGCGGAAATAGACTTCGGCGACGACAGTGGGCTGGACCCATAACGCGCCACGCAGCATCGGGTCGATGTTCTCGATGCGCACCCCGGGTTTTTTCGTGCCGCCTCTGGCCAGCGTGTCGCCGAGGTCGCGCAGCATCGCATCGGTAAAACCCGTGCCCACGCGACCTACGTAGGTCCAGCTTCCTTTTCCGTTCGGTCGCGCGAGAAGCAACGATCCGAACGCAAGTCGCGAGCCCTTGGCCGGCGTGTATCCTACGACGGCGAACTCGTCGCTCTCCAGCCGTTTGATCTTCTGCCAGTCGTCGCCGCGCCCGCCGTGGTAACCCCCGTCGACACGTTTGGCGATGATGCCTTCGAGCTTCTGCTCCATCGCCATGGCGAAGACATCGTCGCCATGGCCCACGGTATGCGAGCTGAAACCAAGGTGGGCGGGTGCATGAGCGAGCAGGCGCTGAAGGAGTGCCTTACGCTCGATCAGCGGCACGCGACTCAGGTCGTGTCCCTGGATGAAGGGGAGGTCGAACAGCATGTAGACCAGCGGCGCCTGCGCCTCACCGGACAGGGTGCGCTGCAGCGCGTTGAAGTCACTGCGGCCTTCGCCGTCCAGTGCGATGAGTTCGCCATCCAGGCGTGCGCTGTCCAGGCCGAGCGCTTCCAGCGCCTGCACGATCTCGGGCAGGCGCTCGTTCCATGGCAACCCGTTACGCGACCACAGCCTTGCCTTTCCCTTGAGCAGTGTCGCGACGATGCGATAACCGTCCCATTTGACCTCGTGCAGCCACGCGTCGCCCTGCGGTGGCACCTCGCGCAGACGCGCAAGCTGAGGAGCGAAGAAGTCGCCGGACGCCTTTGCCTTGCGTGAGCCGTCGAGCGCCACCGCCGCCTTCGTCAGCACGGCCGTGGACACCTTGCGGACCTTCGGGACGACCTTGTCGCGAGCCGTGGACCGGGCGGCCGCACTGCGCTTCGCCGGGGTCTTCGCGGCACGACGCGTGCTTTCGCGCATCGTCGCATCGAGCAGGTCGTCGGCTTCGACATCGCCGGCATACGCGTCCTCGGCCTTGATCAGGAACCATGCGGGCTGGCGTTCCTTCCTGCCGCTGCGTACCAGGTGCCACGTTCCCTTGAGCCGTTCGCCGAACAACTCGAACACCAGATGTCCCTTGTGCAGCTGAGCCTCGGCGTCGCCACGGGTTGCCCATACGCCGCGGTCGAAAAGATCGACATGACCCTTGCCATACCCTTCGGCGATATCGCCTTCGAAGTCCGCGTAAGACACCGGGTGATCCTCCACCTCCACGGCGAGGCGCTTCACCTTCGGGTCATAACTCGGGCCCTTGGGCACGGCCCAGCTGCGCAGCGTATCGCCTACCTGCAGACGAAAATCGAAGTGACGACGTGAAGCATGGTGTAGCTGGACGACGAAGATGGCACGTCCGGCGCGAGCGGAGCCTTCGGGAGCCGGCTCGCGCGTACGTCCGAAGTTTCGCTTGCGCTTGTACTCGTGCAGGCTCATCCCGCGATCATTGATGACGTGCGGTGAATGCGCCGTGGAGCGGGCAGGGCGCCGACATCCCATTTTCAGAATCGCCGTATGGGGTCCGGTCGGTCTGACAGGCAGAGTGGCCGGGCCCATTCCCGAGCGAGTCCCCTCATGTGCTCCTGCCCCTGCCGCGCTTCCTTCCTCGCCGTCGTCATGGCTGTCGCCGCGTCCGTCACACCGGGGCCGGCATCGGCACGTTGCGTCACCCATCCGTCGCAGGGCGTCGGTCAGGCCCTTTCCTTCGGGACGGTATCCGTGCCGGCCGAGACCGCGCGCGGTACGGTGCTCGCGGAGAAGAGCACAGCCGCGTGGAACGCACCCCAGTTCAAATGCATCAAGCCGACGCGTACGGGCAGCCTGGCCTTGTTCGGCTCACCCAGTGCCCTGGGCGACAACATCTATGAAACCAACGTGCCCGGTGTCGGCATCCGTGTCTATTTCTTCAACAGCAGCTACGGTGAGCGTGTCCTTCCGGAGCGCGAATTCATCCCCTGGACCTTCAAGGGTCAGCTGTCGAACGCTCACTTCCGCGTGCAGTTGATCAAGACGGGCGAGGTCACCACGGGCGGTAACCTGTCTACCGGGACGCTGGCACGTGCCGGATACGACGACCAGTCTCAGGTCTGGGTCGATCTTATGGACGCGCGTATCGAGCCACAACGACCGACCTGCGCCTTCGCCTCCAGGCACCTCGTCTTCGCGCTCGGCAATGTCGACGCACGCGATCTCAAGCTGGCGGGCAGCAGTCACTGGGCGACGCAGTCGCTGGTCGTCACAGGATGCACGAACGCCACGCAGATGCTGATGAGTTTTACCGGCACGCCCGACGCCAACGAGGCGTCGCTGTTCAAGCTGAGCGGCTCGGGGGCGGCGACAGGCGTCGCCATCGAGCTACGCAGCGACGACCCCGACGCCCAGGCGCTCCCCAATAATCCGACTCCGCTCGTCCTGCCCGTCCGCACGGAAGGGCAGCAGCTGGGGTTTCGGGCGCGGTACCGGACGACGGGGGCGGACATCGCTCCCGGTGTCGCCAATGCTCACATCACCGTCAATGTGGCTTATCGCTGAGGTCGAAACCGCCAGGAGCCACGTCCAGAGTTGTCGATCAGGTCGTGCCATCGCTAGGCTGCGGTTTCGACCGCCAAAAAGCCCACCGACATGCGCCGTTCCGACGTCCCTTCGATCCTTCTGCCGCGCCGCCGGTTCGTGCAGGGGCTGACTACGGCGGGCGTCGGTCTCGGGTTGGGATTGATCCGGCCAGCCTGGGCCACGGAGCCGATGTCGCCGGCGTCGTCATTGGCCGGCAACGCCATGGACCTGGAGATTCGCGAAGCTTCCGTGGACTTCACGGGCCGGGCGCGCCGTGCGGTAACGGTCAACGGCGGCGTTCCGGGTCCCACCTTGCGCTGGAAGGAAGGCGAGACCGTCAGCCTGCACGTGCAAAACCATCTCGACAGGACGTCATCGATCCACTGGCACGGTTTGATCGTGCCCGCCCATCAGGACGGCGTGCCTGGCATCAGTTTCGACGGCATCCCGGCAGGATCCAGCTTCACCTATCGCTTTCCGGTCCGGCAGTCGGGTACGTACTGGTACCACGCGCACAGTCGATTTCAGGAACAAAGCGGCCTGTATGGCGCGATCGTCATCGAGCCGAAAGAGGGTGAGCGTCATGTCGCCGATCGGGACTATGTTCTCCTGATCAGCGACTGGACCGACGAAGATCCCGAACGCGTCTATGCGAAGCTGCGGACCCGGAGCGACGTCTACAACTACGGACAGCCGACGCTATCCGATTTTCTCCGGGATGCACGCGCCAAAGGCCTGGGCGAGGCCGTGTCGATACGCAGCATGTGGAATCGCATGCGCATGAATATGAGCGACCTTGCCGACGTATCCGGCGCGACCTACACGTATCTGGTGAATGGAGCGACTCCGGCGGCCAACTGGACAGGTCTGTTCCGGCCCGGCGAGCGCGTGCGCCTCCGGCTCATCAACGGTTCGTCCAATTCGATTTTCGACCTGCGTATTCCCGGGCTGCGCCTGCGTGTGATCGCAGCCGATGGTCAGGACGTCGAGCCCGTGCTCGTGGATGAATTGCGACTCTCGGCGGCCGAGACATACGACGTCATCGTGGAGCCGGGCGACGATCGCGCCTACACGATCTTCGCTCAGTCCATCGATCGCTCAGGCTACGCGCGCGCCACGCTTGCGCCGCGAGAAGGTATGGCGGCGGCCGTACCGCCGCTCGATCCGCGCCCACGGCTGGCCATGCGTGACATGATGGGTTCGATGGGGGATGACGCCGCCGATGACAGCGGCATGGTCATGGCTCACCACGCGCGTTCCGAATACGGAGCCGGCGTGGACATGCGCGTGGACATGCCGCGCACCAACCTGGACGATCCGGGCGTCGGCCTGCGCGATCGTGCGCATCGCGTCCTTACCTATGCGGACCTGCATACCCTCGGCGGCGCGCTCGATACGCGCGAGCCCTCACGTACGATCGAACTTCACCTTACCGGCAACATGGACCGCTTCATGTGGTCGTTCGATGGCCTGAAATATTCCGAGGCGAAGCCGGTGCATTTCCGCTCGGGCGAGCGTCTTCGCGTGACGCTGGTCAACGACACCATGATGAATCACCCCATTCATCTGCACGGCATGTGGAGCGAGATCGAATCTCCCGACGGCGCGTTTCAGGTACGCAAACACACCGTCAACATCCAGCCCGCGCAACAGGTGAGCTATGCGGTGACGGCGGACAATCCCGGACGCTGGGCGTTTCACTGTCACATGCTCTATCACATGGAAGCGGGCATGTTCCGCGAAGTGGTGGTGTCATGACGTGGCGTGCCGCGCTGGTCGCGCTGGCGATGATGCCGGGTATCGTCGCGGCCCAGTCCATGAAGGACATGCAAGACATGCAGGGCATGGATCATTCGACGATGCATGACGATCCGCCGCCGGCCGCGTCCGCACCCGCGGCATCGCCTGCGGACCAGCATGACTCGCCGGACCACGCCGGTCACGACATGAGCGGCATGGCGGGCATGGGCCACACGAGCAATAACAGGGGGATGGAAATGGGCCCCATGCAGGGCGGCAAGGCGCCGGCCGATGCGCGCAGTGACGATTGGTCCGACGGCGTGGCTCCGATGTCGGCGCACGACATGCGCATGATGGACATGGACGACACCTCATCCACCAGCATGTTGCTGATCGACAATCTCGAGGCTTATGCGGGGCAGGGTGGTCACGGGCAATCGTGGGAGGCGGAGGGCTGGTACGGCAACGATCGCGACAAGCTCTGGGTTCGGAGCGAGGGCGATCGAAGCGACGGCCGTCCGCAGGACGGTGATGTGGAAGTGCTCTGGAGCCACGCCGTGGCGACGTTCTGGGATACGCAGCTTGGCGTGCGGCGTGACATCGGCGCCGGCCCGAAACGGAACTGGGCGGCGTTCGGCGTGCAGGGCCTCGCGCCGTACTGGTTCGAGGTCGAGGCCACCGCGTATGCGGGCCAGGGCGGGCGTACGGCTGCACGGGTTCGCGTGGAGTACGAGCTGCTGCTTACGCAGCGGCTGATCCTCCAGCCGGAAATCGAGCTCAACGCTTACGGCAAGAACGACATCGCCCGTGGCATTCGATCCGGCATCTCCAGCGTCGACGGCGGCCTGCGTCTGCGCTATGAAATCCGCCGGTCCGTCGCCCCGTATGTGGGTGTCGCCTGGGAGCACCTGACCGGCGGCACGGCGGATCTGGCCTCGGGCCGCGGTCAACGCATCACCGACCGCCGCTGGGTGGCCGGCGTTCGTCTCTGGTTCTAGGCACTCAGTCGACCGGCTTCGACAACAGTCCGGCCATGACGACGTCGAGGCTGGTGGTCCCCTTGATCGCGTCGGCGCCGAAATCGATCCAGCCCTCGTTGAACCCGTCGATCATCCGCATGCGCGGCGTTGGGTTGCTCATGCCGTCGGCGGTGAATCGCGCGGCCCACGTGGCGCGTGGCACCAGACGCGCACGCACGTCACGTCCGAGCGCCCTGGAGAATGCCGCGGCGATATCGTTCGGGCTGACACGCCCGGCTCCTTCCAGCTCCACCACGCGATGGCCTTCGCCACGTTCGTCGAGCAGGGACGCTGCCAGCTGGCCCACATCCCTGGTAGCAACCATCGCGATCTTCCGGTCCAGGGGTGCCAGGAAACTGTCGATGACGCCGTCATCGCGGGCCGAGGCCACATCCCACCGCGCGTTCTCGAGAAACCACCCCGCCCGCAGGAAGGTGACGGGAACGGGCAGGCCGCCGAGCACCCGTTCCATGCGGGTGAGCCGCGACAGCAGGTTCTCCTGCGTCGCGTCGGCACCGATGGTCGACAGTGCGACCACCTGTTTCGGCCGGGCGGCCAGCAGCGCGTCGTGGATGGACGCGATGGCCGGATCCTCGGCCGTCAGAAAATCGGGCGCGGGATCGAAGACCGGCGGGAGCAGGATGAACACGGCTTCGGCACCGCTGAAGGCGCGCGTCAACGCGGCCGTGTCATGAAGCTCGGCGACCGCGACTTCCGCGCCGCGCGCGACGAAGGGCTTCGCCTTGCTCGCATCGCGCACGACGGCGCGGACCGGCCTCCCTGCGGCGAACAAGGCATCGGCCAGCGCGCTGCCGACCTGGCCCGTGATTCCGGTAATGGCGTACATGATCTTTTTCCTGGGGCGTGGGGGACCGGGAGAAGATTAGTGAGCGGCCAGTCGTGACTGAAGCGACCTGTGTGCAGTTCTTTCATGACGTTATGTCATGAGTGAACGTGGCATCCTCCGACCGTGCGTCTCACCCGCAAGGTGCCCCTCATGTCCACCGATGGCCGATTTCTCGGCAACCTTTCCGTGTTGGTCTCGGTCGTGGAGACTGGCAATTTCGCCCGCGCCGCCGAGGCGCTCGGGCTGTCGCCTTCGGGCGTCAGCCGCGCCATCGGCCGGCTCGAGACGCGCCTGGGCGTGCGCCTCCTGCACCGGACGACACGCTCGGTGAGCCTGACCGACGAAGGCGAGCGTCTCTACGACCGCGTAAGCCCTCTGCTGTCGGGGATCGAGGACGCGGCATGGTCGGCCGCTGGCGATGCACAGGCCGTACGTGGACGCCTTCGGGTCAGTCTCGATCCGATGTTTTCCTGGCAGATCGTGGCACCGCGACTGGAGGCCTTCCTTTCGCGCTACCCCGGTCTCGAGGTTGAGATCGTGACGCGCGACGACCTTGGCGACCTGATTGGCGAGGGCATCGACGTCTCCGTACGCTTCTGCGAACCACCCTCGTCTTCACTCGTGGCGCGCAAACTGCTCGATACCCGTGTGCTGACCGTTGCCGCGCCGTCCTACCTCAAAAAGCACGGTCGGCCGTCGAACCCGTCCGAGCTTGCGGCACACCGCTGCATCCAGTTCCGCGATCCGGTCACCCGGCGCCCGTTCGAGTGGGAGTTTCATCGGCGCGGCAAGGTGGTGCCCGTGCAGACGACCGGCCCTTTGCTGGTCAACGACTCGGGAACGATGTACGCCGTGTGCCTGGCCGGCGCGGGTGTGGCGCAGGTACTCGCCGCCAGTGTCCAGAGCGCCCTGGCTGACGGCCGGCTCGTCGAACTGTTTCCCGAGTGGAACGGCGAAACCTTCCCTCTCTATGCCTTCTACCCCTCGCGCCGACACGCCCCGCCAAAGGTCAGGGCATTCGTGGACTTTTGTGTGTCCCTCGTCACGAATAACGATATTCTACCCGGACGAAACGAGCACTAAGTCGGCATTTCACAACCCACCCGAGACAAGGCGCCATCGCCTCGTTTAATATGCCGAAAAAGCGCAGGCCACGTACGTCGTCGCCGCGCTAAGTCCTCAGGGGGGCTTCCCGATAGCTGTCTTTTCCACTCGGTTCCGATGCCGGGTGCGCCCCTGCGTTTGCATGCGCTCTAAGGAAGACCGCCCGAATGAACCGTATCTATCGTCTGTGCTGGAACGTCGCCACCTGCCAGTGGGTCGCCGCCAGCGAACTCGCCCGCAACAGCCGCCCCGCCGTCGCAGGCGGCAGCCTTTCGCGCGCACCGCGCCTCGCGACCATCGCCGTGGCGGTGTCGCTCGCACTGAGCGCCACCGGCGCCGCGCAGGCGGGGCAGACGGGCGGACAGGTGTCGGCCGGCATCGGCACGATTCATCAGGACGGCACGACCACGACGATCAACCAGACCACCCAGCGCCTGTCGCTGAACTGGCAGACCTTCGATATCGGCGCCAACGAAACGGTCAACTTCGTCCAGCCGGGAAGCGACGCCATCGCCGTGAACCGGATTCTCGGTAACAAGGCGTCGGATATCTACGGTCACCTCAACGCCAACGGGCAGGTCTGGCTCATCAATCCGAACGGTGTGTTGTTCGGTGAAGGTGCGCAGGTCAACGTGGGTGGCCTGGTGGCGTCCACGCTGGACACCTCCGATGACTCACTCGCGTCCGGCACCCGCACCTTCAGCGGCAACGGTAAGGGCAGCGTCGTCAACAAGGGCAGCCTGCGCGCCGCCAGCGGTGGTTACATCGCGCTGCTCGGCAACAGCGTATCCAACCAGGGCACGGTCTCGGCTCAGCTGGGTACGGTGGCGATGGGCGGCGGCAGCGCCATCACGCTGACCTTCGACGGCAGCCGCCTGATGCATCTGCAGGTGGATCGCAGCACGCTCGACAACCTGGTCGAGAACCGTCAGCTGGTGCAGGCCGACGGCGGTCGCGTCTTCATGACGGCGGGCGCGGCGGACTCGCTGCTGGCCAGCACCGTGAACAACACGGGCGTCGTGCGCGCGCAGACCGTCGAAAACCACAACGGTCAGATCGTTCTGCTGGGTGGCATGAAAGCCGGCCACGTCAACGTGGAAGGCACGCTCGACGCCAGCGCGCCGAACGGTGGCGATGGCGGCACGATCGAGACCTCCGGCGCTTACGCGCACATCGGTGCGGCGGCCATCACCGCCAGTGCGCCGAAGGGCAAGTCGGGCACGTGGCTGGTCGATCCCTATGACCTGACCATCGACGCGACCGCCGCGAATACGATCTCCACCACGCTCAACGGCGGCACCAGCGTTACCGAGCAGACGACGGCCACCGGCGCCAGCGGCCAGGGCGTGACGAACGCCTCCGGCTCGGGCGACATCACCGTCAACGCGCCGATCGCCTGGACCAACGCCAGCGCCACGCTCACCCTCGACGCCTACCGGGCGGTCAACGTCAACAGCGCGATCACCGGCGCGGGTGGCGTCGTGATCAAGGCCAACGGCAACGGTGGCAACGGCAACATCACCCTGGGCACGGCGGGCACGATCGCAGGCGGCACCGGCGTCACGCTGACCGCGGCGAACCAGTTCATCAACAACGCGGGTGCCAGTGCGTTGTCGTCCGCTTCCGGCAAGTGGCTGGTGTATTCAGCCAGCCCGACGAGCGACACGCGCGGCGGCCTCACCCCGCAGTTCATCCAGTACAACGCCGGGGCGGGCGCGACGCCCCAGGGCACCGGCAACGGTTTCCTCTACCAGCTCGCGCCGACGGTCGCGATCACGGCGCTGACCGGTACGGTTGAGAAAGCGTACGACGGCACCACGGCCGCCAGTCTGACCGACGCCAACTTCACCCGGACCGGCCTCGTCGACGGCAACACGATGCGCGCTGTGGCCGGTACGTATGCGAGTAAGGACGCGGCGAGCGGCATTGTCGTCACCGCCCCCTCCGCGACGTCGGCCTATACGTTCGCCGACGCGACCGGCGCGATCCCCGTCTACGGCTATACCGTCACCGGGACAGGCCAGACGGCCAGCATCGGCCTGATCGATCCGAAGCAGCTCGGCATCGCGATCGTCAACAACCCGACCAAGACGTACAACGGGACGCAGACGGCGACGCTGACGTCGTCCGACTACCTGACCAGTGGCCTGGTGTCGGGTGAGAGCATCACGTTCAGCCAGCCGAACAGCGTGCTCTACGATTCGGCCAGTGCGGGTGCGGTCAATATCACCGCCAACTTCGTGGCATCGAACTTCGTCGCCGCCAACGGTACCAACCTGGCCAACTACGCGTTGCCCACGGTCGCCACGGGCATGGGCACCATCAACAAGGCCAAGGTTCAGCTCTCAGGCCTGATCGGTACCGACAAGATCTACGACGGCAGCGCGGTCGACACACTGGATAAGTCGCGCGCCTCCATCTTCGGCGTGATCTCGGGCGACACGGCGGACGCGACGCTCGACACGAGCGCCGGCGCCGGCCTGTTCGCGAACGCCAATGCCGGCAACGGCAAGTCGGTCACCGCGACCGGCTTCCAGCTGGTCGGCAGCAAGGCGTCCAATTACGACCTGGTACTGCAGTCGGACATCACCGCGTCGATCACGCCCAGGGCGTTGACCATCAACGGCGTGTCCGCCGTGAGCAAGGACTACGACGCCACCACCGCGGCGGCTCTGCTGTTGCAGAATCCCCAACTGGTCGGCGTCGTCGGTTCCGACGCGGCCACGGTTTCGCTGGTGACCACGGGCGGCACGGGTACCTTCGCCAGCAAGAATGTCGGCACGGGCATCGCTGTGTCGGCGAGCGGCTTTTCGCTGGCGGGCAACGGTCTGGGCAACTACACACTGACCCAGCCGACCGGCCTTTCCGCCAATATCGCCCAGCGCCACCTCGACCTGAGCATCATCGGCAACCCGACACGCCTCTACAACGGCACCACGACGGCCAACCTGGTGGAAGGCAACGTGCAGATCGTCGGCCTGCAGGGCGGCGAGACGGCGACGGTGAAGCAGGCGTCGTCGGCTTCCTACGACAGTGCCAACGCGGGTTCGCGTACCGTCACGGCGCACCTGGAAGGTTCCGACTTCACGCTGGGCAACGGCGCGTCACTGTCGAACTACAGCTTCACCAGCGACATCGTGGGTGCGGGCACGATCGCCAAGGCGCCGCTCACCTGGACCATCGTCGGCAACCCGTCGCGTCAGTACGACGGTACGACCGCCGCCACGCTCAACGCCAGCAACTATCAGGTGTACGGTTTCATCGCCGGCGAGGGCGCCACGGTCAATCAGACCGTCGGTACGTATAGCGACAAGGACGTGGGCACGCGCGACGTCACCGCGGCCGTCGGCACGAACAACTTCGTGGCGACCGGGAGCACGCTGCTCTCCAACTACGTGCTGCCTACCAGCATCAGTGGCTACGGCACGATCACCCAGCGCGACCTCGGCGCGCTGTCGGTGGTGATCAGCGGCAACCCGACCCGTGCCTACGACGGCACCCTGCTGGCGACGCTCATCGCGGGCAGCCCGACCAGCGGCGGCGACTACACGATTACCGTCAACGACCCCGCCAGGGCATTCGCGCCGGGCGAGGGTGTCTACATCACCAAGACCACGGGCACGTACGCGAGCAAGAACGTCGGCAGGCAGCCGGTCAGCGTCTCGCTCGCCGACTCCGACTACACGCCCTACGGCGGCACCGACCTTTCCAACTACACGCCGCTGCCCACCGCCGCCTACGGCACGGGCGAGATCACGCCGGCATTGCTGACCGCTGCGATCATCAATACGCCGACGAAGGTGTACAACGGCACCACGTACATCTCGCTCACGGCGGACGACTACGCGATCTCCGGTTTCGCCAACGGTGAGGGCGCGCAGATCGTTCCTTCGAAGTTCGTCGACTTCGACAACCGCAACGTCGGCACCGGCAAGACCATCACGGCCCAGATGGCGACCACGTCGTACCTGGCCAACAGCGGCACCGACCTGTCCAACTACACGCTCGATCTGACCGCTACCGGTCCGGGTGCGATCACGGCGGCGCCGCTGTACATCCTCGGCGTGTCGGCGGTGAACAAGACCTACGACACGACGACCGCCGCCACGCTCAACAGCGCTGGCGCATCGCTTGTCGGCCTGGTCGCCGACGACGCGAGGAACGGTACGGTCACGCTGACTCGCGGAACGACCGGCACCTTCGCCACCGCGGACGCGGGCACCGGCAAGGCCGTGACGCCGCTCGGCTTCTCGATCTCGGGCAGCGACGCCGGTAACTACGCGCTGCAGCCCCTCACGGGCCTGACCGCAACGATCAATCCGTACACCCTGACGCTCACCGGCATCACGGCGATCAACAAGACCTACGACGGCAACAGCACGATCGGCCTGAACTCGAGCGGCGCCGTCCTCGGCGGCGTGTTCTCCAGCGATCAGGGCAATGTCGCCCTCGACGCCACCGGCGCCACCGGCACCGTTCGCTCCGCGAACGCGATCTCCGGTCAGGCGGTCACCGTGACGGGCCTCGGCCTGAGCGGCAGTCGTGCGTCGAACTACCGTATCGACCAGTTCAGCGGTCTCACCGCCGATATCGCCAGGCGCGCCGTGACGGCATCCATCACCGGCAATCCGACCAAGCCGTACGATGGCTCGGACTCCGTGACCCTGCTGGCGAGCGATTACACCCTCGACGGCTTCGTCACCGGCCAGGGCGCCACCATACCGCAGTCGTCCACCGCGAATTACGTCACGGTGAACGCCGGCAGCCATATCGGTCTGAAATCCACGTTGTCGGTTTCCGATTTCGTCGCCGACAGCGGTACCAATCTCTCGAACTACTCGCTGCCGACCGCGGCCACCGGCACGCTCGGCACCATCACGCCGTTCATCATCAACCTGATGAGCACGCGGGTCTACGACGCCACCGTCGGCGCGGACGCTTCCCTGTTCACCTCAGGCGGCACGGTCGCCGGTGTCAACGGCGAGAAGCTGACGCTGACCGGCTCCGGTAACCTGGTGACCAAGAATGTCGGCTCGAAGCGTGCCTTCGCGGACTTCGGCACACTGACCCTGGGTGCCAGCGGCGGCAGCACGGCCAGCAATTACACGCTTGCCGGCGGTATCGACTGGGTGACCATTACGCCCGCGTCGCTGACCGTGATCAACACGACGGCGGCGGACAAGGTCTACGACGGCAACACCGTCGCGCAGTTGAGCGGTGCGACACTCCAGGGTGTGCTCGGCAGCGATGCCGTGACACTCGATGGGGCGACCACGGCCACCGGTACGTTCGCCAGCAAGAATGTCGGTACGCGTGGCGTCACGACGTCGATGCAGGTGACCGGCAACGACGCGACCAACTACGTAGTGATTCAGCCGACGGATATCTCGGCGACGATCTCGGCGAAGGCCATCACCGCCACGGCCACCGCGCAGAACAAGCAGTACGACGGTACGACGGCGGCGACCACGGCGCTCGCGTCCGCCGGTGTGGTCGTGGGCGACACGGTCACGTTCGCCAGCAGCTCGAGCAACTTCGACGGCAAGGATGTCCAGGACGGCCGTACCGTCACGGTCAACGGCATCACCAAGGGCGGCGGAGACGCCGGCAACTACACGCTGAGCAACAACAGCGCGACGGCCACGGCCAACATCACTCCGCGCGTGCTGAACCTGTCCGGTTCGCGGACCTACGACACCACGACGGCCGCGTCGGCCGGTACGCTGAGCCTCGGCAACCTCGTCTCCGGCGAATCGCTGGTGTTGGGTGGCGCAGGTACTCTGAGCAGCAAGAACGTGGGCACCTACAAAAACGGCGCCGGCTTCGATGCGAGTGGTCTCACGCTCGGCAACAACGGCGCCTACCTGGCATCGAACTACACGCTGACCGGCGGCACGTATAACTACACCGTCAACAAGGCGACACTGAGGGTTACCGGTACGTTCGCGGACAGCAGGACCTATGACGGCACCCGCGATGCGGCGCTGCGCGGCTCCGTCCTGGAAGGCGTACTGGGTGCCGATGTCGTCACGATGACCAACACGGCGCTCGGTACGTTCGATACGAAGAACGTCGGCACCAACAAGGTCGTGACCACGGCCATCGGCATCGACGGCGCCGACAAGAACAACTACACGATCGTCCAGCCCACGGACGTCCGCGCCGACATCACGGCGAAGGCGATCGCGGTGGCCGCCACCGGCGTGAACAAGGTCTATGACGGCACCACCGCGTCGGGCGCCACGCTGGGCAGCACTGGCCTGGCATCGGGCGACAAGGTGACGTTCAGCGCGTCGACGAATACCTTCGATACCAAGGACGTGGGCGACGGCAAGCTGGTGTCGCTCACCGGGATCACCGCAAGTGGCGCCGACGCCGCCAACTACACGCTCAGCAATACGGCGGCCACGACGCATGCGAACGTCACGCCTTACATCATCAGTCTGACGGGCACGCGTACTTATGACCAGACGACGTCGGTGGCGGCGAGTCTTTTCGGTACCAACGGTGTGGTCAACGGTGTGAACGGCGAGAAGCTGAGCCTCAGCGGCGCCGGCACGACCAGCTCGAAGAACGTAGGCACCTATAACCGGGCGGCCGATGGCACGGGTAATCTGGGGCTGGGCAGCCTCGCGCTGACGGGCATCGATACGGCGAGCGCGGGCAACTACTCGCTCGCCGGTGGTGTGGATCGCTTCGTCATCACGCCGCATGCGCTGACCGTGACGGCAACGGGCGTCGACAAGGTCTACGATGCCTCGCGCACCGCGTCGGTGTCGCTGGCGGGGAATCACATCTTCAGCGGCGACGATCTGAGCCTCGGTTACACGGGTGCGCTGTTCAGCGACAAGAACGCCGGCGCGAACAAGTCGATCGCCGTGACGGGGATCGGTGCGTCGGGAGCCGATGCAGGCAACTACACCGTGAACACCACGGCATCCGCCATCGCCAGGATCAGCCCGAAGAACATCACGGGCAGCATCGTCGCCGACAGCCGCACCTACGACACCACGACGAACGCGACCACGCACGGTACGCTCACCGGCGTCATTTCCGGCGACAGCCTGTCGTACAGCTCGACCACCGGCAGCTTTGCGGACAAGAACGCTGGCGCTGACAAGACGGTGACCGTATCGGGCGTACTGGCCGGCAACGATCTGAACAACTACGTCGTCACCGCCAACACGACGACGACGGCGTCGATCGCCAGGGCCAGCGTCATCGTGAGCACGGTCGCGAGCGACAAGGTTTACGACAGCAACACGGGCGCCTCGAGCGTACTGTCCGCCAGTGGCGTGCTCGGCAGCGACGTCGTCACCTTTTCCAGCAGCGGGGCCAGCTTCGACGACGCCAACGCGCGTACCGGCAAGACCGTGACCACCAGCGGTATCGCCGCTGGCGGCGCCGACGCGGGCAACTACATCTGGAATACGAGCTCGACGACGCTCGCGGCGGTCACGCCTTATGTCATCGATCTGCACGGCGAGCGTGTCTACGACGGATCGACCGTCATCGCCGCCAGCGCGTTCGCCGGCGACTTCCATGTGGACGGCATCAACGGCGACACCCTTACGCTCTCGGGCGCGGGGTCGGTCGCCGACAAGAATGTCGGGACCGGGAAGGGCCTCGTGTCGCTGGGTACGCTCGGCCTGCAGGGCAACGGCAGCGCGCTGTCGACCAACTACACGCTGGTCGGTGGTTCGCACTGGGCGACCATCACGCCGAAGCAGATCACCGTCGACGCGCAGGGCTCCACGAAGGTCTACGACGCGAATACGCTGGCCACCGCCGCGCTGTCGTCCACGGGCGTCATCGGTGGCGATCAGGTGGTCTTCAACGGCACCGGCGCGCTCTATGACACGAAGAACGTCGGCACTGGCAAGACGGTTACCGTCACCGGCATCTCGGCCTCCGGTACCGACGCCGCCAACTACACGTATAACGCGACGGCGCTGACCACCGGCGACATTACGCCCTTGACCGTGCTCGGCACGATCGGGGCTCACGACAAGACCTACGACGGGACCACCACGGCGCAGACGCAGGGAGCGCTGACCGGTGTACTCGCCGGCGACGATCTCGGTATCGCCTCCCGCGGCGACTTCGTCGACAAGAACGCGGGCACGGCCAGGACGGTGAACGTCGCCGGTACCCTCACGGGTGTCGATGCGGGCAACTACACGCTGAGCAGCAACGCCACGACCACCGCCGACATCGGCAAGGTCGTGCTCGATCTGACCGGTACCCGCGTCTACGACGCGACGGCCATCGCCGGTGCCGCGATGTTCGGCAACCAGGGCGTGATCGCCGGTATCGCGGGTGAGTCGCTGACGCTCTCCGGCGCCGGCGTGCTGGCCAGCAAGAACGTCGCGACCCAGCGTGCGCTGTCCGGTCTGGGCACGCTCGCGTTGACGGGCAACGGCACGACGCTCGCCGACAACTACACGCTGCTCGGTGGCCGCGATGTGGCGACGGTCACGCCGCTGGGCATCACCGCCGGCATCGCTGCCGACGACAAGGTCTATGACGGCGGCACCGGCGCGGTGACGCATGGGACGCTCACCGGCGTGCTCGCCGGTGACCAGGTCGGCCTCTCGACCTCGGGGAGCTTCGTCGACAAGAACGCGGGCGACGGCAAGACGGTGAACGTGACCGGCGGTATCGCCGGCGGCGACGCATCGAACTACGCGCTGACCTTCAATCCGCAGACCACGGCCAGCATCACGAAGCGTTCCGTCGTCGTCACCGCGGTCGGTACCGACAAGTACTTCGATGGCAACAGCACCGACCGCGCGTTGCTCGGTACCAGCGGCATCCTGCCGGGTGACGTGGTGAACTTCATCGCGGGAAGCGCGCTCTTCGCCGATCCGGCGGTCGGTCTGCGCAAGCCGGTGTCGGTCAGCGATATCGGCGCGACCGGCGTGGATGCGGGCAATTACGCGTTCAACGCGACGGCCGACACGGTGGCGAACATCAACCAGAACTCGTCGCAGGGTGCCTCGGCTACCGCGCTGACGCAGATCGATGCGGTGCTCAATCCGGACGCGATCGCTACGCCTTACGGTGTCGCCTCCAACGTCACCGTGGGTCAGTACAGCGGCAACCACAAGAAGACGCGTCAGCCGGTGGAGAAGAACGCGCAGCGCGCGGACTTCGTGCCGGGCCTCTCCCTGCAGGTGGTCGAGGGCGGCGTACGCGCGCCGGCGGATGCGATGCATTGATGCGTCGCTCCGCCGCCTCCGACCTCCCTTTTCCTTTTGTAACGGCTTATCGATGAAGACAGTCTCGTCCCCCCGCGGCACCGCGCACGTTCTCGGCGCGTGCATCCTCCTTGCTCTGGCCGGCGGCGCGCAGGCACAGACGCGCGCGCCTCAGACCGGCGACCTGCTGCGTCAGCTGCCGGCACCGCCGCAGCCGACGCGTAGCGACGACACCGGCCTGAAAGTCGCCCCGGTCGTCGCCGAAGCCACCGGCGACAGCGCACCGTTCCACGTCACGACGATCGAGGTGACCGGTGCCACGTTGCTTCCGGCGGCCGATGTGCACGCCCTGGTCGCGCCGGGCGAGGGCCGCGATCTCACGCTGTCCCAGCTCAACGAACTGGCGGCGAAGATCACCGCCGCCTATCGCGACAAGGGTTACCCGCTGACGATCGCCTATGTGCCGGCGCAGACGCTGTCGGGCGGCACGGTGCGCATCGCCGTGCAGGAAGCACGGCTGGGCAAGGTCACGCTGGAGAATCACAGCACCACGCACGCCGGTCCGTTGCAGGCGACGCTCGATCCGCTGAGCAGCGGTATGCCGATCTCCTCGCACGGTTTCGATCGCAGCCTGCTGTTGTTCGGTGACATTCCGGGTGTGACGGAGAGCTCGGTGCTGCGTCCGGGCGACGAGCCGGGCACCTCCGACCTGGCCGTACGTGCGGATGACCGTCCGCGCTACACGGGTCTGGTCGCACTCGACGACTACGGCAACCGATACACCGGCCGCGCGCGGGCGACCGGTACGTTCAGCGTCAACAGCCTGCTGCACCAGGGCGACGTGCTCGATGCCACGGCGCTCAGCGCCGGCTCCAACATGAACTACGGACGCCTGGGCTACCGCTACCTGCTCAATGGCCAGGGCACCGTGGTCGGCGCGGCGGTCTCCTCGCTCGACTACAAGCTCAAGGGCGATCTGCGCGTGCTCGACGCACACGGCACGGCCCAGGTGGCGAGCGTGTTCGTCAGCCAGCCCATCATCCGTTCCACGGAAGGCAACCTGTACGGTCAGCTCGGCTACGACCGCCGCCGCCTCAACGACATGATCGACATCGTCGACGTGCGTACGCGGCGTCACACGAACGGCTGGACGGCGACGCTCGCCGGCGACCAGCGCGACATGCACGGCGTGACCAACTTCAGCCTGGCCGCGACCTACGGCCGGCTGGGCTTCGACGACGCATTCGCCGAGTTCGTCGACGCGATCAGCGCGCAGACCAAGGGCCACTACCTGAAGTACTCGCTGTCCATCGCCCGGCTGCAGCAGCTGTCGGAGAACAACGCGATCTACGTCGGCTTCCAGGGCCAGTGGGCGAACAAGAACGTCGACACCGCCGAGCAGTTCTATCTCGGTGGCGCCAACAACGTCCGCGGCTACGACACCGGCGCACTGGCCGGCACGCAGGGTCAGATGCTCAACCTGGAATATCGCCGTACGCTGCATCCCGGCATGCCGGGTACGTGGATCGCGATGGCCTTCGTCGACGGCGGTCGCGTATCCATCTACAAGGACACGTTCGCGCCGGGTACCAACAGCGTCCACACGCAGGACGCCGGTCTGGGCCTGCGCTGGCAGGGTGAGAACCAGTGGTCGGTCAGCGCCGACGTCGCCCACCCGATCGGCGCTCGTCCCGCGATCGTCGGCGAGACGCACGACGTCCGCGCCTGGGTACAGATTCAGAAGGGCTTCTGACGCTCGTCCGGCGTGTCGCGGATCGTGATGGTGGCCGCGACCGCCGCCATCACGGCGAGCGCCGCCGACAGCCACATGACGTGGCGAAAGCCGACGACGAAGGCCTCGCCCACCATACGGCGGGCCGCGGCCGAACCGGGCGGCAGCTCGATGCCGGCGAGTTTCGCCTTCTGCGCGAAGATCGTTTCGACGAGCTCGCTGGGCAGGCGCGTATGCATGCGTGCCGACTCCAGCGCCATGTCGAACCCATGCGTCAGCACGACACCGAACAGGGCGATGGCGAGCAGCCCCGCTACGCGCGACACGGCGTTGTTGATGCCGGACGCCGTGCCGGCCAGCGAGGGAGCAAGCGCGTTCATCACGGTGGTAGTCAGTGGCGCGATGGTGATGCTCATGCCGAGGCCGAGCACGACGGCCGCCGGAAAGAAGGTCGTCCAGTACGAGCCGCCCACACCGGGAACCGTGTAAAGCGCGAAGCCGGCGGCAGCCACGGTCGGACCGACGATCAGCGGCAGGCGCGCGCCGACCACGTCCACCAGGCGCCCGCTCCAGCGCGACAGCACGAACATGATGGCGACGAAGGGCAGCAAGGAGGCACCGGCGGCGGTGGCCCCGTAGCCCTGCACCTGAATCAGGTTCAGCGGAACGAAGAACATGCTGCCACCCAGCGCGGCATACAGCAGAAGGGTCAGGATATTGGCACCCGCGAACCGCCGGTCGCGAAAGAGGCCGAGTGGCAGCATGGGCGCGGCGACGCGTCGCTCGACGATGACGAAGGCGATCAGCGCCGCGATGCCGGTGAGTGCCGCCAGCACGACATCGACGGCCGTCCACCCTTCTATCTGTGCTTCGATCAACGCATAAACGATACCCGCGAGACCGACTGTCGCCAGACACGCTCCCGCGATGTCGACCCGGCCCGTCGTCGCGCCACGGCTTTCCGGCACATGGGCGTGACAGATCGCCACCAGCGCGATACCCAGCGGAAGGTTGATCAGAAACGCCCAGTGCCACGACACGTGTTCGACGAGAAAGCCGCCGAGCACGGGACCGATGGCGGCGGTGACGCCACTGAAGGCCGACCATGTGCCGATCGCCGCACCGCGCAGATTTTTCGGGTAGGCCGAGGTGATCAGGGAGAGGCTGCCGGGCACCAGCAATGCCGCGCCCAGGCCTTGCACCGCCCGGGCCCCGACCAGCCAGCCGATGCCCGGCGAGGCCGCGCAGGCCGCGGAGGCGAGGGTGAATACGATGGCGCCGAGCGCGAACACGCGGCGTCGACCGAAGCGATCGCCCAGTACGCCGCCCACCAGCAGGAGTGCCGACAACAGCAGCGCATAGGCTTCCATGACCCACTGCGCATCCGCGGTGTTCGCCTGCATGGCACGCTGAATCGCAGGGAGCGCTACGTTGACGATGGTGCCGTCGACGAAGGCCATGCCCGAACCGACGATAGCGGCGACCAGGGTCCAGCGTCGCGCCGCCGCGGAGCAGGGGACGGCGTCGACCTCGTCTCCGGAGGGATGGTCGGTCGGGCTCATGTGCGAAGGGTAGCGCGTCCTGCGGCGCGCCACCGTGGATCAGAGCAGCCCGGGGATGAGGGCCTTCGTGCGCCGCTTGTAGGCGACATAGCTGTCGCCGAACGTCTCACCGAGCATCCGTTCCTCCATGCGCAGCTTCCGCCAGAACGAAGCGAACAGGATCGCTACGGCGAGGATGACGCGCACGTCTCCGGCCTGGATCGACGAGCCGATGAAGGCCATCAGGATGCCGGTATAGATGGGATGACGGATGTAGCGATACGGTCCGGTTTCGATCAGCTCGTGGTCGTGTTTGATCTGCACCACGCTGCTCCAGTTGCGTCCCAGAATGACGCGAGACCAGATCGCCAGCGCCACGCCCGAGACGGCAAATGCGAAGGCGACGGCGAAGACGGGCACGGTGTGCGGCAGAATCGCCTCACGCAGCCAGGTATGGCCGAACCACTCGCCCGGACCGAGCAGGCCGAAAGCGACCACCAGAGGCAGCCAGTAGAGCGTCAGCCGTGTGAGCCATGGCTCGCCCCGGGTCGCGGTCTTGTTACCCCAGGCGCTCCAGATCCACCACGCCAGCAGTACCCACCAGGCCAGGCTTATGCCGTGCTTCAGCCATTCTTCCGTCGTCATCGTCGTTCTCCCTTTCCCGGAGCATCCTAGGGGGAGGCGGACGGGAAAGGCACCTGCCGGAAGACATGTCGATGCGCTCCCGGGCCGCCGCCTGGACAAGCTCCGTCGTCAGGTCGTTGTCATGGACGCCACCGTTTCACGGACGAAGTCGCGATAGCTGCGCGGTGCGCGGCCGAGCACCGAGGTCATGATGTCGTTCGCCGCCGGCTTGGCCAGCATGCCGTCGGCGTGGAACCGCGCGAGCATCAGGCGCAGATCGTACGCCGCCCACGACGGCTGCTGGCGGGCGATGTTGGCTTCGGCGGTATCCAGGTCGTCGCCACCGTAGGCGACGGGACGTCCCAGCGCCTCGCTCCAGATCGCCGCGGCGCCTTCGCCCGTGATCGCGTCGGGACCGACCAGCTCGATGACTTCACGGGGCAGGGCGCCCGATGCGCGGCTACGGCGAAGCAACGACGCGGCGGCGACGTCGGCGATATCGCGGGTATCCACCATCGAAACGCCCACCTTGCCCAGCGCCATCGGGTAAACCCCGTGCTGGGCGATGACGTCCTTGATGTTGGCGTCGTTCTGCATGAAATACGACGGTCGCAGCACGGTCGCGGGCAGGTCGAACTGCTCGATCGCGCGCTCCACGGCGTACTTCACGGTGAAGTGCGGGACGTCGGTGAAGCGGTCGCCGTTGAGCACCGACAGGTAGACGATGCGCTGGATGCCCGCCTCGCGCGCCAGACCGAGGGTAGCGAGGGCCTGGGTGAGTTCATCGGGGACCACGGCGTTCAACAGGAACAGGGTGTCGACGCCCTGCAGCGCGGCGCGCATGGATGGGATGTCGGTCATATCGCCGGCGACGGACTGGACGCCGGCGGGTGCCTTGTACTTCCCGGGTGCACGGGTGAGTGCGCGGACCGGCGCGCCTTCGGCGGCCAGACGTTCGATGACGGCGGAGCCGATGCTGCCGGTGGCGCCAGTGACGAGAATGCTCATGATCGATGCCTTGGTGGTTGGGATGATCACTAATCTCGGTGTTTCGCATATGAGACGAAAGGCGCAACATCGGGACATCCTGTCTCGTCAGCGGAACACCATGGATCTGCACGCCCTCTCGGACTTCAACGCCGTCGCGCTGCATGGTGGCTTCGGTGCGGCCAGCCGGGCCACGGGGCGACCCAAGGCGACCCTGTCGCGACGGGTACGCGAACTGGAGGATGTACTGGGAGCCCGGCTGATCGATCGCGGCGCAAGGCCATTTCGCCTGACCGATGAGGGAGCGACCCTGCATGCCGAGACGCGCGCCATGCTGGACCGGATCGACGACGTGGCGGCGGACCTCGCATCGGCGTCCGGCGCGCCTCGCGGAAAACTCCGGGTCAGCGCGCCGGTCCTGTTCGCCCATCGCGGGCTGGGTCGGCTGGCGGCGCGCTTCGCACAACGGTACCCCGGCGTGCAGCTGGACGTCGTGATCGACGATCGCTTCGTCGACCCGCTGAAGGATGGCTTCGACCTGGTCATTCGGGCCAACCCTGAGCCCAGCACGGATCTGGCCGGACGCTGCTTCCTTCGCGACCGGCCGACGGTCGCCGCGGTGCCGTCGCTGACGCGCCCGGCCGACGGCGGCGAGTTCCCGGCCATCGTCCTGCGCGCGGCCCAGGGTGCCGAGCCCTGGCGCGTGAGGGTGACCGATGGCGTGTCCACGCTGACGCCGCGCGAGGTGCTTCGTCTTTCGTCGATGGCGATGATTTACGACGCCGCGCTCGAGGGAATCGGCGCGGCGATCCTCCCCGCGTCGCTCATCCGGAAAGACCTCGAGGAAGGCAGGCTCGTCGAGTGGGGGCGTATCGACGGGCGCGGTCTGGAGGTCTGGGCGTTGTACCCGCCACAGCGGCATGTCTCCCGTAAAGTCTCCGCCTTCATCGGCATGCTGGTCGAGCAGTTCAGGGATGCGTCGCCGTCGCACTTCGACGATATCTGAGACCCCGGTGCGTTGACACGTGTCGCCGTACCGACGAAAGTCGACCGTCATCCAATGTCGGGAGCGCGCCCTTGAATCGTCGTGACTTCGCGAAGGCGCTTGCCTTCGCCGGCACCATCGGGAGCGGCCTCTGGCCGGTTGCCAGGTCGACAGGGGCTCCGCTCATCGGCACGCGAGCGGGCGTCATCGTCGATCCGGTCCACATGCAGCAGTTGCAGCAGTCCTTCCTCGACCTTCGCTTCGGCATGTTCATCCATCTGAATATGGCGACCTTCGAAGAACGCGAATGGGGCGATCCGCTGCTCTCGCCGAAGCTGTTCGATCCGAAGCATCTCGACACCGACCAGTGGGCGCGCGCGGCGACATCCGCGAACATGGGCTACGCGTGCCTGACCACGAAACACCACGACGGCTTCTGCCTGTGGCCGACGAAAACCGGCAGCGCGAACGTCATGCAGTCGTCGTATCCGCACGATGTGGTGCGCCGCTACGTCGACTCGTTCCGAAAGGCCGGGCTCAAGGTCTGCCTGTATTTCTCGATCCTCGACCTGCGTCAGGACATCCGCGCGCGCACCGTCACACCCGAGAAGATCGCGCTGATCAAGGCGCAGCTCACGGAGCTGCTCACGGGCTACGGGCCGCTCACCGCGTTGATTCTCGATGGATGGAACGCATCGTGGTCGCGCATTTCTTATGCTGAGTTACCGTATCGCGAGATCTACGACCTTGTGAAGTCCCTGCAGCCGGACTGCCTGGTGACGGACCATAACGCGGGAAGCTATCCGGGCACGGCGCTCTACTACACGGATATCAAACAGTACGAGCAGCACGCGGGCCAGAAGATTCCCGCGAACAGTCCGGTGCCGTCGCAGTCAGGTACGACGTTGCAAAGCGACTGGTTCTGGAAGAAGGCCTACCCCACCTCCGAGCTCGCCTCGGCGAAGACCATCGTCGACGAGTGGCTGGTGCCGTTCAACGAAAACCATTGCAACCTGATCCTCAACGTGGCGCCCAATCGCGACGGCCGGTTCGACGACAACGCGGTGGCGCGGCTCGCCGAGATCGGTTCACTGTGGAAGAACACGGGCCCGGCGCCGAAGGTGGGTCGCGCGGTGCTCATCACCACGCCCGACCTGGCCGCCGGCAAGCCCGCCTGGGCCAGCGCCAGTGACGAGGCGGTGGGGCCCGATCTCGCGTTCGACGATGATTACCGCTCGTACTGGCTGGCGGACAAGGGGAAGACCGACGGCTGGATCGAGATTCGATCCGAACAGCCGGTGTCGTTCAATACGATATCGATCGTCGAGCCGATACATGCCGATGGCTATGGCGATACGTCCAGGATCACCCGTTACAAGGTGGAGATGGAGCGTGACGATGGCTGGGTGCAGATCGCCTCCGGCGGTACCCCGGCCCCGTACCAGTTTCACGAGATCGGGCGCGTCACGGCGAAGCGGGTGCGACTGACGGTGTTCGGCAGGCAGCCCGGGGTGACCGAGCTGGGTCTGTACGACGAGCCGCGCTGACCGAGTCCGGCCGCACGAGCGGTACTCTTCACACCTTTAAAACCAGTCACTTGCCACCATTTAAGAGGGCTGAGCGCCAGCCGTGGAGGTGAGTCATGGCAACCGGATGGGCGGGTGACACCGCCGTACAGGACCAGATCGACGCGACCATCGAAGACGCCGTAAAACGGGCGCGCAGCCATATGCCCAGCGGCCCGGGTCTCGAGCACTGCGAAGCGTGCGACAAACCGATCCCGGACGCGCGCCGCAAAGCGGTGCCTGGCGTACGCCTGTGCGTGGCCTGCCAGGAAGAGGCCGATCGCGAGGAAGCCAGCTTCAGCGGCTACAACCGCCGCGGCAGCAAGGATAGTCAGCTGCGTTGACCGCGCCCGGTACAATCGCGGGCTCCCCCGCAGTACCGGCAGACATCCGCATGCTCGAACACCTGATCCTCGCCCGTCACGGCGAAACCGAATGGAATGTGGCCGGACGCGCACAAGGCCGCGCGGACAGCCCGCTTACCGCGGCGGGCATCGAACAGGCACGGTCGCTGGGACGCGTGCTCGCCGCGCGGGGCGTGGAGCACATCGTGACATCCACGCTGGGGCGGGCCATGCACACGGGTGAAGTCGCCGCGGGCATCGTCGGTTGCACCACCACCGTGGACGCGCGTCTGGTCGAGCGGGCGTTCGGCGTGCTGGAGGGTCGTTCGGTCGCGGACGTGTTCGAGGAAGATCCGGCGATGGTCGCGGTGTTGCGTGGCCATGATCCCGCCGTCGCCGCGGTGGGCGGCGAGTCGCTGCATGAGGTGGCGTCACGTATGCTCGCCGCGTTGGCGGATATTCGTGCGTTGCCGTACCGGCGCGTGGCGGTGGTGACGCACGGGCATTGCATGACGGCGACGCTGGGTGCGCTTCTGAACGGTGGCGAGTACGCGAGTTACCGGCATGGCAATTGCGGATACACGCCGCTGGGGGTGAACTCCGACGGGTTCATCGTCGACCGGTGGAACATCAGTCCGGTCGAGGTCGCGACGGCCTGATTATCCCGGATCCTGCATCGTCTCATCCGCATCTCGTCGGATAGTCTTCATTCGCTTCCACCCCTAGCTTGGTAGTCGACCCGTCGCGCATCGCGACGACGCACTCCGAGGTGGGCACCATGAGCAAGACCTGGTTCATTACCGGCACGTCCTCCGGCTTCGGCCGCCTTCTGACCGAAATGCTGCTGGCGCGAGGTGACCGTGTCGTCGGCACGCTGCGCCAACCCGGCGCCCTCGACGATCTCAGGACGCGGTATGGCGACGCGCTCGATGTCGTCATCATGGACCTGACGAACACCGCGTCGATCCGCGAAGGCGTCCAGAAAGCCTTCGACGGAAGTCGCGTCGATATCGTTGTCAACAACGCGGGCTACGGGCTCTTCGGTGCGGCGGAAGAAGTCACCGACGAGCAGATCCAGCGCATCATCGATACCAATCTCATCGGATCCATCCAGGTCATCCGTGCCGCCATCCCCCGGCTGCGTGAGCAGGGTGGTGGCCGTATCGTGCAGGTGTCGTCCGAAGGCGGCCAGATCGCCTATCCCAACTTCAGCCTGTACCACGCATCGAAGTGGGGCATCGAAGGCTTCGTTGAAGCGGTGCTGCAGGAGGTCGCATCGTTCGGTATCGATTTCCTCATCGTCGAACCGGGTCCGTCGAAGACCGACTTCGGCAAGGGCCTGGTGACGCCTGAGCCGATGGCCATCTACGACGACACCCCGGTGGGCGAGCTTCGCCGCGGCATCTTGTCAGGCGCCTTCGTCATCCGTGGCAATCCCGAAAAGATGGCGCGCGCGATGATCGAAACCGTGGACCTAGACAACCCACCACGCCGGCTGGTGCTGGGCGGCGACGCCTACGACCACGTCGAGGCCGGACTCAGCGCGCGCCTCGAGGAACTTCGCACGCAGAAACGTGGCGCATACGACGCCGACGACGACGTAACGGCGTGAACGTGGCGACTGCCACGACGAGCCATCCCCCAGGTGCTGTCATGACAGCTTCAAGTCATTGAAATAAAACCATAATATTCGGATTTTCGCTAAAGTCCCGGCACGCGGAGCCGATAGGGAGGCACCCCCGCTCTCCCCGAGTGTGTCATGCCCTTTCCTCGCTTCGCCCTGCCGACGCTCACCCTGCGTGCACGTCTTTCGCTTCGTCTCGCCGGCACGATCTTTTTACTGCTGGCGCTCTGGATCGTCGGCGGGGTGCAGCTTCGCACCGCCGACGACCGCCTGCAGTCCGTGGTGACAGACACGCTGGCGCCCGTCGCCGATGTCGGTCACATCCAGAACGATTACAACGACCTGCTCGATGCGCTGGTGCATGCGACGCTGATGCGGTTGCCCTCCGCCGTCGACGACGCGGTCACCGCGATCGGCAGCAACCGCCATGACATCGACAAACAGTGGAGGTCGCTCACGGCCAGCGGCCTGGGCAAGGCGCAGGCCAAGCTGGTCACCCTGGCTGCCGAACACCGCAAGGCGGCCGATAAGGCGGTCGACGACGTCATCGAGCTGCTCAAGACGGAGCAGTTCGATCTGGCGCAGCTACAGCTTTCAAACGACGTCCAGTCGGCCGTCGGCCCCCTGAAGAGCGACTTCTCCAACCTCTTCGCGCTGGCGCTGGACAACGGCAAGGCCGAAGCCGCGGCACAGCGCGCCGACATTGCGAAGGGTGGCGTTTTCTCCGCGGTATTGCTCGGTATCGCTTTGCTGATCGCCAGCGTCATGGATGTCGCGATCATCCGCTCGCTTGGCCGGCGCCTGCGCCAGGCGGCGGACGTGGCAGCCTCCATCGCCGGTGGTACCCTGGGTACACGCGTCGAGATCGGTCGCGACGATGAGATCGGCAAGCTGCTGTCGTCGCTGGCGGCGATGGATGCCCAGCTCGGCAACGTGGTGACCCAGGTGCGCGACCGCGCCGACCACGTCGCTCACGCGGCCACCGGCATCGCCCGGGGTAACGAGGCGTTGAACGAGCGTACGCGCACGCAGTCCGCGCACGTCGACCTCACCACGGCCTCGATGAGCGAGATGGCTGGCGCGGTCTCGGACGGCCTGGGCCATGCGACCGCCGCCAGCCGTGCCGTCATCGACACCCGTGAGATGACGGACGAGGGCCACCGTGTGGCTCAGGATGCGGTCGGCAACATGCGCGAGATCCAGCGCACCAGCGAGCAGATGAGCGAGATGCTGGATCTGGTGGAGCAGATCGCCTTCCAGACCAATCTGCTCGCGCTGAATGCGGCGGTCGAGGCGGCGCGGGCGGGCGAACATGGCCGTGGCTTCGCTGTGGTCGCTTCCGAGGTCCGCGCACTGGCGCAACGCTGCGGCGCAACCGCCAGGGACATTCGTGCCCTGGTCGCGGCCAGCGATGAGGCGGTGCAAGCCGGCGTCGTGTCGGTGGATCGCGCGGGCCAGGTGCTGCACAGCATCGCGGACCGCGTGGTGACCCTCAGCGGTCTCGTCGCCTCGGTGATGGACGCCACCCGTGGACAGAGCGAAGGCATCGCACGCATCGGTGGGGCCATTCGTGGCATCGATGAGACGACACGCGAGAACGCGGCGCTCGTGCAGCAGGCGGCCTCGGCCAGTCACGCGATGCGCGAGAGCGCGGAAATCCTTCGCCGCGAGGTCGCCTACTTCGTGCTGGAAAGCGAGGCGGCGTAACGCTCGCTCACCATCCCGCGGGCATGGACGCCCGACGCGCGGCCGGCTCCTGCCTGCCGGCCGTTGCAACCTTAGAAGGTGGTCCGTCAGACGGTCTCGCGGACCGCTTTCAGGGTCTTGTACAACGTCGCGCGCGACAGCCCCAGCAGGGGCGCAACATAGGAAGCGGCGTTACGCACGTCGAACAGGCCGCGGCTCTCGAGCAGTCGCACGAGGGCCTCGCGCTGCTCGATCGCCATCACCGCCAGCGTCGTGCCGTGATCGGTGAGGAACTGCCCGACGAGATCGTTGACCTCCTCGCGCCAGTCGTTGCGAAAGAGCGCGGAGGGCTTTGCCTCGGTTTCACCGAACCGCAGGAAGTCCTTCGCCATGGCCTGCATCGACTCGAACATGCTGACGTCGACGTTGATGCACAGCAGTCCCACGGCGCGTCGGCGCCCGTCGCGAAGCACGGCGGTGATCGACTTCAGTCGGCGTCCGTCCCAGTTCGTCTTGGAATACGGGCCGATCACCGCTTCGTCCAGCGATTCGATATCGTCCAGTTCCGTCAGCGAGTCATCGCCCGGATGACGCGGCGACAGACGGTTGGCGATGTGACGAATGGTTCCCGTACCGAGATCGTGGATCACGACCTCGGCATGCGGACGCAGCACGGTGGCGATCGCATCGGCGACGGGGACGAAGGCGGCAAGAAAATCGGACATGCGCGGATCATCGCCCGCGGCAATACATCGAGTCCAGCGTGGACATTTCGTCGTGTATCCTCACGTCATCGGAAGGAAGGGACGCATGAAGATCGGCATCGTGGGCTACGGAACGGCGGGGCAGGCCAGCGCCATCCTCTTATCGGAACGCGGGCACGACGTGACCGTTTTCGAAAAGAGTCCGTCGCTGGGTCCCGTGGGCGCGGGATTTCTGTTGCAGCCGACGGGCCTTGCCGTACTGGAACGGATGGGCCTGCTCCCACGCGCGCTCGCGCTGGGTCAGCGTATCGATGAACTCCACGGCGCCACGCCACGCGGGCGGGCGGTCATGGCCATGCGCTATGCCGATCGTCGTGCGGAATGCTTCGGCCTGGGTATGACGCGCGGCGCGCTCTTCGAATTGCTGCGCGAGGCGCATGTCGGCGCAGCTCAGGTACGCACGGGACATCGTATCGTCGCGTACGACCCGACGGCGGGGACGGTCCGCGACGAGGCCGACGCGGTACACGGCCCCTATGACCTGGTGATCGCAGCGGATGGCGCGCATTCCGCCTTGCGAACACACTGCGAAGGCAACGTTCGCCGCGAACGCATGTATCCATGGGGCGCTGTGTGGTGCCTCCTGCGTATCGACGACTGGCATGCGCCCACACACCTGCTGCAGCGCTACGCGGGCACGAAATGCATGATCGGCATGCTCCCCGTGGGTGAACGGCCAGGGCACGAGGGGCGCTGGGTCACGTTCTACTACAGCCTTCCCGGGGACGCGGTCGAACGGTTCGACGATGGTGCCATCGATGGGCTGAAGGCGCAGGTCGCCACGCTGTGGCCCGAGCTCACACCGCACATCGCGCATCTGGACCGGGCGGAACAACTCAATCGTGCCCGCTATCGCGACGTGGTGCTGCGTCAGCCTCATCGCGGCCGCCTCGTCATCATCGGCGACGCGGCGCATGCCATGAGTCCGCAACTTGGGCAGGGCGTCAACATGGCGCTGCTGGACGCGGCGGCCCTCGCCGAGTGCCTGGATGAACAAGCCGATGTCGGGCAAGCGCTCGAGGCGTACCGCGGCCAACGCCACGCGCATGTCCGCATATACCAGCGCATGAGCCGCTGGCTGACCCCGCTGTTCCAGTCCGATTACACGGTGCTCGCGTGGTGGCGCGACCTCTGCTTCGGTCCGCTGGGCAAGGCCCCCGGCGCTCGCCGGCCCATGCTCAGCATCCTCACCGGCGAAGCGGGGCATCGGCGGCGGTCACCCGCTACAAGCGGGACCAAACCGTCGCCATTACATTCGGGCTAGATATATATTCCGCCACTGGGGCGCGGGAAACCGGAAATTCGCATGAAACGTGTGCTGCTGACCATGGCGTTGTCCTTGTCGCTCGCTTCGACGGCCACGGCGGCCGTGCCGGTGTGGGGTGCGAAGCAATCCAGCGCGGCCGATGTGCCGCCGTCGCAGCTGAAACCGGGCGAATGGATATGGGGTGGGCGAGATGCCTCACCCGGGCCCATGGCCGTGATTGTGAGCCTGACAGAGCAGCGCGCGTACGCGTATCGCAACGGCATCCTCATCGGTGTCAGTACCGTGAGCACCGGAAAAAAAGGCTACGAGACGCCCACCGGCGTGTTCACGATCCTGCAGAAGGACAAGGACCACCACTCCAAGAAGTACGACAACGCACCGATGCCGTACCAGGAGCGCCTTACCTGGGACGGCGTCGCCTTGCACGCGGGCGGATTGCCGGGTTATCCCGAATCGCACGGCTGCGTGCATCTGCCGACGGAGTTCGCGCGGTTGCTGTTCGAGTCGACCAACATGGGCATGACCGTGGTGGTCGCGAAGGAAGGCACCGCGCCCGTGACCGTCGTCCACCCGAGTGCGGTGATCCCGATCGATCCGCGCAACGGCGCGGACCTCGATCTGCCACCGCTGGCCGAGGGCGAGCCATACCGCTGGAATCCCGATGCCTCGCCCACGGGTCCCATCTCGATGGTGCTCAGTGTGCCGGACGGCCGCGTCGTGGTCTTCCGCAACGGCATCGAGATCGGCCGCAGCCGCGTCGAAGTCAACGACCCGTTGACCGGTACGCACGCCTTCATCGTCGGGCAGGGCTATATGGCCGATACGCCGAGCCGCGCGGGCCTGCGGATGCCCAACTGGATCACCATCGGCATCCCCGGGCACGGCGACGAAGCAGGCAAGGTCGTGGATGACGCCCTCGCCGACCGCGTCGCGGTGCCGCGCGAATTCATGGAAAAACTGCTGCCGCTGTTGACGCCCGGCTCCGTGTTGCTTGCGACCGACGAAAGCGTGTCGCCGGCGAGCACCGGCGGGAAGGTCGAGGTGATCGACTCGAACCCGCCGGGCGTCTGACGCGAAGCGCTTCAGTTGGGCAGCGGCAACGAGATCGCCTTGCTCTTCACCGTGGCGCTCAGCGTCGGGAACGGATCGATACCGGTTTCGTCGATGATCGTGTCGACCGACACGACCGCGCAGACCGGTGTGTCGACGTTGGAGCAGCGCCATACGGCGGCGCCGCCCTCGGCCGGAATGTAAACCGCCTTCCAGGTGTAGTTGGGCACGATGACGGCATCCGCGCCGATCGTATCGGGCGTGGGGCCATCGAAGGCGGGGCCCGTGACGACCCAGGCCTCACCGTCTTCTGTCACCAGCGTGCGCAGGCTGGTTTCGATGCGCTCCCACTTGCCCGTGTTGAGCGTGTGGTTCTGCGGCACCATGTTCGCGAGCGAGAAGCTCTGCTTCTGCGCCGCGGCGTTGGGCTCATCGCCCGACGGTGTCATGTGGCCGCGGTCGTAGCCACTGCCCTTGTAGTCGGCCAGCTGGGAGCGATCCTCCTCGGGAATGGCGGTTTCCGCGTGGAACGCGTCCTTTCGCGGCGTGTTCTGCGCATCGGCGATCTGAGCGGCGGTGAGGTGTTCGGCGGACCAGAGCGGCCCCTTGGTCACGCCCGATGCGATCAACGCATAGGCATCGTTGCAGACGACGGTGGTGCGTTCGGCGAGCGACGTGTCGATGAGGTCGGGCGCCTGTTCCCCCTGAAAAAACTGTGGGCAAGCGGTGTCGGAGGCGTGGACCACACCGGCGACGGTGAAGACGACGACGGCGCAGAGTACGCGTGCGAAGCGATCGAGCATGTTGATTCCCCAGGCGATTGGAGATTTCCCCTGTTCGCGAGCGGTGTCATTCTTGCCACGTCAGATGACGTGCGTGGGACACCCGTGTGCTGAAAGTGGGATGCGCGTCCCACTTCGGGTAGTCATTCGCAGAATCCGTTCTCGCCGATCGCTTCGCTGAGATAGGTCACGAAAGACGCGATGCGTGCCGAAATCGCGGTATTGCGGTAGTACACGGCGTTGATCGGCTGGCGAAACTCGGTACGGTGTTGCGGCAGTACTTCGACCAGCCGGCCCGCGGCGCGATCCGCGTGCGTCATGAAGTCGGAGAGGCAGACGATGCCGTTGCCTTCGATCGCCAGCTGACGAAGGGTCTCGCCACTCGCGGCACGGATAGTCGGTTTGATGCGTACGGGTAAGTGCTTCTCGTCGAGCAGCGGCCACTCGTTGAGCGAGTCGGGCTCGGTGAAGCCGAGCAATGAGTGCTTCGGTAGATCCGCGGGCGTGCCTGGCTCGCCATGGCGAGCGAGATAGGCCGGACTGGCGAGACAACGTATCTGACTCGTTCCGATCGGTCGCGCGTGCAGGGTGGAGTCCTTCAGACGCCCGATGCGCAAGGCCACGTCGGTGCGTCGCTCGAGCAGGTCGATAAAGCCTTCGCTGCTGAGCAGTTCGAGCTCGACGTCGGGAAACCGCTCGCGATAGCCCGCGATCAGCGGTACCACCACGTGCAACATGAACGGCGTGGCGGCATCGACGCGCAGCCGGCCCGCCGGTCGGCTCTGTCGCGTCGCCATCTGCTCTTCCGCGTTTTCGACGGCGGCGACGATCTCGCGGGCACGTTCGAGAAACGCCTCGCCCTCATCGGTGAGTTCCAGCCGCCGTGTGGTCCGGCGCAACAGCGTGGTCTTCAGCTTCTGCTCCAGCCGTGCGAGCGTGCGGCTCGCCGCGGACACGGTCTGGTCCAGTTGCTGCGCGGCGCTGGTGATCGACCCGGTATCGACGACTGCGATGAAGTTCTGGATTTCGTCGAGGGTGATGTTCATGGCTCTGCTTATACCCGAGTCAGGGGATGGCGTAGCGCGTGCTGCGGCCACCGCCCGGAAGACGGACGAGACAGCCTTTATCGAGCAGCTCGGCGAGATGACGCGTGGCGGTGGCTTTCGAAACCCCGGCGACCGCGCCGTACTGCGACGCGCTGATGCCGTGCGCGAATCCGCGCTCACCGCCATCGAGCAGGCGGTTGAGCACCTTGACCTGCTCCGCTGAGAGATGGTCGGCCCGATGCCGGTTCCAGAAACGGGCCTTCGCCAGCACGCGGTCGATCTGTGCGAGGGCACGCTCCAGGCTGTCCTTCAGCGTGGTCAGAAACCAGAGCAGCCATGGGGTGATGTCCAGCCCGCCCTTCTGGCTCGCTTTGAGGATGTCGTAATAGCCCTGCCTGTCGGCCAGGATGCTCACCGACATGGCATGAAAACGAATCGCCTCATGGCCGGCTTGTGCGAGTGCCAGATCGGTGAGCGCGCGGGTCAGGCGGCCGTTGCCATCGTCAAAAGGATGCAGGGTGACGAACCAGAAATGCGCGAGGCCTGCACGCAGCAGCGGATCCAGCGTGCGGTCCTCGCGGCTGGCGTCGAACCAGGCGAGAAAGGCGGTGAGCTGCTCTTCGAGGCCATCGCGGGGCGGCGCCTCGAAGTGAACGATGGGGCGACCGATCCGGACCGAGACCACCTGCATCGGCTCCTTGCCGCGCAGCTCACCCACATGAATACGCGACGGGAGCATCGAATCGCCCGTCGGAAAGAGCCAGACATGCCAGCGAAGCAAGCGAGCCATATCGAGTGGGGAGTCGTACCCGTGCGTTGCGTCCACCATCAACGAGGCGAGGCCCTCACTACGTGGCGTCGCGCCCTTGGTATCGGTGACCACGCCGAGCCGTCGCGCGAGTGATGAGCGGACCGACGCCGCGTTGAGCGTCTCACCCTCGATGGCGGACGAGGTGATGACGTTGCGGAGCAGGCTGTCGAGTTCTTGAGAGGCTTCGACATCGTCAGCCACCGTGCCTGCAAGTCCGAGCAGTTTGCCCTGCAGCAGATGGCATTCGCGCAGCGGTGTGGACAGCGCCTGTTCGTCCCAGTGGAAGGTGGGCCATCCGGATTGCTGCCAGATCCAGCGGGGCGAGTACGATGTCATGAGCCGATTATACGGCCTATTCGGCTCACGAAATGAGCCGAATAGGCCGATTATTCGGCTCATGAGCCTATTCTGTCCGGGTAGAACGACGGCGGCGAGGCTCAACTATCGCGATGCCGCCGTGCCCGTCGTGCTCGCCAAGACGACCGCCATCGCGGCAGGATGCCGGCAGTGCCGTGCAGGTACGCGAACCGTGCAGGCACGGCGAGGCGTATCTCGGTGCCGCGAAGCGGCGCCGTGCGCAGGGTGAATCGGGCACCGATGTGCGCCGCGCGTTCGCGCATCCCGATGACACCGAAGCGCTTGTCCTCGTGCGGTACGACAACGCTCTCCAGAAAGCCCACGCCATCGTCGTTCACCGCGACCTGCAGCACCCGTCGCGAGAACTGCAGCGACACCGCGATGATCCGCGCGTGGCTGTGCTGAATCGCATTACCCAGTGCTTCCCGCACGATGCTGTAGATCTCGTCCTGCACCAGGCCGTTGACGTTGCGGGGCTTGCCTGAGACGTGCACGACGATGGTCTCGTCCATGTCGCGGGCGAGCATGGCCAGACGGTCCGCGAGCTCGCCACCCGACGTGCGTCCCGAACGCAGACCCTGTACGCGATCGCGACCCTCGACCAGCAGATGCTCGGCGCGGTCGATGGCCCGCTCCAGCGCAGCACGCGATGCGTCGTCGTCGGACAGGCGGTCGACCAGCGCCTGGAAGCGAAGGACCAGCCCTTGCGCGCCTTGCAGCAGCGTGTCGTGCAGCTCGCGGGCGATGCGCTCCCGTTCGTTGTGGCGTTCGTTGAGGCGCAGCCGCAGCTGGCTGGTCAGCGCGCCGACACGCCAGCGATGCACCGACCATATGAAAGCGCCGAGCACGAGCACGCACAGCAGCTTGAACCACACGGATTCGATGAAACGCGGCAGCACTTCGATGTCGACCGTCTCCGCGCGATTCCAGCGCACGCGGTCGTACGAGGCCTCGACGATGAACGTATAGCGTCCCGGTCGTAATTGCCCGTAGGACGCCTCGCGACGCGATCCGGCGTCGTGCCAGCCCGCGTCTTCGCCGTCCAGCCGGTAGCGGAACGTCACGCCATTGGGATAGCCCGGGGCGATGGCGGTATAGGACACATCCAGGTCGCGGCTCCGTTTCATGACGACGACGGCATCGGGATCGAAGCTCTTGCCGCCGGACACGATGCGACGGATGACCGTGGGCGGCGGCGGCCGTGGCGCTGGCTGCCGCGTGGGATCGAGCCAGGCCAGGCCTTGCGCGCCGGCGAACCAGAGGCGACCGTCACGCGACGCAAGGGCGGTGGGCAGCGGGCGCACGAGTTGCGCGGGGCCGCCCAGACCATCTTCCATCGTCAGCGGATCGACATGCGCGGGACGCTCCGGATGAGCAAGCACCGCCCGCCACTCGCTGCGCGTAAAGTGTGTGACACCGGCCGTACCGTAGATCCAGATGCCGCCGTCCTTGCTCTCGACGATGCCGGTGGCGGAATCCAGCGCGCCCGCCCGGTCGGGCACGACGCGCACGAACCGGTCGCCGTCCAGGAAGGTAAGCGCGTGCTCGGCTGCGACCACCAGATGGCCGTCCACACTGGCGATCGCCGTCACCGGACCCAGTCCAAGGCCCTGGTCGGCGCCGTACCGCGTCAGCTTCGTGCCGTCCAGCAGGGCGACCGACCCGTCCAGGTAACCGAACCACGGTCGCCCCTGGCGGTCCACGTGGATGAGTGCGGGGGCCAGTTCGGGGAACGCGGCGATCTGCGCCGCCGGCACCCAGCCGTCGTCGTCCAGCGCGAAGACACCCATCAGGCGCATGGAGATCCACAGGCGACCGGCGCCGTCCCGCGCGATCGCCTGTACGATGGCATCGCGCGCCGCGGCACCGCGTGGCAGGTCGACGGCCACGGGTCGCCCGTCGCGCATGCGCCACAGCTTGCCGGTGCCACCGAGCCAGACCGTGCCGTCGGTATCGCGAAACGCACTGACCACCGCGCCACCGAAGCCGGACAGCGCCACCGGATCGGGCGTCAGTGCCCAGAGGCGATCCATGTGAACGCTACGCGCCGATGTCCCCGTAAACACGCGGCCGTCGCCATCCTCGACCAGCGCGAAGTAAGACTCCGTGCTGGGAAACCGCACACGCGCGAGCCAGCTGTCGCGGAAGCGGTCGACGCCCATCTTCGTACTGACCCACACGTCGCCGTCGCGATCTTCCATCAGCGTCATCGTGGCCTCGGAGCTCAGGCCGGCCGATTCGCCGAACGTCTGCGGCACCGAGGCGTCGAATCCGTGCATGCCCTCGCGCTGCACGTCCTGCCAGCTGCCACGGCAGAGGTCGGCAGGGCAGGCCACGGTCCAGAGATTGCCGTCGCGGTCGAACGTCACCGTATCGCTGTTCGCGCGCTGCTCCCGGTCGATCGCGTGGGGCTTGCCCCAGTCGCCTTCCGCGAGACGTACCTGCCCGCCGCCATGGTCGATGACCACGATCCGGCCCTGCGGTCCGCGCAACAACATGCCACCGCCGTGAGGCGAAAGCTCGATACGTTCGAAGTGCCGTGCATGCGGTGCCAACCGGTAGAAGCCCGCCGGCGCGCCGATCCACAGTCCGCCGCGACCGTCGTCGAACAGCTGCTTAGGTCTGTCGGGCACACCCCAGCTGGCATCGATGTGCTTCCAGCGCACGCCGTCGAAGCGGAACAGGCCGACTTCGGTCACACCCCATATCGCGCCGTCACTCGCCGAACGCATACCGAGCACGACGACGCCATGCGGCAATCCATCCGCCTGGTCGTACAGCGTGACAGCGCCATGCCTGAGGCGTGCGACGCCGCCATTGGCGAGGCCGACCCAGAGGTCGCCACCAGGCGCGGCAAAAAGGCTCCATGTCGCGTTGGTTTCGTTGGACATCGGTGGCAGCAACGGCACTTTCTCGAACGAGAAGCCGTCGTAGCGGTACAGCCCCGCCGGCGTGCTGAGCCACAGCCAGCCATCCTCGGTCTGCGCCATGGCGGTCGCACCGGCGGGCGCGCCGTCTTCGCCGCGTAACGCGGTGTGCTGCAGCTGGGCGAGCGTGCGCGTGGCGTCGGTCGCTCTTGCGCTGTATGACGCACTACATAGCGTCAGGCACGCGAGAAGCGCCACGGCTTTCATGAAACCCATACATCGCGTCATTCGAAATTTGTTATCAATCACAGGGCATTTTACGCCTTAACATCAGGCGAGTAAGGCAGGCCATCCCGGTCGATCGCATCGACACTGACAGAGGCCCACCCAAGTGGACACAGTGAACGCACCAAAACTTTCTCGTCGCACCTTCCTCAAGTTGGGTGCGGCCACCGCCAGCGCAACCGCCGTACCTCCCTTTGTCGCCAGGGCCGCGACGCCGGCACCGCCCCGGCAGCCGGTCACGGCAACACTGTCGATGCACGTCAACGGCAAGCCGCAATCGCTGACGCTGGATACGCGCACCACTCTGCTCGACGCCTTGCGCGAGCATCTGCACCTCACCGGCACCAAGAAGGGCTGCGACCATGGTCAGTGCGGCGCATGCACGGTCATCGTGGACGGACGCCGCATCAACAGCTGCCTGACCCTGGCGGTGATGCACGAGGGCGCAAAGGTCACGACCATCGAAGGCCTCGGCACGCCGCAAAAGCTTCACCCGATGCAGGCCGCCTTCGTGAAACACGACGGCTACCAGTGCGGCTACTGCACGCCCGGACAGATCTGCAGCGCCGTCGCCGTACTCGACGAAATTCACGATGACATTCCAAGTCACGTGAGCGGCAGCCTCACCACACGGGCCTCGGTCAGTGCGACAGAAATCCGCGAACGCATGAGCGGCAATATCTGCCGTTGTGGCGCGTACTCCAACATCGTTGAAGCGATCAGCGAAGTAGCGGGGAGCAAGGCATGAAGCCCTTCACGTACGAACGTGCCACCAGTCCCGCCTCCGCCGCTTCCGCCGCGGCTCGCCAGCGGAATACGAAATTCATCGCCGGCGGCACTAACCTGCTCGACCTGATGAAGCTCGAGATCGAGCAGCCCGAGCATCTCATCGACGTCAACGGTCTCGATCTGGATACGATCGCGGCGACCGAAGACGGTGGTCTGCGCATCGGGGCACTGGTACGCAATACGGATCTTGCCGCCGATGCACGCGTGCGGCGTGACTATGGTCTGCTGACGCGCGCACTCGTCGCGGGTGCGTCGGGCCAACTGCGTAACAAGGCTACGACGGCCGGCAATCTGCTGCAGCGGACGCGTTGCCCGTATTTCTACGACACCAATCAGGCATGCAACAAGCGCCTGCCGGGCAGCGGTTGTGCCGCCATCGGTGGCTTCAGCCGGTCGCATGGCATCGTCGGTGTCAGCACCTCCTGCATAGCGACCCATCCGAGCGACATGGCGGTCGCCATGCGGGCGCTCGATGCCACCGTCGAAACCGTTCAGCCGGACGGCAAGACACGACGTATCCCCATCGCGGACTTTCATACGCTGCCCGGTGCGACACCGCACATCGAGAACGTGCTGGCGCCCGGCGAGCTGATCACCGCGGTGACACTGCCGAAGCCGCCAGGCGGCACGCATATCTATCACAAGGTACGCGATCGCGCGTCGTACGCATTCGCGCTGATTTCCGTCGCCGCCGTGGTGCAGAAGGATGGCAGCGGCCGTGTGGCGCTGGGTGGTGTGGCGCACAAGCCATGGCGCGTGGAAGCGGCCGAGGCGGCACTGCCGCAGGGCGCGAAGACGGTCACCGCAACCCTGCTGGCCGGTGCGCAACCGACCGGGGAGAACGCGTTCAAGATTCCGCTGGTGGAGCGCACACTAAGCGCGGTACTGGCCGAGGCGAGGGGCTGAGCCATGAAATTCGATAAACCCGCCACGACCAATCCGATCGATCGCATGAAGGTCGTCGGCCAGCCGCATGACCGGATCGACGGACCGTTGAAAACGACCGGCACGGCACCCTACGCCTACGAGCAGCACGCCGCCACGCCGGACCACGCCTACGGTTACATCGTGCCCGCCGCGATCGCCCACGGCCGCATCGTCAACATCGACACCAGCGTCGCGCGACGGGCGCCAGGCGTGCTCGCCATCGTCACCGCGGCCGACGCGGGAAAACTTGGCAAGGGCAAATACAACACGGCCACCTTGCTGGGTGGCCCGGAGATCCAGCACTACCATCAGGCGATCGCTGTGGTGGTCGCGGAGACCTTCGAACAGGCGCGCGCCGCCGCGTCGCTCGTGCATGTCGATTACGCGCGCACGCCGGGACAGTTCGATCTGGCCGCGATGAAAGACGGTGCCATCAAACCGGACGATCCCGATGCGGACACCTCGCGCGGTGACTTCGCCGGGGCGTTCGCCGCCTCGCCGGTCAAGCTCGATGCGACCTATCGCACGCCCGACCATGCGCACGCGATGATGGAGCCCCATGCCTCCATCGCGAAGTGGGAGGGCGACAAGCTCACCCTGTGGACATCGAACCAGATGATCAACTGGGGTAAGGGCGATGTCGCGCTTACGCTCGGCATCCCGAACGAAAACGTGCGTCTGATCTCCCCGTACATCGGCGGTGGCTTCGGCGGCAAGCTGTTCGTCCGTTCCGACGCCCTGCTCGCCGCGCTGGGCGCGCGCGCGGCCCGGCGTGCCGTCGCGGTCACGTTGCCGCGTCCGGTCATGTTCAACAACACCACGCATCGCCCGGCGACGATTCAGCGCATTCGCATCGGCACGGACACGGCGGGGAAGATCCAGGCCATCGCCCATGAAGGCTGGTCGGGCGATCTGCCCGGTGGTGGCCCCGAAACGGCCGTCCAGCAGACGCGCCTCCTCTACGCGGGTGCCAACCGCATGACGGCGACACGTCTTGCCGTGCTCGACCTTCCCGAGGGCAACGCTATGCGCGCGCCGGGCGAGGCGTCCGGGCTGATGGCCCTCGAGATCGCCATGGACGAAATGGCCGAGAAGCTGAAAATGGATCCGGTCGAGTTCCGCATCCTCAACGATACCCAGGTCGACCCCGAGCATCCGGAGCGCCCGTTCTCCCAGCGGCAGCTGGTGAAGTGCCTGCGCGACGGTGCCGAACGGTTCGGCTGGAGTAAGCGGAGCCAGACCCCCGGCGGCGTACGTGACGGCCGCTGGATCGTGGGCATGGGCGTCGCCGCCGCCATCCGCAACAATCTGGTGATGAAGTCCGGCGCGCGCGTTCGTCTGGGCAAGGACGGCCGGGCCACCGTCGAAACCGACATGACTGACATCGGCACGGGCTCGTACACGATCATCGCGGCGACCGCGGCCGAGATGCTCGGGCTGCCTCTGGACGCCGTGAACGTCACGCTTGGTGACTCGTCCTTGCCCGTATCGTCCGGTTCCGGCGGACAGTGGGGCGCGAACAGCTCGACGGCCGGCGTGTATGCGGCCTGCGTCAAACTCCGTGACGCTATCGCAGCAAAGCTGGGTCTCGATCCCGCCACCGCCGTTTTCGAAGACGGCCACGTCGCCGCCGGTGGCCGCACGCTGCCGCTGGCACAGGCCACGCGCGACGGCGAACTGGTCGCGGAAGACACCATGGAATACGGCGACCTCGCCAAGAAGTACCAGCAGTCGACCTTCGGCTCGCACTTCGTCGAGGTGGGTGTCGACGCCGCGACGGGTGAGATCCGTGTGCGGCGCATGCTAGCCGTCTGCGCGGCGGGGCGCATCCTCAACCCCAAATCCGCGCGCAGCCAGGTGATCGGTGCGATGACCATGGGCGTGGGCGCGGCGTTGATGGAGGAGCTGGTCGTCGACAAGCGCCTGGGTTTCTTCGTCAACCACGATCTGGCGGGCTACGAGGTTCCGGTGCATGCCGATATCCCGCACCAGGAAGTCGTCTTCCTCGACGAGGCCGATCCGATCTCGTCACCGATGAAGGCCAAGGGCGTGGGCGAGCTGGGTCTGTGCGGTGTCGCAGCGGCGATCGCCAACGCCGTTCACAACGCCACCGGCGTACGCACTCGCGAATACCCCGTCACGCTGGATAAACTCCTCGACCGTCTCCCTGCGATGTCCTGATCGAGCGATGGTCCGGTTCGACTGCACGATGTGTGGCCGCTGCTGCCACGGCCTCCGCCTGCCACTGAGCCTGGCGGAGGCCGTGGGCTGGCTGCGCAACGGTCACGAGGTGCAGCTCTTCTGCGAAGCCATTCCCTGGCCGTCGGAACCGTCCGACGACAACCTTCCGGCCATGCACAAACGGCGACGTTCGTTCGAGGCGATGAGCGGCTCCCTGCCGATCCGGGTCATCGTGACGCTGATGGCGTCGTTCGACGGGCCGTGCCCCAACCTGCTGCCGGACAAGCGCTGCGGTATCTACGACCGCCGGCCGGCGACGTGCCGTATCTATCCCGCCGAGGTGAATCCGTTCATCGCGCTGGATCCTCGAGCCAAGCTCTGCCCACCGGAGGCCTGGGAAGGCGAGACGCCGATCATCGCGGACGACGGGCGCTGGGCCAATGCGGACCTTGCATCGACGATCGTGTGTTCGCGCGATGCCGACGCCTACGATGCGGCACTCAAGCCGCAGCTGTGCGCGATGCTCGGCTGCGCGACGGCGGCGTTGTCCAACGAGGGCATGGTGATTCATTCGCCGTCGCGCGAGGCGCTGCTCGCTGCGCTCAACGCGACGCTCGGTGCCGATGGCGATCGCTTTCCGGGCGACGACACGTCATGGCAGCTGGTGACGAACCGGCAGCCCACCCATGATGCGCTGGCCGAGATCGGCGCATCGCACGCGTCGCCCGCCGGCATGGCGGTCGCCGGACTCGACTATCTCGGATACTTCGCCACGGACCTCGTCTGATGGCGCCGCACGTTCAGGGCGACCCGTCGTCTGGCTCGGGATCGCCGTCGACGACGACACGGTTTCTGCCCTCGCCCTTGGCACGATAGAGCGCGGTGTCCGCGGCACGGCAGAGGCGCTGCACGTCGTAGCCGATGGTATCGGTACAGGCGACACCGATGCTCGAGGCCAGCGTGACCGAACCGTCCTCGGTCGACATAGGGTTGCCATGGACGGCGGATCGCATGCGCTCGGCGACGGCTCGGCCCTGTTCGCGTGACGTGGCCGGAAGCACCATACCGAACTCCTCACCGCCCAGTCGCCCGAACAGGTCGACCGGCCGAAGCTGCGCCTTGCACACCTCGACGGCGTGCTTCAGGGCCGCGTCGCCCACGGTGTGGCCGTAGGTATCGTTGACGACCTTGAAGTGATCGAGGTCGAGCGTGACGTAACAGGCGGGCGCCTGTCGCCGCTTCAGCTTACCGAGCATGCGCTCCATCTCGCCGATGAAGTGCTGCTGGATGAAAATTCCTGTCAGGCCATCATGGGCGGAGAGACGTTTGAACCGAAGCTGCGACCGTCTCAGCCTGACCATCCAGAGTCCGAGCGCCAACAGCGCAATGACCATCAGGGCGATATGCAGCCGGCTCATCTCCAGCGCCTTTTCGTCCAGCTCGCCCTGCAGCCGCAGGATGTCGTTCTCCTCGATCAGTTGCGCCGCCTGCATGCGCTGTGCGAGCACGCGCTGGCGTGCCGCCTGATAGGCCATCGCCCGTGCGTTGACATCGTGGCGAAAGCTCTGTTCCTGCCTGACGTATTGCTCGTGGTACCGGAGTGCCGCAGCGGCATTTCCGGACGCCTTCTCCACTTCGTAGAGCACCTGGTACGCATCCCTGAGCCACTCGTTGAAGTCGCCAGGGTGACTCATGGTGACGGCTTGCAGTGCCCAGCTTCGTGCTTCCGCGAGGTTACCCATCTGCTGGTACGCCTGGCCACGATGCTTGGTCATCGCCACGAGCGCGGGAAAGTAACCGCTCGCCCGAATGGACGGTTCGATCCGGTCGAGCACCGCCATTGCCTTCGTCGGCGCGCGCTCGGCGATGTACATGTCGACAAGGATGAGGGATGCCGCGTTTCCGATCACCGGCTCGCCATTCGCCGTACAGCTGGCGATGGCTTCCGCGAGTTCGGGACTCGTCGACGTCAGTCGCTTGAGGCCCTCCAGCGCGGCGGTCTTCATGTACAGGGCCGGGCAGGGCGATTCGCCGGGCGGTGTCGCCGGTACCATCATCTCGGCGTATTTCAGCGCGAGGTCCTGCTGTCCGGCGAAATTGAGCGTCTGCGAAAGGTGCGACAGCAGGGTGAAGCGTGCCTGCGGATCCGTGACGCGAGGGAGCATGTCTGTCGCACGATTCGCCTCGACATAGGCATCGGCATAACGCGCCTGAAGCGCGAGATTGTCCATCAGCAACGCCGTCGACTTGGCGACAAGCGCGGCGTCACCCGAGTGCGCGATGATCTCGCGGAAATCGGCTTCGGAGGCCGGATAGTGCCCCTCGAACATGCTTTCCCAGGCATCGTTGTAGCGCAGTCGCCACGTCTGCTTCGCGTCCATCTGCGGAAGATCGTGGTGGAGCTTCTCCAGCAGCGTCACGAAGCGGGCATGATCCTTCAGTCGAAGCTTCTCCGCCTGCATCATGCGCGTGTCGATGTCACCTGGTGAGGCGGCGGCCACAGCCACGCCGGAACAGGCCAGCAGAACTATCAGCGCAAAGCACAAACGACCGGTCATGCGGTGCCGCGGCGAGCAGGCAGTCCGAAGGGAAGAGGAAGCGGAAGGGTAGCCGTGTCGCCCGTATCGCCGTTGATTACGACGCGATTGCGGCCGGCGCGCTTCGCCTCGTAAAGCGCCGCGTCGGCGGCACGGCACAGCGGGGACAACTCATAGCCGAGTGTCTCGGTGCTGGCCAGACCCATGCTGGCGGAAAACGGAACGACGAGGTCATCCACGATCAGCGGCGACGCCTCGAACGCTGCGCGCAGCTGCTCTGCGATCACCATGCCCTGCAGGCAGGGCGCATCCACCAGCAGGATGCCGAACTCTTCGCCACCGAGACGACCGAATATGTCGGCGCGACGGAGATGTGCCTTCGTGATCGCTACAGCGTGTTTGAGCACCGCATCGCCTACGGCATGGCCGTGCGTGTCGTTTACTTGCTTGAAATGATCGAGGTCGAAGGAGACCAGGCATCCGTGACCACGGCGCCTTTCCAGGATGCGAAGCGAACGTTCGGCCTCGGTCATGAAGTGCTGGTGGTGGAAGATGCCGGTAAGGCCATCGCAGGCGGACAGCCATTTGAAACGCAGCTGAGAGCGTTTGATGCGGACCATCCAGAAGACGATCGACAGCAAGGCCAGCACCAGCATCACGATGTAGAGGCGGCTGGTTTCTACGGCTTTGCCGTCCAGGGCTTGCTGCAGGCGGAGAATGCGGTTTTCCTTGCTGAGGCCCTCGGTTTCGAGCTTCTCGGCCAGGAAGTGCTGGCGCGCAGCTTCATAGGCTACATTTCTGACATTGGCGTCACGAAGGTAGCCTTGGTCCTGGATGACGTAGTGTTCGTAGTAGTTCAGCGCTGCCGCATACCGGCCCTGACGCTTCTCTGTTGTGTAGAGCACTCGATACGCGAAGCGAAGAGCCTCGTTGATATCACCTGGATGACTCATTGCGACGGCGTCGAGTGCCGCCTTCTTTGCCTCGTTGGTCTTGCCAAGCTGTTCGAAGATCTGCGCCCGTTGACTTGCCAGGCTGAGAATGTGCTGGTAATAGCGTGTCGTCTGAATGACAGGGGTAATACGTTCTATCGTTGCCATTGCGTCTTCGAGTTTGTGCTCGTCGAGCAACCGGTCCACGAGTATCAGTGCCATGGTGTCGGCAAACACCGGCTCATGGTCTGTCGTGCACACGTCGATGGTCTTCAACAGCTGTGGGCTGCGGGAGGTGAGGGAGCGCGCCCCTTCCAGCGCCGTTACTTGCTGGACCATGGCTTGACAAGGCGACTGACCGGCTGGCGTGGCAGCCAACATCATATCGGCATATTTCAGACCTAGCTCGGGTTGTCCAGCGAAAGTCAGCATCTGTGCCAGATTGGCCAGCAGGATGAATCGAGCCAACGGGTCGGCTACGGTGGGCAAAGTGTCGGCGGCGCGAGTCGCGACAGCATAGGCCTCAGCGTATTTGCCTTGCTCGCTGAGGTTGTTCATCAGCATGGCGGTAGCGCGCGTCACCAGGGCATCGTCGTCGGCATGCGCAATCACATCCCGGATATTAGACTCCGCCTCCGGGTATATGCCCTCGAAGTTTAGCTCCCAGCCGTCGAGATAACGGAGATACCATTTCTCGCGGGCCGATAGATTGGCCGACGTTTGATGTACCTCAGCAAGTGCTTCTACGAAGCGAGGATGATCCGAAAGGCGGATGGCATCGATTTGTGCGAGGCGGTTTTTACCTGCTTCGTCTGAGGGTGCGCTGCCCGCGTGAGCGGGGTTGACCGACGCACACAGCATGAGTCCTGCCAACACCGGCCAGAACCGCATGATGCGCGGGCAGCGAAATTCCATACTGCCGTACTCTCAGGTGGGAGAAGTGTCGTCGGAATCGTCGGTAGACTTGTCGTCCTTGTCGTCCTTGTCGTCCTGATCCGGATGGTGACGGCGATCGTCGTCGTCGCCCTCGTGACCGCTGGTCTGGCTTTGGTGTTCGACGTGCATTTGCACGATGCCGAGCTCTTCGGTGAGCGCTTTGCTATCACCACTGGCGACGAGGTCACGTAGTCCGGCAGAGGCATTCGCCTCTTCGAGTGCCTTGGCCAGTTCTTCTGGCGATGCGTGCCTGAGGCGTGCGTCCCGGCCAATCGCCTCCAATAGTTCAACAGTGTCGCGCATGTTTTCCCCCTGATAGTTGGTCACATTTTTCCTCGACCAGTTGTACCGGTGAGGTGATCCTCGCCGTCCGTACGCATTAGCGGCAGGACCGGCAATTTCTTGACGCGCTTACGCAGGAACCGACACTTCCGCCCCGGTGCCGTGGATCGCGTCGAGCGCGTCAAGCCTGGCCCGCATGACGACATTCGGTTTGAGGGCTTCCGCCGGGGGCAACACAAGTGTCTCCTGACCTGTGAACTGGGCATTGACGAAGTCTTTCAACGGCATTCGTTGAATATGCGCGCTCTCAATGGGAAGCGTGGGCGCACGATAGACGATCACCTCATGGTCTTCGGCGTAATCGTCCCGCAGGCGTTCTACAAGGAGCTCTCTGTACGCGTCCGGTGTACGGAAGCGACCCAGCGATCGGTCACCGACGACACCGAGCTGCCAAAGAATCACATGGCTCGTCGTGTCGAGGTTGCGTTCAAAGAACAGAAGCTGGCTTGCTTCAAGATGTTGGCAGCCCACTCGACCTGGATCGATCCCCAGATCGGCATACAGACAATCTTCCGCGGAAATGCCTGCCTCCATGTGCGCCTTATATCCTTCGGCTCGCGCGAGTTCGACCACCTTATGAGTCGACCACGCGAAGATGCCGGGATGGCCATAGAAGACGGCACAGACGCTCTTTCCCGCGCGGACTTCCGCGATCATCAGCTGCACCCATTCCCGGTAAGTCCGCATGCGCGACTTGCCCGGCTTGTAGTAGGGCTGAAGGCTCCTGACGTCCGGGTTTAGGCGCTTTAACCAGAGCTCGACCACATGGTCGGACAACGCTGCAAACACCACATCCGCCTGCTCGATATGACTCCGCGACAGCGGCGTCAGGTGGGAGCCCAGCGTGATACCCATGCCGACGCAGGCGATGCTGCCGCGGCGTTTCTCGTTCTGTGTCGTTAGGGATGTGTTCATCCCGTGATAGTAGGCGAAATTTCGGCAGGAGAAGTGACACGAAATTGCGCGATTTGGGACGTTCCGCTGCCGACCGTTCCTTCGATTTGCTGAATCTGGTTCCGAGTCGATCCTGGTTGTGTCCTAGGAATCTTACCGGTCTGAAACGAAGTCCATTTTGAATCATCCACTTAGTTGTGTGCGACTTGCGATGGCCACCAACCTACGACGCCAGATCGCCCTCCTGGGATGGAGCCCAGCGTTCGCCCACAAACCGCGCAACCTCTCCAGCCAGCTCCCGGTCCTCCGGCGCCCCCATGAATCCCCCATGGGGCATAGCCTCGAACACATGCAACTCCACAGGCACGTTGGCACGGCGCAACAGTCGATGCATACGCACCGCGTTCGACAGGAACAGATCGCGCGTCCCGCTCTGCAGAAATACCGGAGGGAATCCCTGGCCGAAAGCGCCGAACAGTGGCGACAGGTAAGGATGAGTCAGGTCGGCGCCGCCGGCATACAGCAGGTTGTTCGGCATCAGCGACCCGGTCAGCATCACGTCGACAAGGCGATTGACCTCGAAGCTGTCACCCGACTCAGTGAGATCCAGCTCGGGCGACAGGAGTACGACGCCAGCCGGCAGCGGCAATCCTTCGTCTCGCGCCCGGAGCACGGTGGCGGCGGCGAGGTTGCCGCCCGCCGAGCGTCCGCCGATAACGATGTTGTGGGGCGCGTATTGCTCCAGTACATTGCGATAGATCGCCATGCAGTCGTCCAGCGCGGCAGGATAGGGATGCTCCGGAGGCATGCGGTAGTCCACTCCGTAGCAGCGCACACGGTGCAAGACGGCCTGCATCTGCGCGCCGACGCGGCACGCCTCTCCGCCACCGAATACCAGGGCGCCGCCGTGCAGGTCGATATAGGCACGCTCGGCGGAAGCCATGTCTTCCGGTGTGGCCACATGTACGGTGGCATCGCCGACGGTACGGGTCTCTACGCTGGCCTTGAGCGTGCCGGCGAGACCTTTCATGCCCGCCGCATATTGCCGGTCGGCGGCCGCCTTGACCTGCATCCAGGCATCGCGATCCTCAGGCGCTGGCATCACGTGCAGCGAATTCACCGGCATGCCCTGTGCATCGACCAGCCGCCGCAGCGCCGCCTGGGCCTCTTCGCTGATCGACCGGGGGAAAGGCACCACCCGCTCCGGGAGTTTTACGCCGTCGGTCATGCACCGACTCCGTTTCCGAAACCGCAAATGCTACCGCTACACTATTCCGGTGACCACGCCCCTCCAGAACGGCTACATCCTCACCCGCAACTGGCGTGACACCAAGGACGGCAGCGAGGTCGAACTGTGGGTCGCCACCGAGGCCGGTGCGCGTCGCATCGTCATCACCGGACAACGCAGCGTCGCTTTCGTGGCGGCGTCAGCCCGTGACGCTATCGAAGCGGTCGCGCGCAACGATGCATCGGTGGAACTGACACCCCTCCCGCTGAAAACCTTCGGCCAGGATCCCGTACTCGGCGTCTACGTCCGAGGCTACCGGACGATGCTCGCGCTGGAGAAGCAGCTCGCCGAGCGGGGTATCGCGCTGCACGAAGCGGATATCCGTCCGGACGATCGCTACCTGATGGAGCGCTTCATCACGGCGGCGGTGACGATCGAGGCGGAAGACGGCGAGGCGGCGACGCTCGTCAATGCGCGTCTTCGCCCCGGCGACACATACCGTCCCACGTTGAAATGGGTGTCGCTGGATATCGAGACCAGCGCCGAAGGCGAGGTCTACTCCATCGCGCTGGAAGGCTGCGGCCAGCGGCAGGTTTACATGCTCGGCCGTCCGCAGGACGGCGATGCCGCGCCCGATGATTTCGACCTGGTGTATGTCGATGACCGGTCGCAGCTCATCACAGCACTGAACAACTGGTTCCGGCACTACGACCCCGACGTCATCATCGGATGGAACCTGATCCAGTTCGACCTGCGCCTGCTGCAGACATGTGCGGACCGCTCCGGACTCGTGCTGACACTGGGCAGGGGTGGCACCCCGATCGACTGGCGTGACCATCGCAGGCGCGACAACTACGTCTTCGCATCCATTCCCGGACGTGTTCCCATCGATGGCATCGAAGCCTTGCGGTCGGGCTCGTGGAGCTTTGCCTCATTCAGCCTGGAAGCCGTGTCGCAGGAACTGCTCGGCGAGGGCAAGGACATCGACGATCCGTACAGTCGCATGGCGGAGATCGAGCGCCGGTTCCATGAGGACAAGGTGGCACTGGCCCGCTACAACCTGCACGACTGTGAACTCGTCACGCGCATTTTTGAAAAGACCCGCCTGATGGACTTCCTTCTCGAGCGCGCCAACGTCACCGGCCTGCAGGTGGATCGTTCGGGTGGCTCGATCGCCGCCTTCACCTATCTGTACCTGCCGCGCATGCACCGCGAGGGTTATGTCGCGCCGCGGATGGGCAGGCCCACCGGTGAGTCCTATCCGGGTGGCTTCGTGATGGACAGCCGTCCCGGCATCTACGATTCGATCCTGGTGCTGGACTATAAAAGTCTCTATCCGTCGATCATCCGGACGTTCCTGGTCGATCCCATCGGCCTCGTCGAGGGCATGTTGACGACCGACCCGACGGCCTCGATTCCCGGTCCGCTCGATACCCGCTTCTCGCGGACGACGCATTGTCTGCCGGGCCTGATCGCCCAGTTATGGACGGGTCGGGACAAGGCGAAGCGGGATGGAAACACGCCGTTGTCGCAGGCATTCAAACTGCTTATGAATGCGTTCACCGGCGTGCTGGGTTCGCCGGACGCACGCTTCTTCGATCCCCGGCTGATATCGGCGATCACGCTGCGTGGGCACGAAATCATGCGGCAGACGCGCGCATGGGTTGAAGCCGAAGGTTACGAGGCGATCTATGGTGACACCGATTCCATCTTCATCTGGCTGGGGCGCCGATACGGTGAAGCAGACGCACAAGCCATCGCCGATGGGCTGGTGTCACGCATCAATGCCGCGTGGGCCGCGAAGCTGAAAGCGGACTTCGACATCGACTCGTTCCTCGAGATCGAGTTCGACACGCACTACCAGCGGTTTTTCATGCCGACCATCCGCAATAGCGAGATGGGGAGCAAGAAACGGTACGCCGGGCTGGTCGTCGATGATGACGGCAAGGAGGAGCTCGTCTTCCGCGGTCTCGAAACCGTACGCAGCGACTGGACCCCGCTGGCGAAGCGTTTTCAGCAGGATCTGTTCCGCAGGATCTTCCGCGGCGAGCCGTACGACGATTTCATCAAGTCCTACGTTCGCGACATGCGGGAAGGACGTCTGGACGGTCAACTCGTCTACCGCAAGCGTCTTCGCGGAAAACTCGATTCGTACGACCGCACCACGCCCCCGCAGGTTCGTGCGGCGCGCATGGCCGACGAGCACAATGCGCGGACAGGTCGGCAGCAGCAGTACCAGAACGGTGGCTGGATCCGTTACGTCATGACGCTCAACGGTCCCGAGCCGGTAGAATTGAGGCGCTCTTCCATCGACTACGAGCACTACCTCGAGCATCAGCTGAGGCCGATCGCCGACGCGATCCTTCCGCAGGTAGGTGGCCGGTTCGACGTGCTGGTGTCGCAGCAGAGCGAGTTGTTTTAGCCGCCGGCCGCGCCGCTCGCCGGAAGGCGCGCTGAAAGGTTTCGTAACATTATGTACTTAGTACATATTTTGTGATATCCATATCCTATGTCTACGTCCAATGATTCCGCGACCATGGACCTCCGCGCTCGCCGACGGCTCGTCATCCGGAACACCATTTCCCGCGTTGCCAACCGCCTTTTTCTCGAGCGGGGCTTCGACCACGTGACGGTGGAAGAGATCGCCGCCGGTGCCGAAGTCGGCCGCATGACGGTGTTCAATCACTTCCCGCGCAAGGAGGACATGTTTTTCGATCACGACGAACAGGCCCGTGAACTCCTTCGCACCATTCTCCGCGAGCGCGCTCCTGGCGTCAGCCCGGGCGAGGCGTTGCGGAGGCTCGCTCATCACCTGGTCGCCGAAGGCAGTCCGTATATCCGTTTTACGCCCGGCGGCCAGCGTTCGGTGGAGACGATCGAAGCCAGCGAGACCCTGAAGGCACGCGTGCGTGCCCTGCGCGACGAGGTCGCCCAGCTCATCGCGGTGGTCATGGCCGAGGGAGCGGGACGGGAGGCGGACGACGCCGACGCGCACCTGGCGGCGGACATGCTGCTGGCGACGTGGTCCGTTGCACTCATCCAGTCACACCGCCGGTACCGTCGCGATCAGGATGCGGCGAGGGCGGCAGCCACCTTTCTCGCGCTGATCGATCAGGGCACGCTCGGTGTCAAGGCGGCCATGGCGGGAACGCCGTTCGGGTAGAGCTATCGCCCCGCCTCGGGCAACAGCAGCTTTCTGAGACCGTTGTCGACGATATCCGCGAACACCTTCGGCTCGCCGTACGCGCGGGCCGTGAGCATCGCTCCGTAGACGAGCGACATGAACGACTCGGCCTCCAGGCGAGCCGATCCCTGGAGCGTGAAGCGCCCCATCTGCGCGCCGCGGGTCAACAGCGTCTCGAGCCAGTTCGACAGGTCGCGGAAGTGCGCGCGTACGGCGTCGGCGAGATCGCCCGGCAGCGTCGGCAGCTCGGTGGCCAGCATGCCCGCCACGCAGAAGGGCGCCGATGCATCGGCGATGCACTTCTCCCAGTAACCGGTGTACATCGCCAGTTGTTCTTCCGGATCGAACGCCCCGGCGGCGAGCGACCGGGTCTGCTCGGCGATGATGCCGCGCGACCGCTCGACCACGGCTTTCGCCAGATCGGACTTGGACGGGAAATGGTGGTGGATGCTGGCCTTCTTCACCTGCACCTGTTCGGCCACGTCCGCGTAGCTGAAGCCGTTGTAGCCCCGCATCTGGATCAGCTGGCGCGCGGAATCGACGAGTTTCTGCTGCGTAGTCATCGGCTAAGTCTACCAGCTGGTAGGTAGCGCGCGCTGGTTTAGGCATGGCACATTGACGGTCAGCCATCCTACTAGTAGGGTGGCTACTCTCCCGCCATGGACTTCCCCGTGAATACGCTTCGCAATTTTTACTATCTCCGCGCCATCGTGGCTTTTGCCTGGGTCGCCATCGTTTTTGCCGCCGCCAAGGCGCCTCCCCTGGTCGCCGGCACTCTGCTGGTCATCTACCCGGCGTGGGACGCGATCGCGAATGTCATCGACGCGCGGCGCAGCGGCGGTCTCGCAGCCAATCCGGGCCAGCGGTTCAACGCGCTGACCAGCATCATCACGGCGGTCGCCATGGCCGTCGCCTTTACGTTGCGCGGCAACGAGGGTGGCGTGCTGGTCTTCGGTGTGTGGGCACTGCTCGCCGGCCTGTTCCAGCTGGCCGTGGGTATCCGTCGCCGCAAGCTGGGCGGCCAGGCCTTCATGATGATCAGCGGCGCCCAGTCGGCACTCGCGGGCGTGCACTTCGTGTTCAAGGCCTTCGACAACGCGCCGTCCGTGGCGCAGATCGCTCCGTACGCCGCCTTCGGCGGTTTTTACTTCCTGCTGTCGGCGCTGTGGCTGACGTTCAGGAAATCGCCACGGCCGGTCACCGTCGCATAAGGCGCAGGGCGCGCGCTCGTCAGCGCGCGTCCCTCTGCTGGGATCGCCGTGAATCCTTTTCCTGCGCACCGTCGACAGCGAGACCTACCGCATGCGCCAGATCGGAACGCGTGAACGGTTTGGCGAGAATACCCGCGTCCCTGACCGTGTCTTCGTTCGCGGCGAGGTTTCGCGGGTAGCCCGACATGAAGAGCACCTTCAGTCCGCTCTTGATGCGCCGGGCCCGCTGCGCCAGTTCCCATCCCGACATGCCGGGCATCACCACGTCGGAGAGCAGCAGGTCCACGGTGACGTCGGGGCGTTCGAGAAGCCTGATGGCCGACTCGCCATCGTGAGCTTCCAGCACGCGATAACCGAGATCCCGCAGTACCTCGACGACATAGGCACGGACATCGTCGTTGTCCTCGGACACCAGGATGGTCGCCTCCCGCTTCTCGTTTTCACCGCTGCCGATGCCGCCATCGTGCGCCACCGGCAGCGCGCTCATGGAGCGCGGGAAAATCAGGGTGACGACGGTGCCGACACCGACTGTCGACTCGAGGAGCACCTGCCCGCCCGACTGCTGGACGAAGCCGTACACCATCGACAAGCCCAGCCCCGTCCCCTTGCCGACTTCCTTGGTCGTGAAGAACGGCTCGAACACGCGGGCCATGGTCTCGGCGGACATGCCTTCGCCCGTGTCCTTGACGCGCAACATGACGTATTGACCCGGATCGAGACCGGGAAGACGGGCCGTATCGCCTCGCCCAGATGCGCGTTGCCAAGCTCGATGGTGAGCGCGCCGCCCGACGGCATCGCATCCCTCGCGTTGACCGCGAGATTCAGCAGTGACGCCTCGAACTGGGCCGGGTCGAGTTCCACGGACCACACCTCCGGCGCAACGATCTTCAGCTGGACCAGTTCGCCGAGTGCACGCCGCAGCATGTCGCCCATGCCGAGTACCTGGGCCCGGCAGTCGACGGGTTGAGCGATCAGCGGTTGCCTGCGAGCGAAGGCCAGCAGCCTCTGTGTGAGGCTTGCCGCGTTGGATACCCCCTTCAGCGCATTATCGAGCGCCCGCCCGGACTTCTCCGCCGAGTCCGGACGGTCGAGAAGCATCTTCACGACTTCGATGTTGCCCGTGATGATCGTCAGGATGTTGTTGAAGTCGTGAGCAATGCCACCGGTGAGCTGGCCGATGGCCTCGATCTTCTGAGCCTGCTGCAGTGCGCGCTCGGCCTCGCGGCGCGCGGTGGTTTCCACAGCCTCGGCCACCATGGCGGTAATCGCGCCCGCGGGGTCGCGTAGTGGACGGAAGGAGAACTCGAAACTGCGCAAGCCGGTCGCCAGTTGCAGCTCGAACTCCTGACGCGACGATCTGCCGTCCGCGGCGCCGGCAATGGCCGTCTCCACGACGCTCGCCGATCCGGGTGTCGACGCGAACCAGGCGGACTCGCTCAGCCGCTGGCCGCGCACTTCGCGCTTTTCCAGCAGTACCGCGGCGAGCGAGGCGACATTCGCATCGATGATCGTGCCGTCGGGCGCAAGCAGGATCTGCAGCTGAAAGCTGGACTCGAAGATGGCCTCCAGCCGGCTCTCACTGCCCTGCAAGGCCACGGAGTGATCGATCACCTGGCGCTCGAGCGAGCCGTTGGTCTCCTTGAGCGCGAGCTCGGCGCGCTTGAGTTCACTGATGTCGCGCGCGAGCATGTAATAGCCGGCAATCGTACCGTCGGATGCGATTTCGGCCACGCAGTCGATCTGTGCGTGCCGGGCGGCTTCACCAGCATGTCCGGGCAGCTCGATCTCGAAGGTGGTGCGTTCGCCTGCGATGGCCCGCACGAGGAACGGCTCGGCGCCGGCGAACCAGTCTCTTCCGAAGACGTCGCCGGCATGCATGCCGACCAGCCGGTCAGGCGCGAGGCCTACCCAGTGCCTGTGCGCGTCATTGGCGAACAGATAGCGATGTCCGGCATCGAGGTGTCCGATCAGGGCGGGCAGCGCATCCGCGATCGACTGCAGGCGTTCCTGGCTCAGTCGCAGGTTTTCCTCTGCGAGGCGAAGCTTGTTCAGCTCTTCGTTTTCGCGAAGACCGCGCAGGATGGCATCGGGCAATCGCTGGAGCCGTTGCTTCACCACGTAGTCGCGGGCGCCGCGTTTCAGTGCCTGGACCGCGAGTTCCTCGGTCAGGGTGCCGGACACAAAGATGAAGGGCAGCTCGGGCGCGTGTTCGCGCGCCAGCACGAGCGCGCTGTCTCCATCGAAGCCGGGCAACAGGTGATCCGAGAGGATGACATCGAAACGACGTTCGAACAGCGCCGCAAGGAACGTGTCGCGCGTCCACACCCTGTGGATGGCGACGCTGAGCCTGGCGAGGCGCAGCTGGGCCGTGATCAGTTCCGCATCGAGCGCGCTGTCTTCCAGCAGCAGGATACGTATCGGCGTGCCGGGTACCGCTTCGATCATGCGTCGCGGCTCAAGGGGAGAATGGGACGGATGGGCGGCGGTGGCTGGTTGGTGATGCCCCAGAACATGCCGAGTCCCTGAATGGCCTCGAAGAATTCCTTGAAGTCCACCGGCTTTACGACGAAAGCGTTTACGCCCAGCTTGTAGCTGGCCACCAGGTCCTGTTCCTCGCGGGACGAGGTAAGCATCACGATCGGCGTGCTGCTCAGCTTGGGATCGCGACGCACCTCCTCGAGGACTTCCAGGCCGGTGAGCTTGGGCAGCTTCAGATCGAGAAGAACGACGACGGGACCGCCGTGGGTGGCGTCCACATACTTGCCTTCGCTGCGGAGGTATTCGAGCGCTTCGACACCGTCGCGCACATGAGTGACTTCGTTGAGCAGCTGGCAGCGGGACAAGGCGGCCAGGGTGAGCTCCGCGTCCTTGGGGCTGTCTTCAACGAGAAGAATGGGTCTGAGATCCCTCACGAATGGCCTCTTACTGAATCGGGAATGGAAAAATAAATGGTCGCTCCCTGGCCGAGTACGCTCTCCGCCCAGGTCCTGCCTCCATGACGGCTGACGATCCGACGCACATGCGCCAGACCGATGCCTGTTCCTTCGTATTCTTCTACGTGATGCAGGCGCTGAAAGACGCCGAAAAGTTTGTCGACGTAGCGCATGTCGAAACCGCAACCATTGTCGCGCACGAAAAAGATCGACTCCTCGTCGCCACGCTCGTGGCCCACTTCGATGGCTGGCTCGGGACTGTCCCGTGTGAACTTCAGGGCATTGGAGATGAGGTTCTGCCATACCAGTCGCAGCATGGCCGGGTCGGCCTTGACCGATGGCAGCGTCGCGATGGTCCATCGGATGTTGCGGCCGAGCGCCTCCATCTCAAGACGCTGCCGGACGTCCTCGACCAGAGTGCCCATGTTGATCGTCATGGTGCCCATGGTCGAACGGCCCAGCTGCGAGAAGCTCAGCAAATCGTCAACCAGCCGGCCCGCCGATTTGGCGGAATCCACGATGGTGTCGAGGAAGCGTCGCTCCGTGTCGTCCAGCCGGTCGTTCGCGGCCGAGGCCAGCAATTCCGAGTAGCCGACGATATGACGGAAGGGTGCCCGCAGATCGTGGCTCACCGAATACGAGAAGGCTTCCAGCTCTTTGTTGCTGCGTGTGAGCTTCTCGTTGAGGAGCGCCATTTCCTCGGCCTTGCGCAGCACGATGTCGACGATGGCGACGCGCAGATCCATGGCCGCGTCGCGATCGACATCGGTCCAGGGCAGCGAACGAAGTCGCACCGTCTCTTTCCACGCTTCAAACGACAGTCGCGGCGAAATCTTCTCGCCAGAAATGACTTTGCTTGGCTCGCCGCCCCAGCGTACCGTCCGGATGACCTCCGGCCGGAACCAGATCAGATAACTGTCGTGCAACTGCGAGATGGTAATCGCCAGCACGCCGCTGGCGCGCTCGGCATACGTTTCGGCTGCCGGCCATTCGGCAGGCAGACGGTCCGTGCTGAAGACATCGTCGTTGCCCCTGCGCTCGGTGAGCCACGGAATCAGCGCGCGTACTTCCTCGTCGGTGGGGCATTCGCCGACGAGGATGCATTCATCGTTCTGCACGATGGCGGCGCCGGACGCGCCGGTCACGGCGAGGAAGCTCTTCTGGTCGCGCTTGAGCGCAAGAATGAAGTCCTGTTCACCCGACATGCGACCCAGCAGGTGCATCTGTGAGGCGCGGCGCATGGCGCGCTCCTCGACGTTGCCGACGCGTTCCTTCTCCGCGATCTGCAGCGAGAGGATCTGCCCGATCAGCTCGCATGCGGTACGGACATGGTACGGAACACGCTTCGTCGCCTCGTTGTGGCAGGAGATCAGACCCCACAGGTGGCTGTCGTGCAGCAGCGATATGGACATGGAGGCACCCGTGCCCATGTTGCGCATGTACTCCAGGTGCATGGGAGAAACACTGCGAAGCACGCACGGGCTGAGATCCGTGGGTGGCGCCGCCCGATACGGTGGCGCGCGAACGAGCGGGATGCTCCGGTAGTTGTTGTCCGGGATCAGGCGGACACGGTTGCGCCGGTAAAGCTCCCGGGCCTGTGCCGGGATATCCGATTCCGGGAAGCGCAGGTCCATATAGGACGGCAGTACGTCGTTGCGGTCCTCGGCGATAACCGATCCGTTCCATTCCTCGTCGAAGCGGTAAACGAGCGTGCGATCGAAATGCGTCAGCTGGCGCACGTATTGCGCACCCAGTTCGCAAAGCTTACCGATGCTGGACGCCTGCTCGATCTCACTCATGAAACGGCGGATAACGGGATACAGCGCCTCGAGCGAGCCGGACTCACCCGGCAGTGACTGCTCGAGTTCGACGATCAGCAGATCGGCATCGGTGCGATGCGCGAGAGCGTGATGCTGGCCATGGCTGCCCAGGGCCACCATGCCCAGATAGCTCGACGTACCGACGTCCAGTGCGGTGATCGACTCCGACCACCCGGACAGGTGGCCGCCCAGCACGCTGTCCAGCGCCGCGCCCAGCGGCTCGCCGAACGCCTCCACGATGCGGGCGTCAGCGACGGCACACTCACTGACCGTGAGCGTTTCGGGGTCGACGACCAAGACGACGCCGTACGGTTGCACGGCGCCGGGGGTGCGAATCGGTTCGTCAGCACAGTTGGACAAGTCCAGCGCCGGTGCGGTCGCGATTTGCGATTGCATAAAAACTCCAGCCACCGATCGTCTTCACGCCCTGCGCGTGGAGAACACCGACCACGCGGCACCCGCCGCGATGGCCTTAATCAGCTGATGCAGCGTCAACGGCTAAGCGCTTTATGTTGCCCGAAAGAGTCCGGCATTCCCACATCAAACGTGCCACTTTGACATGGGTGAAAACTATGTGAAGGCGTCGCCCCATCGGCCAAGGGTCCGCATCCGCATCGTCAATCCAGATCGCTGGCCTGGTGCCGCTCGGGCACCTGGCCGGCGGGATCGCCCATCACGCGGTTCACTTTCCGGCCGCGGATCACCGCGCGGCGCGACGCCACCTCCCTGGCCCAGCGCTGGAGATGGGTGTACTTGCCGACATCGAGGAACTCCGCGGCGCCATACAACTGCCCCAGCACGAGGCCGCCGTACCACGGCCAGATGGCGATATCCGCGATCGAGTAGTCGTCGCCCGCCACGTAGCGATGCGTCGCCAGCTGGCGATCGAGCACGTCGAGCTGGCGCTTGGTCTCCATCGCATAACGGTTGATCGGGTATTCCAGCTTTTCCGGCGCATACGCATAGAAGTGACCGAAACCGCCGCCGACGAACGGTGCCGACCCCATCTGCCAGAACAACCAGCTCATGGTTTCGGCACGGGCCGACGGTTCGGTCGGCAGCAACGCGCCGAACTTCTCGGCCAGATACACCAGGATCGCGCCGGATTCGAACACGCGCGTCGGCGTGGGCGTACTGCGGTCGACCAGTGCCGGGATCTTGGAGTTGGGATTGACCTCGACGAAGCCGGAACCGAACTGGTTGCCCTCGTTGATGCGGATCAGCCACGCATCGTATTCGGCCCCGGCATGACCCAGGGCCAGCAGCTCCTCGAGCATGATGCTGACCTTCTGCCCGTTGGGCGTAGCCAGAGAGTAGAGCTGCAACGGATGCTCACCGACCGGCAGAGGCGCTTCATGCGTGGCGCCGGCCACCGGCCGGTTGATGTTGGCGAACGCGCCGCCGCCGGTGTCCGGCACGGTCCAGACCTTGGGCGGTACGTACGGTGTAGTGTCACTCATGGATATGGTGCTCCGCTGGATTGGGGGCCACGACTGGCTACGTGGCATCAGCGTTCTATGGGTACCCATGCGGTGAAAACCCAGTGGGGCGAGCTCGCCGCCAGCGTTTGCAGTTCGTCCAGGATCGGCCGCATGACACGGCCGTCCCGGGAGCCCCTGGGCTGCGCCGGCGGCAGGCCCTGATGTCTGACACCAATGCCTCCTTGTTGGCATAGCCGTCCGGGCAGGTTGCGATTTCGCCCAGTCCGTCACGTACCGGTTGGCAAGTTTTTGCTAACTTTGCCGAAAATGCGCAAAGTCCCCCGCCGCTGTTGTCCGGCGCGAAGGTGGCTGGCGCCAGGGGCAGGGGACAGGGGCGACATGTACATCAGCAGTCGGATCGAGTGGAACCGCGAAACGCGGCGCATGGAAGTCATCACCGAATACGTACCGGGCGAGCCACCCGAGGAGCCCGAGGCGCCACGCCGCCCCGTCAATCTCGGCGCGTGCCTGGTCGTCACGGCGGCGGTCGCCACGACCGTGCCGACCAGCGCCTGGAGCGCGACGACGACGTCGATCTACCAGCAGGCTTCGGATGCCGGGCGCTCGCATATCGATGGCAGCGGCGTGCGCGTGTTTCATTACGACGGCGGTATCAATCCGCTGTCGTTCAATGGGCCGGGTGTCGTCGATTCGCAGGGCGACTACCCGGACATGTCCGCCTATAAGAACAATGTCTACAAGGTCGACGGAAATTACGTCGGGCTTTACGACAGCGCCAGCGATCCCGGCGGTATTGGCTACGGCGCGCTCGCCAGGAAGAACAATCACGGCCCGTGGATGAACTACACCCTGCTCCAGCAGGCGCCGGGTGTGACATTGCTGACAGGCTGGACCAGCAACTGGGCGCAGACCTTCGCCGTCGCCAGCGATCCCAACGGGTATCACGCAAGGGTGATGAGCGCGTCGGAACTCGTCTGGTATGGCTCGCTCCAGCCGTCGGAAATCGCCGCGCTCGACAAGGTCGTGGCCAACGACGGCCTGCTGCTGCTTGCCGCCGGCAACGACCCATCGTGGGCGAGCACGGTTCCTGTCGGCATGTCGCCGAGCTATGACATCAAATACTTCGGGCACGTCATCCCGGTCACCGGGACCAATCAGTACACGGGTGATTTCTCGACCAACCTCACCTCGTGCCACGGCGCGAAGTACTACTGCGTGGCGGCCCCTCAGGGCACCTTGCAACGCGACGCGGACGGTAACCCCATCCGCTCCGCCAACGGACGGTACCTCTACAGCAACGGTGCCGGCACGTCCTGGTCCGCCCCCAACGCGAACGGCGTCACCGCCGAAGTCGTGCAGCGCTATCCGTGGATGACGGCGCGCAACCTCACGGAAGTGATCCTCGGGACGGCCGATCCCCGGGGTACCGACAATATCGACGAGAACACCGGCTGGGGCGAGGTCAATCGTGACGCCGCCATCGGCGGCTACAAACAGTTCGCCTGGGGCCAGAGCAAGCTGGCCATTCCCGCGGGACAGGTGGCGTACTTCGACAACGATATCGGCGACGAACGCGCCGACGCGGTCACCACCGGCATCTACAACAACGATGCCGCCACGCTGGGTAACGTCAGCACGACGCTCGCGGGCGGCTTCGACAAGTCCGGCGACGGCACGCTCGTGCTCAACGGCGACAACACCTATCACGGCAAGGGCAACGTGCTGGGCGGCATGGTCGTCGTCAATGGGCGCAACGACAACGCGGCGTTCGCGGTGAGCAAGAGCGCCATCCTCCAGTCCGGCGACAACACCGCCGGCATGTCGGTCGGGTCGCTGGACAATGCGGGCACGCTCGCACTGCGGCACGTGGGCACGACGTTCGACGTCATGGGCGATTACACCGGCCACGATCTGAGCCTGCTGCTGATCAACACCTATCTGGGCGACGACACGACGACCCGGACGCCGGTGCTGCACGTCCACGGCAACACCACGGGCACGTCCATCGTCGCCATCGCGAACGCGGGCGGTCCGGGCGGACTGATCGCGGGTACGCCTTCGAGTCAGGACGGCCACCTGCTGGCGCAGGTCGACGGTACGTCCGGCGGCGAGTTCGTGCAGGAAGGCCGCGTCGTCGCGGGCGCATACGATTACTTCGTGCGGCGCGGTACCACCCATGGTGTGGCCGCCAGCAAGAACTGGTACCTGAGCAGCACGCTGACGCCGGTGCCCACGACGCCGGTCACGCCGCCTGCGACGCCCGATCCCGGTGCCGGTTCGACTCCGGATGTACCGGCAGTGCCCACGCCGCCCGGCGACACGGCGACGCCGCCCCCGGTTGTCGTCACACCGGCTACGCCCCCCGTATCGCCGACGGATGCCCCGCAGCCTCCGGAGATCAACGCGATCCGCCCCGAAGGCAACATTTACCTGGCCCAGTCCGTAGCCGCACGATCGATGTTTCAGGAGGGTCGCTGGCTGGGCAACCGTCTGGTCGGTGCCATGCCGGAAGACTGGGATATGCGTGGCTCCGTATGGATGACAAATCAGCATAGCGACCGTCGTTACGAGGCCAGTGCCGACGGCGGCACGATCGCGGCACAGGACAATGTCGTCCAGGCGGGCGCGGGTGCGATGGTCGGTGACCATCTGGCGATCGGCGCTCGCGTCGGTTTCGGCGATACCCATACGTCGACGCGCTCGCCGCTGACCGGCTTCCACGCCACAGGTCGAACCAGGGGGACGCAGCTGGGCGTCTACGCGGATTACCGACAGAATCCGCAGGGCCTGCCCGGCTTCTCGGCGACGGCGGAACTTTCGGGCGCACGCTACCGCAACGAAGTGCACGGACAAGGTCTGCCGTCCGAGAGCTACCGGCTCACCTCCACCGATCTCACGGTCGAGGGTGCCTATGACAGTCGCTGGCCGATGGGCGGCGACAAGGCGATCGTGGTCCGTCCGCATCTGGCCGCCGCCCAAAGCCGGCTGCAGCGCGAGCAGCACGTCGAGGCGGGCGCTACGCGCGTCCGGTTCGACAGCCGTCCGAACACGCAGGTGCTTGCGGGCCTGCAGGTGGCGGGCGACCTGCGACAGATCGGCGATACGCACTGGATGCCGTATGCGGGTTACGACCGTATCCACAACAACCACTCGCCGCGGATCGCCATGGACGATACGAGTCTGTCGACGCGCGCGATGCGCAACGTCAGCCGCTATACCGTGGGCGCGGAGGCCCGGTTCCTCAACGGATTGCATCTTCGGCTCGACGTGCGCCACGAACACTCGGGTAAGGGGCTGAACGACAACGTGGCGCAGGCGTCGCTGGCGCTCGCGTTCTGAGGCGGTCAGTGTGCGCTGAACAGCTCGACGACGCTGTGTGGTGCGTCGTCGCCGAAGAAGCGCCGATGATTGTGTGCCGTCAGCGCGGCGAAGTGCGCACTGCGAGGGAAGAGCGCTGCTTCATAGGCGGTGAGCGCGGCCTCGATGTCACCCCGATGCTCGCGCAGCGCCAGAGCCAGCTCGGCGCCGTCGAGAATGGCGAGGTTCGCGCCTTCGCCCGCGAAGGGCGACATCAGGTGGGCGGCATCGCCCAGCAAGGTCACGCCTTCGAGGCGCGCCCAGCGGTGATCGATCGGCAATGCGTGGATCGCGCGCACCACGGGAAGCGTGTCGCTGTCGGTGACCAGAGCTCTCAGCGACGGCGCCCAACCTTCGAAGGCTTCCGCCACACGGCGGAGCGCTTCCTTTGGCTCGGTGAAGTCGAGAGCTTCGATCCATGTTTCCGGCCGGTTCAACGCGACATAGGTATGCAGCGTTCCGTCGGCATATCGGTGCGCGAGGATGCCCTTGCCTGGTTGAACCGCCATCAGCGTACCGTTGCCGATGGCCTCGGCGCTGACTCTATGTGTCGTATCCCCAGCGAACAGGCGTAACTCGACGAAGGTGGTACCGACGTACGCGGGCCTGGCGGAAGACAGCAGTGGCCGGACCTTCGACCAGGCGCCATCGGCACCGACCAACAGGTCGGTGGTCATGGTCGAACCGTCCGCGAAGACGAGCTCGTGCTGGCCATCGCCAAGGCGGCTCGCCCGCGTCAGCTTGCGGCCCCACTGGATGGTGTCGTCCGGCAAGGAATCGATCAGCAGCTGGCGCAGCGCGCCACGATCGACCTCGGGCCGCGCGGTGTCGGGCGATCCCGGTTTATCGAGCAGAACCTCGCCGTTCCTGTCGACGATGCGCTTCGCATCCTCTCCCGGGAGGGCGAGCGCGAGAAACGCCTCGCAGAGGCCGGCCGCCTTCAGGCCGACCTGACCGCTGTACGCGTGGATGTCGAGCAAGCCGCCCTGAGCTCTCGCCGTCGCCGATGTTTCGGCTTCGACGATGGTCGAAGCAATGCCGTTGATGTGCAGCACGCGTGCGAGGGTGAGACCGCCGAGGCCGGCGCCGACAATGGCGATGCGTGAGGTGTGCTGGATAGTCATGGCGCGCTCCTGAGGCCGACGGATATCGGTGGGAACGCTGGCCGACCACGCGAAAGCGGGGTGACGTGTATTCGGCTGCCCCGATCGGGACGTGGCAGCCGTTTTTCGCGGTCTTCGTGGGCGAAGGATCGCACGCGCTTTCGTTAATGGCCAGCCAGTGCTCCCTGCACGAACGAAGCGAACTGCCTGGCTTTCGCGCTGGCCAGTCGGCCCGACGGATAGACGGCCCACAGATCGATGGATGGCAGCGTCCAGTCGGTCAGCACGCGTTTGACCACGCCGCTGGCGATCTCGTCGGCAAACATCCAGTCCGAGGCGATGGTCAGCCCCATGCCCGCGAGCACGGCAGCGCGGATACCTTCGGCGGCGCTGAAGCGCGCGCGACCGCTGACTTGCACGGAAACTTCGGTACCGTCACGCGTGAATGCCCATGCCCCGACGAACTGGCTGCCAGCGATGACCTGATGGTCCGCCAGGTCGGCCGGTCGCTTCGGCTCGCCCGCACGTTTGAGGTAAGCCGGTGTCGCGAGGAGCGAGCGTCCACCCGTCGCCAGCTTCTGTGCGACGGCGCCGGAGTCGTTCAGCGTACCCATGCGCAGCGACAGATCCACGCCCTCCGCCACGAGGTCAATGACGCGGTCGTCGAGAATCATGTCGACCTGCAGTTCCGGATGGTCCGCGAGGAAACGGGGCAGGTGAGGCACGACATGCAGACGGGCGAATGTCGTCGCCGCCGAAACGCGCAACCGGCCCGACAGCCCGAGGCTCGCGTCGCGCGCCGCCAGTTCCGCCTCGTCAGCCTCCTGCAGCGAGGCGGTAGCCCGTTCGTAAAAGCGAAGGCCCGCCTCGGTCGGGCTGAGGCCGTGGGTCGAGCGGTTCAACAGGCGGACGCCGAGCCGGTCTTCCAGCTGCGCCACCGTCTTGGACACAGCGGGCTGGCCGACGTGCAGCAGGCGCGCCGCGGCGGAAAACGAGCCGGTGTCGACTACCCGGACGAAGGCGGTCATGGCCTGAAAGCGATCCATGGGTATTCCTCAAAGGAATGAGCATTATCGCTTCGCGCCATCTGCCGTGTCGATGGGCGCAGGGCCACCATGTGCTCACCCGGCGGCAAACAGACACCGCCCAGAACCCTCCGAGGAGCCCATCGCATGTTTCACGTCCACGCCTTCGCCACCCCCAACAGCATCAAGGTGCCTGTCGCCCTTGAGGAACTCGGGCTCGACTACGAACTGCATGGCGTCAACGTCAAACAGGGCGAGCAGCGCGCTCCCGCCTTCCTCGCCCTCAATCCGAACGGCAAGGTGCCGGTGCTGATCGACGCCAGGGCCGGAGAGACGCTGGTGCTGACCGAGTCTGCCGCCATCCTGGTTTACCTCGCCGAACGTGAGGGCAAGCTTCTCCCGGCAACGGGCGAAGCACGAGCCCGCGTCTTCGAGCAGCTGTTCTTCCACGCATCCGGTCTCGGCCCGGCCTTCGGTCAGAGTGGTTTCTTCCAGCGCCAGGCGGCCGAGCCGCAGCCCCTCGCTATCGAGCGCTTCAGCAAAGAAGCGCAGCGCACGCTGGGCATGCTCGACAGCGTGCTCGCGCTGCGCCCCTTCGTCGCCGGTGACGACTACTCCATTGCCGACATCGCGCACTTCGGCTGGCTCTGGCGCCGCGAATTCGCCGGTGTCTCATTCGACACCACGCCACACGTAGCCCGCTGGTACGACGCCGTTGCAAGCCGACCCGCTACTCAGCGCGCCATCGCGAAGATCAACGCCCTCGTGCCTTCCGCCTGAACTCTCCCGACTCACACACCACAGGAAACGCTGACATGTCCCGCTTCGATTCGTACCGCAACCGCTACGCCAATGCTCGCCTGACCCGGTCCGGCACCGGCGTCCTCGAAGTCGCATTGCACACCGATGGCGACAAACTGGTGTTCAACGGTCACACCCATGAGCAGTTCGTCGATCTCTTCCACGACATCGGTTCCGATCCGGAGAACCGCGTGGTCATTCTCACCGGCAGTGGCGATGCCTTCATGGATGCGATCAGCCCGGAGGGTTTCGACTTCTTCACCCCGCTCGGGTACGACAAGATTTTCCGTGAGGGGAAAAAGGTCCTGATGAACATCCTCGACATCGAGGTGCCGCTGATCGCCGCACTCAATGGTCCGGTGCTGTTGCACTCCGAATACGCGCTGCTCGCCGACATCGTACTGGCAACGCCCGAGACCGTTTTCCAGGACAAACCGCATTTCGATTTCGGCATCGTCCCGGGCGACGGCGTGAACCTGCTCTGGCCCGAAGTGATCGGCAGCGTGCGCGGCCGCTACTTCGTGCTCACCCGCCAGGTGCTCGACGCGAAGACCGCGAAGGAATGGGGTGCGGTGAACGAGGTGGTCCCCGCCGCCGACCTTCTGCCGCGTGCACGTGAAATCGCCGAGTCGCTGGCCGCGCTGCCGCCACTGACCGCGCGTTATACCCGCATCGCGCTGACCCAGAAACTGCGCCGCATCGTCGATGAAGGTGCGGGCTACGGCCTGGCACTGGAAGGTATCAGCGCGGCGGAAGTCGCCCGTTCGATGACTCAGGCTTAAGGAGAACGACGCCATGTCCCTGCAAGAACGACTCGACGCCTTCAAGGCCGACTTCGAAGCCGGCAAGCCGCCGTATAGCGTCCCCTATACGGTCATTGAAACCATGCATCGCGCCACCGCCGAGCTGATCGCATCCGGCGCAGCCACCCGCGCCCTGAAGGCGGGCGACAAAGCGCCTGCCTTCACTCTTCCCGATCCCGATGGCAGGCCGGTGTCCTCGGACGACCTCCTTCGTACCGGACCGCTGGTGATCAGCTTTTACCGGGGCGTGTGGTGCCCGTACTGCAATATGGAATTGCAGGCGCTGCAGGCCGCGCTGCCGGAGTTCGCGGCGTTGGGCGCGAAACTGGTCGCCATCTCGCCGCAGCTTCCTGCCAGCAGCCGGAAATCGTCGCGGCAGAACGAGCTGAGTTTTCCGATTCTGTCGGACGGCCATAACGACGTGGCGGATGCGTTCGGCCTGCGTTTCCAGATGCCGGACTATCTGATCGAGTTGTACCGCGGTCTCAAGAATGACCTCCCCGCGTTCAACGGCGATCCGAGCTGGACGCTGCCCATGCCGGCACGTTACGTCATCGACCGCGACGGAACGATCCTGTATGCCGAGGTCAATCCGGATTACACGCGTCGTCCGGACCCGCAGGACATGCTGCCGGCGCTGCGACAGGCGAATGCTCCGCAGCCAACATCCTCGCTCGATGTATGAGCAACTGTGCTTGAATGGGTAACGGTTAGCGGGTCGGGGGTGTCTGGCACCTCTGACTCGCGACTTACGCCGGATTGAATGACAGTTGCCCGCGAGGCGTTGAAAGTATCGATGCGGGTAACGAGGTGACCGTATCAAGACAGCCTTGGGCTGTCTATAAATGCGTGACGAAGTTCTCGACATCGGAGGTTGTGGGAATGAAGACAAGACGGTTCGCTTACACCAGCGTACTGTTAGCTCCTTGGGCTGCGAGTACCGCGCATGTTGCCGATTCCGCGGCCGATGACCGCGTTTCTGAAAATGTAGGCATCCATCTCAGATCCTCGTATCAAAAGTGCCTCGATGAGAGCGGAAGCGTCACTCCGGCAATGCTAGGTGTAGTTATACGGAGTATGACTTTCAGGACAGGCGACTGAACCGTTCATACAGGCGCCTTCTTGGCACTCTTCCTGCTTCGGAGCGCGATGCACTGCGGGAGGAGGAGCGGGAATGGATAAAAAGGAAGGAAGCCTACTGTGCGCCGGAGCCCGAATCGGGGCAGGGCCAGGCGATAGCCTCGGCGGATTGTCTGGTCGGAGAGACAGCCGGGCGTGCGGCGGAGCTGGAAGCCCGCCTCAAGTAAGCGAGGGTTACTCGTGAATGCTTGGAATTGATGGCCGCGCGGCATAAACTGCCGTCGGCGCCCGCCATGCTTGCACACGAGCAAAAACAGGTTCTTGCCCTTGTCGACTCGAAATCTGGCCCAGCTGCCGGGGACTTAAACGTGTGCGCATGACCCGTGTTGGCTTGGCCGTGGAGGACGAGTCATGACGATCACAGAACACGCCTATCGCGTGCACCAGCATCTCCGTGCCATGGGTGCTACGTCGCTGAGGCGCAGTCACGTTTACGAACTGCTTGCGGCAGCCGTCGGCTACCGAAGCCACGCCGCACTTCGCTACGACGCGATCTGGTGCGAGGTAGCATTCTCCAGCACTGACATTGCGCTGGATACGGATGCATTGAGTCGCCGGGCCCGGGCACTCGGCATCCCTGTAGATGAAGCGATACAAGTCGACCGAGAACTGCCGAGGTTTCTTCGCGGCTCCGGATTCGCGCCAGTTCGCTTTAGCGAGTTGATCGCGGCGGTGGATGGCGATGACGAGAGCGACGACTGGCGCGGGTGGGTTTCTTCCATGCTCGTCGCCACCCTTGGGCGTTCGATGGAACTGAGCGCTCCATACCAAGGGGCACTGCCGGAAGCCCTTGAGCATGCGGCCAGACGCGGCGTGCCGGCTGCCCATTTCGCTATCGCGGCATTACTCGAGTCCGAAGCAGCACGCTTTGGCGACGACGAAGAAAGGGTACAAAGAACAGTCAGGCAAGAAGGCAAGTGGACTTCCGCATTCGTGAGTTTCGCGGAGATCGCCCTCGATCCAATGCGGGTCGAGCAGAAATTTCGACATCATCTGCTGGCGGCTGCCCGCAGTGGCGATGTCCGCGCGCTAATGGAGACAGCTGAACGTTACGGAGACCCCGGAATTCTTCACTTGTCGCCGTCGGACGATATGTACCCGATGGATATGGCCTCACTGGCCGCCGAACACGGTGATGAGGAAAAAGCGCGTTACTGGCTTGCGGTGGGTGCCTCGCAGGGCGATATCGACGCCATGAGCCACTTGGTCACCGATCACGTTGAGTCATTAGAACAGGCATGGGTATGGATGCATCTGTCCAGGCTATTGGGGCACGACTTGAGCAAAGATCGGCACATTGCGATAGACGAGGACGGTACGCCGTACGATGACGACGCAGGAGGACCGGCGTACGTGGGTGGCGAGGACGGGATCCAGCTGGAGCCGCTTTCGCCCAGTGACGATAAGCTTGTTCGCGAGGCTGCGGCACAGCTATTTGCCAGGATCGAAGCTGACAGCGATTACGGTTTGCTCAATTAAGCTGCAGGAGAGGAACTTGCCGCAAGCTCCTCACATCGATCACGCAGAAAATCCCTCAACTGCGTGATCGCTGGGGTCAGCCGGGATCGGTGCGCACATACGAGATTGAGCGGTGACGGCTCGCAGTGGGCATGCGGAAATATCTCGCGCAGACGACCGGATGCAATGTCATGGATCAAGTCCAGTCGCGACTTATAGAGCAGGCCTTCACCCGCCACGGCCCAGCGTCGTACGGCATCCGCGTCATCGCTGACGCGGTTGCCCGTTACAGTCACCGTCTTATCGCCGCCAGGCAGGGTGAACCGCCAGCGTTCGTGGACCTGCTCGCTCCATACGAAACGCAGGCAGTTGTGCCTGCGCAGGTCGTCCACGCCCGAGGGTGTGCCGTGACGTTCCAGGTAAGCGGGCGAGGCGCAGAGCGCGCGCCGATTGTTCTCGATCAGTGGCATGGCGACCAGGGACGAGTCCGATAACGGGCCGTAGCGCACGGCGGCGTCGACGGGATGCTTCACGAGGTCGGCGAGTCGATCGCTCAGGCGTACGTGCAGAGACAGCCCCGGATGCCGGTGCTGAAACGTATCCAGCCAGCCCAGCAGCAGATTGCGGCCCAGGTCGGATGAGGCGGACAGGCGCAGCGTTCCCGACAGCGCCTCCTGCGCGTGCGCCAGGGCCTGCTTGCCCTGAAGCTGCGCTTCGAGCATCGCCCGGGCATGCGGGAGGTAGCGTTCGCCGTCTTCGGAGAGCTGCATGCTGCGGGTCGAGCGGGTGAAGAGCCGGGCCTCGATGGCCTTTTCCAGCCGCTGCACCGCCACGCTCGCCAGGCCCGGCGCGATATTGAGTTGCCGGGCGGCCTCGGAGAAGCTGCCCGCGTCCACGGTCTGAACGAATATCTGCACATCATCGAGCCGGATCATTATCGTGATTTCGCAGAAAGTGTTAACGATGTTTAGGGATTTTTCCTGAATCCACGTAAAGACACAATGTGCCCCTCGCTAACAGAAGGGTGCACCCATGAAAGCCATCGGCTTCTACAGCAATCAGGCCATCGACCATCCGCAAGCGCTCCAGGACATCGAGGTCCCCGAGCCGACGCTGCGTGACCACGACATCCTCGTCGAGGTGCGGGCCGTATCCGTCAATCCGGTCGATACCAAAGTTCGCAAGCATGGCGACATCCCCGCGGACGGTGCGCGCATCATCGGCTGGGACGCGGCAGGCATCGTTCGCGCGACCGGACCGTTGGCCACCCGCTTCAAGCCGGGCGACCGGGTCTGGTATGCGGGTGATATCACGCGTCCGGGGAGCAATAGCGAGTTGCAGGCCGTCGACGAGCGGGTCGTCGGCCCGATGCCGACGTCATTGGACTTCGCCGAGGCGGCGTCGCTTCCGCTGACCGCGATCACCGCATGGGAATTGCTGTTCGACCGCCTGCGTATCCACGAGGCCGACCCCACCGAGAATCAGGTGCTGCTGGTGACCGGAGCCGCCGGTGGTGTCGGTTCGATCCTGACCCAGCTTGCGCGTCGGCTGACCGGTGTGACGGTGATCGGTACGGCGTCCCGCGCTGAAACACGCGATTGGGTTCTGCTGCATGGCGCGCATCACGTCATCGATCACAGCCAGCCGTGGGAAGACCAGCTCAAAGCGCTGGGTATCGAGAGCGTCGACTACGTCGCCGGTCTGAATGCCAGCGCCGCCTACGTCCCGCAGATTGCCGCCGTCATACGGCCGGAGGGCAAGTTCGCGCTGATCGACGACCCCAAGGCCCTGGACATCGGACCGTTCAAGAACAAGTCGATCTCGATCCACTGGGAGCTGATGTACACCCGGCCGATCTTCACCACCCGAACCATCGCGCGACAACATGCGTTGCTTCGCCGTGTCGCCGAGCTCGTCGATCGCGGTGACCTGGTGCACACGCTCACGCAGCGCATTGACGGTTTCGATGCCGCGGGTCTGATCAAGGCGCATGCCCTCGTCGAAGCCGGAAGCATGATCGGCAAGGTTGTCGTGGTGCGTTAACCCCTCCCATCCTTCTTATTGACGGACACAGCCGTGACAGTAAAGGCACTCGCCACCAGTCGCCTGCGCCTTGAATCCGAGCTTCCATTTATCTGAAGTGTTCATCCGATACTTTCGAATTTTACCGATGAGCAATTGGGGTCATCATTGACGGTGCCCATTCACGACGCTGGTGTACCCCATGCTTTCCACGCTAGTCCTTGCCGCGGCGATGATCGCGTCGCCCCATGCAGTAAGCGAAGACAGCACGCGCATTACCTATCATCGAGCGGTGGTCGGCGGCGTCGGCATCTTCTATCGTGAAGCCGGCTCGCCATCGAACCCTACGATTGTCCTGCTGCACGGCTTTCCTTCCTCCTCGCGGCAGTTCAGTGCGTTGATGCCGTTATTGGCCTCCCGGTATCACCTGATCGCCCCCGACTATCCGTCATTCGGACAAAGCGATACGCCAGACCCCGCGAACTACGCATACACCTTCGATCATCTCGCGGAGACCATGGACGGTCTGCTGGAGCAGCTGGGCCTGTCTCGCTATTCGCTTTACCTCCATGACTACGGCGGGCCCGTGGGCTTCCGACTGATGACAGCCCATCCCGACCGTGTCGAGGCACTCATCGTCTCGAATGCGAATGCCTACACCGAGGGCCTCGGCAAGAAATGGGAGCGCATTGCGCAGTTCTGGGAACGTCCGGACGCGCACGAGGACGTGGTCGACGCATTCCTCTCGGAAAAGGCCACGCGGGAGCGTCACACATTGGGAACGCGTCATCCGGAGCGATACGATCCCGATGCGTGGACCGACGAGTACACTCATCTCTCCTTGCCTGGTCAGCGCGCGATTCAGGCGAGCCTTTTATTCGATTACCGCACCAACGTCGCGGGCTATTCGGCATGGCAGGCGTGGCTTCGGCGATACCAGCCGCCGACACTCGTGGTGTGGGGGAAAAACGACCCGTCTTTCGTCGCGGCAGGCGCCCAGGCCTTCGCACGCGACGTGCCCAAAGCCGAGATTCACCTTCTGGATGCGGGCCACTGGCCGTGGGAGGAGGCGAATGCCGAGATCGCCGGGTATGTTCTCGGATTCATGGATCGCGCGGTACCGCGGCGCCTTGCGGACGCACCAGTCGCAGCGCCTCATCGACCGCCATCTCGGTGAGCCCTTCCGCCGCATCGTGCAGCTGCCCGTCGGCGACGTGAAGAAAGAGAGGAAGCGTCCGGGCGTGAGGCAGGCCGGCAGGTGTGGGGTCGATGACGCTGAGATGCGCAGGTACGCTCATCGTGGCGCGCAACGTGATCCCAAGGCCGGCTTCCACGGACGCCCAGACGCCCGCAAGGCTCGGCGTCGCGACGGCGATGCGCCAGGGGATGCCCGCGTCGTCGAGAAGGGACGTCGCGGTCGCGCGGATCGCGCATGGTCCATCGGCGACCACCAGCAGCACCGGCTCCGAGTGGCCGCCCCGCGCGGGCGTGCCGCTCGTCGGACCCACCCATGACAGATCCACGTCCGCGATCTGTCGCGCGTGCTTCGAGGTCGGGTGGCTGCTCCATGCGAGCGCCACGTCGAGCGTTCCATGGCTTATCCGCTCTATCAGCGATGCACTCTGTTCGATGTGCACCTCGACTTTGACGCGTGGATACGTCTTTCCGAAACGGTGGAGCACCGAAGGCAACCATCGCTCCGCGAAGTCCGCGGGTAAGCCAAGCCGGACCGAGCCCTCTAGGTCCGGCGCGCGCACCGCACGCACCGCATCATCGTTCAGCTCGACGAGCCGTTTTGCGTAGCTCAGCAAGGCATGGCCCGGCTCCGTCAGGACCAGTCCCCGGCCGGATCGCTTTACCAGCGGGAGGCCGATCTGGTCCTCCAGCTTGCGCAGCTGGGCGCTGATCGCCGATGGCGACCGGCCCAGTCGGGTTGCAGCCCGCGCGAAGCTTCCCAGCTCCATGCCGGTGACGAACATCCGTAGCACATCGATGTCGAGATTTACCCGCGTTCGCATGATTCGCCTGATTTGCGCGATAGCCGCGCTCAACGCACCGCCAGATCAAGGTCGGAAGTATGCCGTTTTGTCGCCGATACCGCCGGGTTGTCCTGGTCGTAACCTGCCTGCTCTCTTCGCTGGCCAGCGCCGCTCCCCCAAGGGACGCCTTGAACGGCTGATTGGGCGCCGCGCCACCACTGCGGGGTGAATTGGCGCTAAGTACAGGAAAATGTGAGAATTAAGGGTTAATGGCAGTCTCCGCCATGCCACCGACCCGTAAATAAATTGAAGATCCCCCAAGGCCTGCAGCCGTTGATCGACGACGGCATCATCGACGACGTGCTCCGGCCCCTCAAAAGTGGCAAGGAGGCGGCGGTGTACGTCGTCCGTAGTGGCGACGACGTGCGCTGCGCCAAGGTCTATAAGGACATGGCGCACCGCAGCTTTCAGCAGCGTGTCCAGTATCAGGAAGGCCGCAAGGTAAGCAGCAGCCGCGAGGCGCGCGCCATCGGTAAGGGCAGCAAGTACGGCCGCAAGCAGCAGGAAGTCGCCTGGAAGAACGCCGAGGTCGACGCGCTCTACCAGTTGCGCGACGCAGGCGTTCGCGTCCCCGAACCGTTTGGGTATTTCCACGGCGTGCTGGTGATGGAGCTGGTTACGGACGCCGATGGCTTGTCAGCGCCCCGCCTGGGCGAGGTCGATCTCAGCACCGCGGATGCCCTGGAATATCACCGGATTCTGGTCCGGCAGGTCGTGTTGATGCTGTGCTCCGGACTGATCCATGGCGATCTCTCCGCGTACAACGTTCTGATCGGGCCGGATGGCCCGGTCGTCATCGATTTTCCGCAGGTCGTCAGTGCGGCGGGTAACAATGCGGCGCGCACGATGCTCCTGCGTGACGTCAACAATCTCACGGCCTACCTTGGACGTTCGGCGCCGGAGTTGCTGGAAACATGGTACGGCGAGGAGATGTGGGCTTTGTTCCAGGCTGGCGAGCTCCGGCCCGATACCGAGCTGACGGGCCATTTCGAGCCGGACGAAAGCGAAGTCGATCTCGACAGTATCCGGCAGTCGATCAATGACGCCCGGGAAGAGGCGCTGATCCGCCAGCAGGGACGTGAGGCGGCGGAAGAAGACTAGGTTGCTCGTTCAGCCGTGGCCGTGACGGGCGGAGAAGTGCATGCTGCCCGGGGCGCGAGGAGGCAACGCGGGCGCGGCTCAGAGCATCGGCCCATGTGAACAGCGCGTGCCCCTGATGAAAGCGTGCGACCACATTGATCGCGAGGCGCTCACGACGAGCCGCCCGCCATTTCACGGGCGCCATCCCACCATGAGAGCCTTACAGAAGCGGGCGCACTCATGTCGGTCTCATCAGTAACTTCAGTATTCGCAGCGCACCTTTCCAGCCAGCAGTTCCCGTGTCTTGCCGCAAAAACGGCACATGCCCGCGATCAGGTGACTCACTTCGAGGCGACCGACCTGCGCTGCGGCAAAGACGATGCGGCCATCGCGGCAGCGATCGAGGACTTTGCCACGCGTCGCAAGCCCGAGCACGTGTTTCATAGCCTGGTGGTGCATTTCCCCCGGACGCCGTCGCTCGACGAAGAAGCCTTCGAGACGCACTTGTTCGCGCGCCTTCAGGGTATTCATGAGGTCGACAGCAAGCGATTCGCGTGGGACGAGACGGTCAGTGCCGACCCCACCTCCGAGAAGTTTTCCATGAGCGTTGGCGGCAAGAGTTTCTACGTGATCGGTCTTCACCCGGGCGCCAGTCGTGCGGCGCGACGCCTGGCGCATCCGGCCATGGTGTTCAATCTGCACGCTCAATTTGAATTCCTGCGCCAGCAGGGACGCTACGACAGGCTACGCGAAGCCATCATCGAGCGAGACGTGGAACTGAATGGCTCCGCAAACCCCATGCTCGCTGTCCATGGCGAGAGCTCCGAGGCCCTGCAATACAGCGGCCGCCACATCGAGGGGTCATGGGAGTGCCCGTTTAAGCCAGTGGGGAGCAAGCAATGACGACGGTGATCGAACCTCAGAGCGGTGTCGCCTTCGTGTTGAGGGCCCGGCAGACGCTGACCGTCATCGATCCCGAGGGTGAGCAGGTGGCGGACCTCATCGCCTTTGCCCTGGCGGATAAAGCCGAGGTCCTGTCATCGGGTCGGACGCTCGATTATGCGAGCAAGATCTACCTGTCCACCGGCGATCTTCTCTATTCCAACCGCAGCTCGGTGATGCTGGAAATCACCGAGGACGACGTGGGGCGTCACGATTTCTTGCTTGCGCCGTGCTCGGCGGAGATGTTCCGGAAGCTTTACGGACACACCGAGCCTCATCGTGGCTGCTTCGGCAATCTGCGCGCGGCACTTGAGCCACACGGCATCGTCGGAGATCAGATTCCGACGGCCTTCAACGTCTTCATGAATGTTCCCGTCAACGGCGAGACAGGTACGCTTACTGTCGAGCCGCCGTTGAGTAAACCAGGTGATACGACGCGCTTTAAAGCGCACATGGATCTCATCATCGGACTGACCGCATGTTCGGCGGGCATGTCGAATAACTTCCGGTTCAAGCCCATCCACTACGTCATCGAGTGACGGCACACCGGTCTTTATCGGACGGATTATCTAAAAAAAGGTGCCCGCGATATCGCGGGCACCTTTTTTTCGCCCTGTCGCTTAAAGCAAACGTGAGGAACGCGCGCTTACTTTTTCGGTTCCTGCTGAAGGACGCCCAGATCGGCACCCGTCACTGGATCCCGCGACGGATCCGACGCCCCCCGGGTGGCGAAGAGCCCGACCACTGATTCCTCGTCACTCGACAGGTCAACCGACGCCTTCCCATTGCCACCATCGACGGGAATGTTCGTATCATCCGGCGTCATCACTTCCCACTGCTCACCGCGGTTCCAGGGACCCGCCGCGTCACCTTCACCCGTAGACGTGTTGACGTACAGGCTGGTAAAGCGCGGATCACCCGGCAACTTACCCGGCGGGAAGCTCTTGTCCATGGAGTAGAGCGCCTTTTCGAACGATTTCTGATGCGCGATTTCTCGGGTCATGAGAAAAGTCAGTGCATCCTTGACGCCGACGTCTTCGGTCACGTTGATAAGGCGCTCATAGACGATCTTGGCCCTCGCTTCCGCAGCGATGTTCGATCGCAGGTCGGCGGTTGGCTCACCGATGGAGTCGACATAAGCACCCGAGAACGGCACACCGGCGGAGTTGATCAGCGCGGGACCGCCGCCGAACAACACCTGGGTGACATGGCTGTCATTGCCAGCGCCTTGCAGGGAGCGGAAAAGCTCGGCTTCCGATTCGACCGCTTCTGCCAGCCTGCCTTTTGCGCCCCGGTTGAGCATGGCGACGAGCGAACCAATCACCTCGAGATGGCTCAGTTCCTCGGTGGCGATGTCGAGCAACATGTCTTTCCGGCCCATATCTTCCTCGGCCAGAGCCTGCGTGAAGTAGCGCATCGCTGCGGCTAGCTCACCCTGCGGTCCGCCGAACTGCTCGAGAAGCAGATTTGCGAGAGCGGGATTCGATTCCGAAACGCGAACGGTGTACTGAAGTCGCTTGTTATGACTGAACATGGGCTTGCACCTGTGTGCTGGCTGACTGAAAAGCGAGTGTCCGCCTTGCCGTGTGTTCAACCGGGACGACGCGCGTGACGGCGCCATGGACATGGATGAAATACGCTAGGTAAAGGTACGGTTGCGCCGGCTCACTTTGTGTGAGTGGATATTCGCCGAGCGTCTGCGTCACAGGCCACGACCGTTCGTGCACGGGTGCTTCATGCCATAGGTGCCAAACCGTATGCACCTTCCGACGGAGTTTCATCATGAGCCAGTCCCGTTCGCGCGTCCTCATTCTTGCTGCCGCTGTTTCAATCTCATTCGGCGCGGCCGCGTTCGCCCAACCCCCTGCCGACACGGCAGCGTCGACAGCGCCGGATGCGGCCTTCGTGAAGAAGGCCAGCGCGGCAGGGCTTGCTGAAGTCACCCTCGGAAAGCTCGGGGCGGAAAAGGGCGCGTCCAGCGACATTAAGACGTTCGGCCAGACGATGGTGGACGACCATACAAAGGCGGGCGACGAACTCAAGACCATCGCCGCGGCCAAGTCCATTCCTGTATCGACCGCGCCGATGCCCGCGGACGCAACGGCGGCCGCATCGATCGGTAAGAAGGACGGCGCGGCTTTCGACACGGCGTTCAAAACGAAAATGGTCGCGGACCACGAAAAGGTCATCAAGCTGTTCACGACGGAGTCCAGCACCGGCAAAGACCCCGAACTGAAGGCCTTCGCAACGAAGACCCTCCCGACGCTCCAGCATCACCTCGAGATGGCAAAGCAGCTGCCGTCGAAGTAAAGCTTAGTCACTCCCTGGCGGCTTCGTCCCTGTGCTTTCGTTTGAGGTAAATGATCTGACCGGTGATGCCGGCGATCAGCAAGGCAGCGTTACTCGCGATGAACACAGGGTTCTTCACGAGAACGCTGTAGACGAGATAAAGCAGCGAAGCCGCCATCTGCCCGATGAAAAGCCATTTCGAAACGCCCTCGACGGTGGGCGCGTGCGCCTGTCGCCAGATTTGTCGCCCGATCGTCCCGAGCAGTATCAGGGAGGCGAGCCAGCCAAGCGGCTCCGGGCTCATAAGGTGGGCGGCGATGTCCATGATGTCTCCGAATCGGGAGAGACAGCAGTAGCAGCGGCGATGTGCGCGATCCATCACGGCGATGCAGCCGCTATGCAGACAAACGGTCGAGCCGCTGGCTGCCTCCGGCATGGCGGCCAGGTTCCTGTGATCTGCCCGGAAGATGGCAGGACGGTCGAGATGGGTGACGGGTCCTTGCCATTTGCTACCGTCGGCACAGGCTAGAGTCGACGTTCCGCCGTTTTCCCCGAAGCAAAAGCTTAGGGGCGATTCACCATTACAGCGCTAGCCGGGCAGGCTCAGGTGCAGCAAGGGGAAGGGGCGGCCCTCGCCGTCCAACGGAGAACGACCTGTTTGAATAAACCCGTAGTGTAAATAGAACCCTACCGCTTCGGGGTTCTGTTCATTCACATCAACACTCATCTGACTGTGCGACTTGCGGACATGATCCAGCAGCGCACGTCCAATCCCTTTGCCTCGCAGATCTGGTTCGATGAAGAGCATTTCTACGTGGTTTTCATTGAGCCCGATGAACCCTAGCGGGCAGTCCTCGGCATCTACCGCGACCCATAGTTCAACAGCGAGTAGGTAAATATCACGGAGCTGAGGAAGCAATACCTCAATATCGGATTCTTGCAGGAAGTGATGCGTGGCGCGAACGGAGAGCAGCCAAAGGTTTAGCAGTTGCGGATGGTCGGCGTTAGTAGCCTGACGAATGATCATAAAATCATCCATAACACCTGATATCGGAAATGAGGCGCGCTAGTAGATAGCGACCGTATTAGTGTTGCCTACGCGCTCAGGCAGGCCGTCGACGTGGGTACCGCCACGTCAGGCCGTTCCTCCACGGTCCGGACGAAGCACCGTTAGTTTGTACGGACCCGAGACTTCGGCGGCGTGTGCGACTGCTGCGTTAGCATCGTCGAGCGCGAACTCCGTCACGTCGATATGTGCCAGGTCGACAAGCCCTGCGCGCACCATCCGGATCATCGCGGGGATCGCCTCACGCGAATACATCCAAACGCCACGCAAAGTCGTTTCGTTGTGCATCAGCCAATTATAGTTGATACCCAGATCGCCTTCCTTTCCGCGCAGCCCGCCCATTAAAATAACGCGACCGCCGAGGCGCACCGACAGCGCAGCCGCGCGCACCAGCGTTGCCGAGGCTTCGCGCGGCAGGATATCAAACACCATGTCAATCGGCGCGCCCGCGGCTACGACTATCGCGCGACGATCGATTTCTTCGACGCCTGTCATTGCCACTGTCCTGACCCTGTGGCCGAAGCGACTAACCAGTTCGGCTAGCGTTTGCTCATTGCGACCGGTTGCCACCACTGTCGCCGCGCCCATGCCAAGCGCCACCGCGACAGCCGCGCTGCCGAAACCACCGGTAGCACCATTCACAACCAGGGTTTCGCCCGCCGAGAGCGCGCCGGCACGCAGTCCACCATAGGGCACCAGGAACTGGCCCAGTGCAGTCCACTTTCCCGCGTCGGCCGCGTCGATGTCACCGATGCGGGTCACGTTCTCTGTCGGGACCAGTACCTGCTCGGCGAAGGTACCGTGATGATAAAAACGATGGAGCGGTAGCGCGGCTGCGGTACGGTAGGTCCAGCCAAGAAGAATCTGCTCAGGCTCCGCGATTTCGTCGCGCGAGCGAATCGTTGCATCAATATAGACCCAGTCCCCGGCCTTTAGCTTGGTTGAGTCTGGCCCGGTGTGGCGCACGCGACCGATGCCGCCGGCTCCCGGCGCCACGGGGGTTTCCAAGAGATAGTTGCGAGAGCCATTGAAGACGCGCGAGGCGTAGCTCGTCACGGCGGCAGCGGCGACGTCCACGATAACCTCGCCCGTCCCGAGTTTAGGATCGGGTAAATCGCGGATCTCAAGTGGCGCGCCGAAATCGGCAAGGACTGCAGCTTTCAAGATGTGACCTTCCGGGGCTAGGACGTGGGCTGATTTCACAGCCTTCCAGATCCAAGGTTCAGCCGGGAAGCAAAGCTGGATTATGTTTAAAACCGTACGCTCGTGGCCCGTGCGGTTTCAGCTGCAGCCACTGTCACGATTGCGTCCTGGCTGGCGAAGTGTGAGTGGCTCACGCGCTGGCTGCATTCGATGTCGTCGGCCAGCCATCGGATAGTTACAGCCGGCTAGCTTCGCGCTCGGCGATCTCGCGAGCCGTCGTGACGATGCGTCACTTCGCCAGCGTTGATGGTCGTCATCCGCATGCGATCTGAACCGCGCTCGCGTGCCTATTGCCTTGCGCCCGCAACCATCGTCTGAACGCGAACGCCATTCTACTTCGGTCGATCAACGGCCCGAGATTCAGGATATTGGACGCGGCCGTCCAACGGATCAAGCCAGACCATGCCTGGCGGCGCTATCTCGCCTGTGCCAATCCCAGATAGCCGTAGACAGCGCGCGCAACGCGCAGACGCAGACGCACTTCGTCGGTTTCGCCGCGTTCGCCCGCGGCATCGACGATACCCCGTGTCATTGCGAAGATGTCCCCTGCCATCACTCTCGGCGCCTCTCCCGTGTCGACCGGCAAGCGGGTCAATATTTCCGTGATTGTGCCCGTCAACCGCGCAGCCAGTCCCTCCTGCTGGTCGCGAAGGGGAAGACGTTGTTCCTCGAAGTCGAGAATACGTGCCAGTTCGGGGCGACGAAGCTGGTGCTTCACGCAAGCTCCGATCAGGTGATCGAGAGCCGCACGACTATCGGCCACCGGGTCCGGATATTCCATGCTGGCGAGGAAGATTCCGGTCTCACGATCCAACAATGAGGCGGTCAGGGCATCCTTCCCGGGGAAGTACTGGTAGAGCGAACCGACGCTCACCCCTGCCAGCTCGGCCACCGCGTTGGTGGTGTAGCCGTCGAGTCCACGAGTCTCCAAAATGCGAGCCGCGGCCTCCAGGATGACCCTCACGGTTTCGGCGGATCGCGCCTGTGCGGGTGTTTTACGGGGTTTGACGAGTGGCGTGGTCATCGCTGCTCCCTTTTCGAACGCGAGTTGCTGAAGCGAGCTTATATTCGCATCCTTCTCGCATCAGCAGCAAAGAAAGCGAGATCGTCATGACCCCCGTATGCATCCCCACCAAGTTCAACCACATGAGCTTTCCCACGCAGGACGTCCTTGCGACTTCGACCTTTTTTGAGCGCTATCTCGGCTTTTCCGCATCGATGACGACGCCGAACTTCGCGATCCTGAAACGCCCTGGTTTCGACATCGTGATCGAGCGCGCGGCATCGGATGCGCCTACCGTGAAGGCTCTTGGCGCCTCGCGGAGCAACGCGTTCGCCGATTGCGTTGGTGAAAGTCCGACGGAAGCAACATGGCCGATGGCCTTTCATATAGGCCTCGAGCTCCCGACCCTGGACGATGTCCGCGCGTTACGCGACCAGCTCGCCGCGGATGGTTTCGATGCCGAAACCGAGATCTTCAATAACGATCGCGGATCGCGCTTCTTCCTGCGCGCGCCGGGCGGGGTGATGGTCGAATTCACCACCCGCGCGGATGCCGCCGAGGAATTCCGCGGCACCTTCAACTGAGCGGGCCGGGGCGATCCGATCCTTCGCGACGACGACCCTCCCGACGCTCCAGCATCACCTGGAGATGGCAAAGCGCCTGCCGTCGAGGTAAGGCATCGGATACAAAGCGGTGGCAGCGGCGACGGCACGGGCTTGCGTCGCTGCCACCGGTGTACCGCTAGTCCGACAGCTGGTCGCGCCAACGCAGAAGCAAATCGACGATTTCCGCATCGTGCTTTCGGTTGGCGCCTACGCCCATTTGTTCGGTATTCAACCAGTGCAGGTAGTCGGCAACATCGCTGCCATCGGTGGTGGCTTTGAGTAGCTGGAAGGTCCGGGGGACGTAGCTTTCGTATTCGTCTCTGGCCTCGGGAGTATCAGAGACGCCGAGTGGGTCCCAGTGGTAGTGCAGAACTTCGTCGATGCGTCGCAGGAGTTGTTCATCGTTGAGCGACATGTTCATTGGGGATTGGCCTTGCGGATTCCGTCTGGCCAAAACAGTATAGTCAGTCCGCCGGAAACACCGTAGTTCGATCTTGCGCTTTTCGTCGCAAGGTCAATTACTTGCGGCGATCCAAGCGGCACAGAGAGCGGCTTGAAGCACCGACTATGGTGTTCGTGGGGGTGCGCTGCAGTCGACTGGACGGATTCTCACAGCTGCAACGTCGGCAGATCGGTACGCGTTTGCGTCACCGTAACCGTCGTGCCTAACGGTCTAAGCGATGATGCAAAGTCGGACACTAGCTGCTCGCTGAAGTAGGCGTCCAAAGCCTCGGTCATTACGCTTCGAGCGAGGCGACCCGCCTGAAGCTGCGCGAAAAGCGTTTGTATGCTCATGAGCGCAGCCGGCGCCGCTGGATCCGCAGCCGGAGGGAAGAGAAGCGCTTCGATCTCGTTTGTGACCTTCTCGTTCGTACCCGCCGTCCCGTTCGTCAGGACGACGATAGCAATGCCCTCATTCGGGAAACGGTGTTCTGGGAGCGGAAGCCCGATGTCCCAGCGGGCAAGGTCGCTGGCCGTCATGCCCGGATTCCCGGCTGCCCATATCCAGTTCTTCCCCTCGGCGTGCGCTGGAAGGGGCGGTCCAAGGGCGGCAACCTCGCACCCCTGTGGATCGTTCGGATCCCATGGCGTCGAGCCCGTATCGACGACGGATTTCATATCGAGCTTGTCGGTTATCGGACTGCGGACAAACGCGTCGAAAGATATGCCGCTGGCGATCTCGATAATGCGTCCCGCAATGGCATAGCCGGTGTTGCTGTATGACCACCGCGTGCCCGGCTCGAAGCTGAGCGGGCGTCTCCCGCCAGTCGGCCAGGATGGCGTTCACGGTCGTTGCCTTCGCCATGTACGGCGGCGGGTAGTCGAGTGGGTAGTAGTCGACAAACCAGCCGTGTACGAAAGCAGCTGTCTCATGCTGACGTCTCCCGCTCGCGTGAGGTCCGGAAGGAAGCGTGCGACCTTGTCGTCCAGCGAAACCTTCCCGTCCTGCACGAGCAGAAGCATGGCGGCGGCAACGAACTGCTTGGTGTTGGACCCGATTTTGTATCGCATGTCGGGCGTCGCGGGCACCGCTCGGTCGAGGCGTGCGATGCCATAGGCCTTGGCGTCGGCAAGATGGCCGTCCTTCACGATCGCGAGGGGCACGCTGGGTACGGATTTGTCCTCGAGTGCCTTGCCGACGATGGTGTCGATCGATCGCAAGGTTTCCGGAGCGAGCTGTGCTGAAGCGGCCCATGGGATGGCTGAGGTAAGCGCAAGAAGGTAGGCGGCGGTGAATCCAATGCGCATGTCGCTGTTCCCGGATGGTGCGGTGGTCGCAGGCACCCTGTGCCTCAAGATAGTGTGTTGCTCGACCAACACCCCTGTGCCGAAAGGGATGGGCCTCTAGGTCCCACGGATCATCTTGATGGAGGCAGCCGATCCCACGACGCCGACGGCTCACCCTTGACGAACCACTGCATGGCAGCGTCGACGACGCCGGCCAGGTTTTTTGGTGCGCCGCCGTCGTTCGGACAAATCAGGTTGTGGTCCGCGCAAGGGATGTACTGGATCCAAGCGCTTCGACCCGCTACGAGTAGTTCGGCAAGGCCGCGGCGGAAGTTGGCCACCGGCCAACTGGTGTCGGCTCCCCCTTGCACCAGCAGCGTCTTAACGCGTGGCGCCAGTCCGGCGACCTCCGCAGAGGAGGCTTTTCCGAATGTCGACGCCCAGTGTGTTTCAGACTGACCTTGCCAGATAGCGGTTTCGGATGGCCGGGCTCTGATCGAGATCAGGCGGCTGGCGTAGGTGGCAACGGCCGCGCGCGCGGCCGCATCCTTCGGCGCATTAAGTACGGAGCCGACCAAGTCATCCATCTGGCCAGTGACCTGATCGCTGCCAAACCCGGACACGAGCACGATATGGCTTGTTTGTTGATACTCGCCCGCGAGCGCCGCTGCTGTCACAGCACCGTCGGACACCCCTACGAACATAATGGCATCAATCGGGCGATTCGCTGAGGCGATCACATCGTCCACAGCGGTTTTATAGCTAGCGATCAAATGTGAAAAATCGCTTTGTTGAAGAAAGGTGGCCGGGCATCCTTCGCTCAGGCCATGGACGGGCGCCGCGAACTGGCGAGGCACACCCGGCGGCTCGAGGGCGACCACTGTTGCCTGATCGGCGTACTTGAGGGCGAAAGCTTCGGGTCCCGCTTTTGCGCGCCCGTCGGTGCCTGCCGTAAACGCTCCGTCGCAGCCGGAACCCGGTACAAACACCACCAGGCGAGGCGATGTCACATTGCTCTTGCCCAACACGTAGTAGCGGGTCGGTGTCCCGCCAACAGTTTCAAATCCCGCGACAGAAACGTCGGGGCGCACGCCAGCGGGGCGAAATGTCGTGTGGCTTACAGGCGGTGTCACGGCCACATCGGTTGCCGGGAAGGGCGATGCCGATGCCCACCCCGATATGAGCACCGCCAGCGCCACTGCGAAGAATCGATTCGACACGGTAATCCTCTTTAAGGCCTGCCAGTGGGAGAAATGTAGCCCATGACCGAGATGGTAGCGTTGGGTAGCCTTCCTGGGACGAATCCGTCGTGAATGACGTACTCTGTCGGCGCTACATAAGCCTCGCCAGGACGGATGCGAATCGCATAGACCGGTGTATCGGGCATATACGAAAGAAAACTCGCGGTGAGGGTCGTGACGTTCTCGCTGTTGGGCCGGTCGAGTCGGTCTGCCTCGTCCAGGGCGTTCCTTACCTCGTCGATACCTCGGTTGATGAAAAGGAGATACCTATCACCCTGTCCCAGATTGAGGCAAAGGCGGTTGGGGGAGGTCACCCGATCTTTGATCGGTAGGCTAGACCACGAGTCGACATGAAGCCCAGTTCTCCTCCCGTCATCTTCCCAAGTCAGCGTCGGGGCGGAATCGAATGTGATTTCTGAGCCCACGTAGTGGTAGTGCCCGACTATGCAGACATGGGCAGCGAGGACCTCGGAGAAATCGGCCTGAACATCCTCGCGCATCGCGGCAGCATGCCCGTGGAAGGCCACCTTCTTTGCCAATGACTCGAAACGACCTCCGCGCATATCGATGACCATAACTTCGTGCGCCAGTGAGGTCGAGCTGCGCCTGATTAATCGGCTGCGCTCGGATGGACTGAGTGGTTTCCAGTCGCTGCGGGGAAAATATGCGTGCCCGAGATAGCCAGGCGCCCAGATGGAATCCCTGGCTGCGACTACGCCCGAATTTCGCAACACAGCGCGTTCGTCGATAACGTCCGTTCCCGGAAACACCAGAGAGATGGGGCCGGGCTCATCATCGTGGCGCGGGAGATCGATTTCCTTAGTGGGAAGTGAATTCATGCCATCTCCAGCACTTCAGGGACGATCTTGGTCATCGACCCGCCAGTGAGTGTCGCCTCGATACGTCGCCACGGGTAGCCGCGCGACACGAGCGTTTCGATGAGGCGCATAAAAATGATCTGATACACGGAGCAGTAGACGCTTCGTTCGACAAAGCCGTTCGCCCTGCTGTGCTGATGCTCTGGTTGATTGAACGTCGTTCCGCCCTTGCACACGCGAAGGAAGCCGCAGCCATCGCATGCCGGTGGGGACATCGACAGGTCTCGCTTGATGCTGGTCATGGTGGGGCTGTCGAGGAACTCGGATAGCGAAGTAGTTATAGATGGGAAGCCGTCGTCGAACGCATGGGGAATGGCATTACGTAAGTCGTCGGGTGGATTGAGCATTCCATCGGAGCGGATGGTCAGGGCCCCGTACTTGACGTCGTCGTCCCCGGCATTCCGCGTCAAGGCGACCCAGGCAAAATCGAACATACGAATTCGTATGCGCTCCATGTCGGACGCGAGCCATCGTTCCAATGCGCCTGAAACGAAAGCTTCAAAGCCAGGAAGCAGCGTGGGATCGAAATTGTCATGGCTATAATCAGGAAGCAGCAGATGGAGTCGGTCGATACCAAGATCGTTCACGAAGTGATCGTATACACGTGCACCATCGGATTCCGGGCTGATCACCGATATGACCCCGGGTGAAAAGACCCTGCGCGAGCATGCGGCATCCTTCAGCATGTCAAGTCCGCGGACGGCCCGATCATACGTACCTCGGCCGCGATGATCGACGCGGTAGAGATCGTTGACTTCTTTCACTCCATCAAGGCTGATCGAAGCCGATACCTTGTGTTCTTCAAAGATGGAGATCCATTCGTCATCGATGAGCATTCCATTTGTCTGTAAAGCGATACGTAAATCGACGACAGGATCGAGAGCGCGCCTGAAGGTCTGAAGCATCGCGCGAAAGCGCGGCTTCTTCAGCATCATGGGTTCTCCGCCATGGAGATCGATTTGTAGCCGGTCGATCCGGTTGTCCGCAATCGACCTCTGAAGGAAAAGAGCGACCTCGTCGACGGTGGTGGCCGATATGTAGCCAGGCTTGTCCTCGAAGTCATTGTTCGATCCGTTGAAGTAGTAGCAGTAGGTGCAGTTGATGTTGCACACCTCGGTTACCTTCAGAATGACCTCGAGAATATCGATCTTTTCCATCGTCAATGACTGCCTTGTGTTTGCGAGGAAGGCGCGCAGGTGTGTTGCCTGCGCGCCACGGGATACAGGCTCCCTTAGAAAGACATCGTCCAGGTCGCATTTACGAAGCGGCTGTCGGTCGGCGGAAGCATGGCGGCACCGCCACCGACGAGGTCCATCTCTTCCGTGGAGATTTCGACGGCATGGCCATCTTGATCCTTGGCGGCATTCAGTGCATTGCTCTTGATGTCTTCGAATTTCACAATTCAACTCCTTGAAGGATGGCCATGGATGGCCAGATAGCCACGTAGAACCGACGTGGCAACGGAACAAGGCGCCCTGCCTTTGGCCAGGTACCTCGATTTCTGACGCACGCATCCCGGCGGCGCAATATGGCCGTCCATTTCGCGTGACTAAGTGAATCCCCTTTCCACCCTGTTGGCGCGTGAACGCGCCCGCGCGCAGGGATGGCTAGCCGGAGCGACTCTTATTTACGGATGGACGTGGCGCGACGTATACGATCTTCACATACGCGTCGAAGTCAGATCGAAACTTTTCCATGTTCGATAAAGCCCTGGCTGTGGTCCGATCAGTGTTGCGCTGACGAACCGTGAATAAAGGCGAGGTGCATGTAGGCCCATATTTTCTAGTGCAGCTCCGTTCACTTGTCAACGTCTGCGTTGACCAAGTGCGAGAAATGCGAATCCGCGCATATGTGGCGACGGCGCTTGACAGCATCGGGCCGACCCGGCACTTTTCGCATTCTGATCGCGAGTCGGAACGCATGCTACGCAAGGATTAGCCGTGGATGATTCAGGGTTTCGTCAAGTACTGTTTCGCAACGAAGTGGTTGCAGCCCGGCAGTCGCACTGGATCGGCGCGACAGTCATTCGGCCACCGCGTTTCGGCATGGGTGCAGCGCTGGCTGCAACGCTCATTGTCGCGCTGGTGATCGCCCTGCTTTTTTTTGGCTCATACACTCAGCGGGAGCACGCTATCGGCGCGCTCGTGCCGAGCCGCGGGTTGGCAACCATCGTTCCGCCATCCGCCGGAACGATAGAGCGTGTCAGCGTCGCGGAAGGTGAGCGAGTGGCGCGGGGTGGAGAGATCTTGGTGATTTCGTCCGATCAGGACATCGGTGATGGCGGTAGTGCCCGTGTTGCCATAGCAGGGGACCTGATCGCGAAACAGCGTCAGCTTCAAAATGACGAGAAAAATCAGCGTTCGGCTGCGAAGCAGCAGGAGACGGTATTGTCGTTGCAGATAGCCGCTCTGGTCGATCGCCAGTCGGAGCTGGCTAGTCAGATCTCTCTGCAGGAGCAGCGCGCTAAAAGCGCCCAGGACATCCTAGATCAATGGACGTTGGCGAGCCGGAAGGGTGTTGTTACCCACCTTCAGGTTCTTCAGCAAAAAGACAGTGTTCTGCAGAATCAGCTAGCCGTGAAGCAGTTGCGCGGCCAAGCCATCGAACTCAGGCAGCAGGTCGCCGAACTAGGCGGGAAAGTCGATGCCGTCAAGGCCTCCCTGGCCACTTCACTGAGCGAGATTGCCCGCTCGCTCGCAGATATATCGCGATCGATGACAGAAAACGCGGCAATTCATCGCGTTGTTCTCCGGTCGCCGTTCGATGGTGTGGTGTCAAGCTTGCCTGCGCATTCGGGCGAGTCCGTCGCCGCAGGTCAGGCGGTGGCGTCAATCGCACCGGCAGACGATGCGCTGGTCGGCGAATTATGGCTTCCGGGCACATCGATGCCTCGTCTAAAAGTAGGACAGGCTGTAACGATGCGATACACCGCTGCACGCTCGGGTATCGAAGGCAGTATTCATGGCGTCGTGAATACGATTGCGGGTAGTGCGACGGACGCCGCTCGCGTGAAGGAATTGCTTGGGAAAGATGTGGAGGGGGCACGATACAGGATTACGGTGGCACTCGCCGAGCACAGCCCTCAGGTTGATCAGTTCGGGTTACGAGCAGGTATGGAGCTGGATGCTGACGTTTCGGTTGAGCGGCGACGACTCTTCGAGTGGCTTCTCGATCCGTTGTATGGCCGTTCAAGCGGGATCTCGCTCGATCCGCTCAATGAGAAGCGGGTGGGAGTGGCGAATTGAGTTCGGTCGCATTCTTTACCCGCCGCCGGCTGCATACAGTCATTCAGGGTGAGGCCGCCGAGTGTGGCGTCGCGTGCCTGGCGATGCTGTCGAATTATCATGGTGCGAATACAAGCCTTGCGACGCTCCGCCGTCGCTTCAGCGGTTCGCTCAAGGGCGTGACTTTTTCAGTACTACGGAGCATGGCTCAGGAGCTTGGATTCGAGGCGCGAGCGTTGAAGGCAGATCTTGCATATCTGCGGCAAGCGAGAACTCCGTGCATTCTGCATTGGGAAATGAATCACTTTGTCGTTCTTGGCCGTGTGACCTCGCGCTGGGCGGAAATTCACGACCCCGCGAAGGGAACCCTGAGGCTCACCTGGCCGCAGGTCAGTGAGGCTTTCACCGGCGTTATCATGGAAGTCTTTCCAGGCGTGGCCTTCGTCAGTCAGCCCCAGGTCTCGCGGATTTCCCTGCGCCAATTAACGGGAAGTATCACCGGACTCAAGCGTTCAATGGGTCAAGTGCTTGCGCTGGCTGTGGGTATCGAAACCATGGCGCTACTTCTGCCGTTCCAGGCACAGGTGGCCGTCGATCACATTATCCCAGCCAGAGATAGCGCGCTTATTCCGTTGGTCGTCGCGGCATTTCTGCTCATTGTCGCCATACAGGCTGGTCTGTCATTCGCACGCGCATGGCTTCTTACCTGGATAGGCGCAACACTTAACGTGCAGTGGGTTTCCAATCTGTTTGCCCATCTGCTGAAACTTCCGATGGATTTTTTTGAAAAGCGTCACGTCGGCGACGTTGTCTCCCGGTTTACCTCGCTGCACGCGGTGCAGGCCACCTTGACCGGAAGCTTCGCTGAGGCAGTACTCGATGGAGCGATCAGTTCCGCCGTCATACTCGTTCTCTTCCTCTACAGCGCGAAGCTCACTTGCTGCGTTCTCGTCGGTCTTCTGGCATACAGTGCGTTACGCGCCGCATTCTATCGACGGTTGTGGGCGCTTAACGAGGAACAGCTCGTCTTCGACGCAGCACAGCAAACGGAACTCCTGGAGTCCATCCGGGGCATTCAGGCGATCAAGCTTGCTAACAAGCAAGGTGTTCGCCGTACGCGGCTGGGTACTTCCGTCATAGCAGCCGCTGAACGCAGCATGCAGATCCAGAGAATGACTCAGGCGTTTTCTGCGCTTAGTGTTGCAATCTTCAGTGCTCAGCGTATAGCTATCATCGGGTTAGCGGCTTACCTAGCCATTCAAGGGGGGCTGACGTCGGGCATGCTCGTTGCTGTCCTTGCTTACGTCGATCAGGTGTCCTCGAAGCTCGGCGGGTTAGTTGATAAATTGGTGGATTTGCGGATTCTCAGACTCCATCTTGATCGTATTACCGATATCGCCGATACGGCACCGGAAGGGGGCAGATCGCATGCCGTTGGACCTCAGCGGGCAGTTGACGGGCGTATTGAGATCAGGGGCCTTGGCTACCGCTACGCCGACGGCGAGCCGTGGGTGCTGAGAAATCTCGATCTCACTATCGAAGCAGGCGAGTCTGTCGCGATCATCGGGCCGAGTGGGTGCGGGAAAACGACGCTGGGAAAGCTTCTTCTCGGTTTGCTCGAACCAACGGAGGGGAGCATTGACCTCGACGGCGTGAACATCCGTCATTTTGGACTGGAGCGATATCGTGCGGTCATCGGATCGGTCATGCAGGACGACTCGCTATTCGCCGGTTCTATCGCAGACAATATTTCGTTCTTCGACGAAGATGCGCGCATGGAAGATATCGTCGATGCTGCGCAGGCAGCCTGTCTTCACGATGACATCATGGGCACGGCGATGGGCTACGAGTCACTGGTTGGCGATATGGGGTCCGCGCTATCTGGCGGACAGCGCCAGCGACTTATCTTCGCCCGTGCAATCTATCGCCGGCCGCGAATCCTTCTGCTCGATGAAGCGACGAGCCATCTAGACGCGGAGCGGGAACGAGAGATCAACTCTAGGGTCAGTGGCATGAAGATGACCCGTATCGTGATAGCCCATCGTCGGGAAACTATTGCGTCGGCAAGTCGGATCATTTCGCTCGAGCGTGCGGGTCCGAGCGATACGGGTCGACTTGCAACGCCTGTGCTGCAGTCCGATCTGTCGTAGCTCGTCACCGTGCCATTGGTGGCGCCGGGTTGCTTTCGGCCGTGGCCGCAGTTGGTTTCCGTGACTTCGCGGTCGAGTTGGAATCCGTCCAGAGCGGTAACCGCAAACAGACCATCGTGGCAGTCGCCCATGCATACCTGCAGTTCGCGTAACGGCGGCCGAGTATGTTCCGGCTGATGTGGAAGACATCTGCCTTTTATCTTGAATATTAGGAGCTGTACGACGCGGGATTGCGTGCGTTCAGGGTGCTCGATCAGGCGGTCCGCGGCACCGCAACGAAAGAGTTGGTGGGCGACCTTTCGTTGGCGCCCACCATCGCCTGCTGGTCGATGATGCACGGCTTCTCGGCTCTCGCAATCGATAAAGCGTTCTTCGCGGACGACGAGAAGGAGGAGGCGCAGTTGAGTACCATGTTTGACGCCGTTCTCAATAGTTTGACCGCGCTGAAGTAGTGTGAGACTGATGCTTCATACTCGTGTCCGCACCTTTGTACACACTTTGCTAAAGGGCTTCAGCCAAATCCGTCAAATCCGCTAGGAATAAGTCGGATGTATCGCGGAAGCCTGCGTCGCAGGGCCATACCAATGCCGTTCGGGTCCTTTCATTAAGCAAAGTACATGCGTTGTGTTCAAGCTATGCCATTCCGTCCGGTCGGCCCCCGGAATTTATCCCATTGCACCAACGCCCGCCGCTCCCTACATTGGTGCAATGCATGCACCCGATCAGGCAGACCTCTTAACCCTCCTGGGCACCGGCCTGGCGGTCGTTTCCATCGACGGCCGCGTGGCATGGATCAACCCCGCGCTCGGCGAATTCCTCGAAGCCGGCCCCCGGACCGCCATCGGCCAGCATCTGACCGCCCTGATGCGCGAGCCCGCGCTGGCCGGCCAGATCGACCGCGCCGCCCTGGAACGGCGCGCCTACAACCTCCGCGCCGTCACCTTTGGCGTGGCCCGGGGCCGCGAAGTCACCGCCGATCTGATCCTCCAGCCCCTCGACGACGGTCGCGTCCTGATCGAAGTCCACCCGCTGGCGCCCGACTTGTCGACTAACACCGGCACGCCGCTCTCGGCCACCCTGCGCGGCTTCGCCCACGAGGTGAAGAACCCGCTCGCCGGATTGCGTGGCGCTGCCCAGCTGCTCGAACGCCGCGTCGTCGACAGCGACCTCCGTCAGCTGGCGCAGATGGTGATCTCCGAGGCCGATCGTCTCGCCGCACTGGCCGACGGCCTGCTCCGGCACGGTGGTGCCGCGCGCCTCGGCCCGGTCAACGTCCACGAACTGCTCGAACGGCTGGAAGGCCTCGTCGTGGCGGAGGTCGATGCCCCGCGCGTCCGCCACGACTTCGATCCCAGCCTGCCGGACAGCGTCGGCGACCCGGATCGTCTGCTCCAGGTCCTGCTCAACCTCACCCGCAACGCCAGCGAAGCGGGTGCGTCGACGGTCGTTCTGCGCACGCGTGTCGAACACGGCGCGCGTCTGGGCGAGCGCACGGTGCGTGCGGCGCTGCGGGTGGACGTGATGGACGATGGTCCGGGCGTGGCCGACGACTTACGCGACTCCCTGTTCCAGCCGCTGGTCTCCGGGCGCGCCGACGGCACGGGTCTCGGCCTGGCGCTGTCGCGCGAGATCGCGCTCGAACACGGTGGCGACCTGCGCTACACGAGCCGACCCGGCGAGACCGTGTTCTCCCTGTACCTCCCGATGGAGCGGCACCATGACTGAGATCTGGATCGCCGACGACGATCGCGGCGTGCGTTTCGTCCTGGCGGAAGCCCTGCGCGACGCGGGTCATACGGTGCGCGAGTTCAGCGCGGGCGAGGCGGTACGTGCGGCGCTGCACGAGAGTCGTCCCGCCTTGCTGGTGACCGATGTGCGCATGCCGGGCGAGAACGGCTTGCGCCTGCTCGAAGACCTCACGCGTCGGAACATCGGTCCCGTGATCGTCATGAGTGCGTATACCGACGTGGCGACGACGGCGGCGGCGTATCGCGCCGGAGCGGCCGACTATCTGGCCAAGCCGTTCGATCTCGATCAGGCGGTGGAAGCGGTCGAGCGCACGCTCGCGGCCGCGCACGAAGAAGTCGTCCCACCACCGCCGCGCACCGACGAGCACGCCCTGCTTGGCGAGAGCATGGCGATGCGCGAGGTGTTTCGCCTGATCGGTCGTGTCGCGGCCAGCGACCTGAATGTGTTGATCACCGGCGAGACCGGCACGGGCAAGGAACTGGTAGCCCGTGCGCTGCATGAAGAGAGTGCGCGAAACGGCAAGCCCTATGTCGCGCTGAACACCGCGGCCATTCCTTCGGAACTGCTGGAAAGCGAGATGTTCGGCCACGAGGCGGGCGCCTTCACCGGTGCCACGCGCCGTCACGCCGGACGCTTCGAGCAGGCGGAAGGCGGCACGCTCTTCCTCGACGAAATCGGCGACATGCCGATCGGTCTGCAGACGCGGTTGCTGCGCGTACTGGCGGGTGGTGAGTTCTACCGCGTGGGCGGGCGTGAATCCATTCGCAGCAACGTGCGCATCGTGGCGGCGACGCATCAGGATCTGGATGCGCGGGTGACGCAGGGCCTGTTCCGCGCGGATCTGAAACATCGCCTCGACGTGGTACGTATCGAACTGCCTTCGTTGCGTCAGCGTCGCGGCGATATACCGCTGCTCGCGCGCCATTTCCTCGCCAGGGCGGCGGCCGAACTCGGCGTGCCGCCGAAGCGCTTCTCGCGCGGGGCCATGAAACTCGTCGAGCAACGCGACTATCCCGGTAACGTCCGCGAACTGGAAAACCTGTGCCGCCGACTGGCGGTCGTGGCGCCCGGGCTGGAAATCCTCGCGGGCGATCTCGGCAACCTGCCGGCACGCGAAACGCGTAGTGCGGAATGGACGGACGCGCTGCGCCTCTGGGCGCAGGACGCGCTCGCGCAAGGCGAGGTGGACGTCCATGCGCGTGCCCGCGATGCTTTGGACAAAACGCTGTTGCAGGTGGCGCTGGTCGCCAACGACGGACACCGGCAGCATGCCGCGGCGGCGCTCGGTGTCGGCCGCAATACCCTCACACGCAAACTCGGTGCGTCGCGCAAGCGACGGCCCTCCAACGGATAAGACACATGAGCCTGGACATTCGCCGCGCGGGTCCCGAAGACGCCGACGCGATCGCCGGCTGGAATATCGCCATGGCGTGGGAGACGGAGGAAAAGCGGCTCGATCCGGAGGTGATCGGACGAGGCGTGCGCGCGGTGTTCGATGAGCCGCGGCGGGGCTTCTATCTCGTGGCCGAACTGAACGGCGTGGCCGTGGGCTGCCTGCTCGTCACGTACGAGTGGAGCGACTGGCGCTGCGGCGATTTCTGGTGGGTGCAGAGCGTTTACGTGATCGCCGAGGCTCGCCGGAACGGGGTGTTTGCCGGGTTATACCGGCACGTGAAGGCGATGGCCGAAGGCGCGGGTGCGGTGGGTCTCAGGCTTTACGTGGAGCTGGAGAACGAGCGCGCGCAGCGGACCTACGCGGGACTGGGGATGGAGCGGTGTCATTACTTCATGTACGAGGCGGCGTTGGGGCGGTGACGGGCTGATATCGCCAGCAGGCTGGCTCGTGCAAAAGCCGCTTCAGGTGCCGGTGACCCGCAAATCCCCGGTATCCACCGCCGCGATCCGCGCCTCGAATTCCTTCGCGGACACCCCCTTCCCGAAGAGGAAGCCCTGCATCAACGGGCAGCCGGCATGGCTGAGGAAGCGCGCCTGCTCGTTGCTCTCCACGCCCTCCGCAAGCACCTGCTTGTTCATCCCCCTGCCCATCGCGATGATGGCGCTGACGATGGCGGCACTGTCGTTGTCGACGGCGACATCGCGGACAAAGGCACGATCGATCTTCAGCGTGTCGATGGGGAAGTGCTTGAGGTACGACAGGCTGCAATAGCCCGTACCGAAATCGTCCAGGCTCAGCAATACGCCCAGCGACTTGATCCGATGCAGCAGCGCCGCGATGTGGTCGCCGCCTTCCATGACGGTGCGCTCGGTGAGTTCCAGCTCGAGCAGCGTCGGATGGATGCCGCTGTCGGCAATGATTCCGCTGAGCGATTCGAAGAAGCGAGTGTGCTGAAACTGCAACGCCGAGACATTGACGGACACCGACTGCGGCCGGTAGCGGCGCGTCCAGATCTCCGCCTGGCGGCAGGCTTCGCGCAACGCCCATTCGCCGATCGGAACGATGAGCCCGCAATCCTCGGCCACCGGGATGAACTGCTCTGGCGTATACACATCCTCGCCGTTGACCTGCCAGCGCAGCAGCGCTTCGGCGCCGACGATGCTACCCAGGTCCACGTCGACCTTGGGCTGGTAATGCAGGCTCAGCTCACCGCGGGCGAGCGCCTTGCGCAGTTCCACTTCGATACGCACACGTGCGGTGTTCCGCTCGTTCATGCTGGGGTTGAAGAACCGGTATCCGTTGCGACCCTGCATCTTCGCTTCGTACATCGCCGTGTCGGCATTGCGCAGCAGGGACTCGGCATCCGGTGCGTCGTCCGGATACACGCTGATACCGATGCTGAAGCTGATCGTCAGCGCGGAGGCGTCGACGCTCACCGCCTGGCTGCAGGCGGCGAGTACTTTCTCCGCCACGAGGCTCGCATCCGACGGTCCGTCGATCAGCGGGAGCAGCACGACGAACTCGTCACCGCCGAGGCGGCTGACCGTGTCATCGGAGCGCACTGCCGCACGGATGCGCCGCGCCACTTCCTGCAGCAGCGCGTCGCCGGCGGCGTGGCCCATGGTGTCGTTGATCTGCTTGAAGTGATCGATGTCGACGAAGAGCAGCGCGGCGCGCTGGTTGCGACGCGACGCCACCGTCGCCGCGAACTCCATGCGCGACTGCAGCAGCGCACGGTTGGGCAGGCCCGTCAGCGTGTCGTGATGCGCCAGGTGCGCCATCTTCAGCGCCAGCGCGCGCGTCTCGCTCACGTCGTGAAACACGACGACACCGCCGACGACGTTACCGGTGTGGTCATGGATCGGCGCCGCGGAATCCTCGATCGGGCTTTCGAAGCCGTTGCGATGAATGAGGGTCGCATCGGTGGTCAGGCCGACGATGGCGTTCTTCTGCACGGCGGCGATCAGCGGATTGGGAATGGGCAGGCCCGACAGCGTCTCGCGTAACTGGAAGATCTCGTCCATTGGACGCCCGACCGCTTCGTGACTCGTCCATCCCGTCATCGCTTCGGCGATGGGGTTGAGCGAGGTCACGATCATGTCGGGATTGGTCGTGATGACCGCATCGCCGATGGACTTCAGCGTGACCTCGGCCAGCTCGCGCTCGCGGAACAGCGCGTCCTCGAAGGCCTTGCGCTCGCTGATGTCCTGCACCTGCGAGATGAAGTAGAGAGGCTCGCCGTGTTCGTCGCGCACCAGCGACACGCTGAGCATGCCGTGCACGGTGTGACCGTCACGATGCACGTAGCGTTTTTCCATCGTGTAGGACGGGCGTTCGCCGGCCAATACCATCCTGACCAGGGCCAGGTCGGCTGCAAGGTCGTCGGGGTGGGTGACGGCCTGGAACGCGGAAGCCAGCAGTTCGTCTTCGCTGTAACCGAGCATGGTGCACAGCGCTTCGTTGACCTGCAGCCAGCGACCGTCGGGGAGGACGAGCGCGACACCGATCGACGCGTATCGGAACGCCAGCGCGAACCTCCGTTCGCTCTCACGCAACCGTGTCTCGAGCGCGCGACGTCCGGAGATATCGGCGAGCACGATGGACACGCCGAGCAGTTGCCCGGCCTCGTCTCGATCGGGTGAGAACGTCGCCTGTGCGTAGCGGCCCGGGGTCGTGTGAGCAATGCCCAGGTCGCCGACCAGCGGCTCGCCGGTCAACACCGCATGGATGCCGCCCGCGATCGCCTCGTTCATGGGGGCCGGCAGGCGATCTTCCGCGCGCTGCCCTGTGATCCCATCGGACGTCACGTTCATCCACGCAAGGAACGCGGGGCTCGCATAACGAAAGCAGCCATCCGTACCGACGTAAGCGATCATCGCCGGTGCACGGTCGAGGAGGTACGCGGGCCAGTCGGTGGTATGGGTGTTCACGTTCGCCCACTCTAATGGGTCGAACTGCCCGCGTATATTCGGACTCGGCTTAAATGTGAAGCCTTGCCGCCGCCTTCAATGCAGCGCCGGGGCCGGTGCCGTAAGTGCGCCGTCGGCGTCCAGCATGATCCGGCCCAGCGTGTGCACTTCACTGTCGGTACCGTACCGATCGGCCAGCGTCTCCAGCAGCGGAGTCAGCGCGTCCGGCGCCAGCGGGAAGCCGTGCGCCAGAACGCGGGCCTTGCCGGGAACCGGCTGGGCGATCGTGATCGCCGCCATGCCGAGACCGGCCGCCTCGTGCGCATAGATACGGGGCGCGGCGGCGGACGGGTCCGCGTCGGCCATCGTTTCGATCAGGAAACCCTCGGTCGCCGGCATGTCCTGCATCACCAGGTGCACGTGATGGGCGGCGAGCAGCGCGGCGTACTGGCGCAGTTCGAACAGCGTGCCAGCCAGCTCGTGAGCGGCGTTGCCGCCCTTGTTCGCGTCGCGCGCGAACCAGTCGGCCAGACCCGGAATCTCGACACGTCCTTCGGTGTAGCGCAGCGGCAGGCCGCGGGAGCCGAGGGCCGTCTCGTCCTTGTAAGGCGTGAGCAGCGCGGCTTCGAGCATCGTCCAGAGCGGCGCCAGATTGACGTGCTCGTACTGCACGCAGGTCAGCGCCAGCAGGTCGTCGCGGGTGAGGTAGCGGGCGTGCTCGAGGCGCATGCCCAGCGTGCGCATCAGGAAATCCGACGTCGCGGTACCGGCCTCGCCCTTGGCGGCCAGTTCGCGCTCCATGGCCTGGGACAGGTCTTCCACCTGGTCGGCGGGCACCAGCAGCATCCACGGAATCAGTCGCATCGGACCGCCGGCGAAGCGCGGGTCCGGCACCAGCGGCTGGGCCGGCATATGGCCTTCGTGCGTGCCGAAGGCGACCACCCCCCCGGCGGTGACGACACGCGGCACCCGACGGGCCAGTTCTTCCAGCGTGGCCAGCACCGGGAAGCCGGGGCGAAGCAGCTCGACGCCGTCGAACAGGGCGCCGGCCAGCGCGAAGCGCGAGGCCTCGACGCCGGGCAGCAGGGCGCGCAGGTCGTCGGCCACCAGTGCGGCGAGGGTCTGCGCTTCGTCGCGCGTTAGCTCGAGGCGATCGGGCATCTCGCCCCCGGCCAGTTCGAGAGCCAGGACAGCGGGGCAGGCGATCAGCGACTCGTTCACGGCGGCGTTTTCCAAACGGCAAAGGAACGCGATTCTATCATTGCGACCCGGCGGGCTTTCGCCGGGACGGGATGCGGGTTAGCCTTGCCGATACGCGTTCGTCGGCGATCGTCGGCGTCCGCGATCCCTTCGCCTTCGATCCGGCCCGCCGGTCGGGCTCCCACTTCGATCTGGACAGTCCCTCAAAAGCATGGAAAAGACGCAAAAGCGTGTGGGTGTGGTCGGCGGCGTCCGCATTCCTTTCTGTCGTAACAACACCGCCTACGCGGATGTCGGCAATTTCGGGATGTCGGTGAAGGTGCTCGGCGCGCTGGTCGAGAAGTTCGGCCTGCACGGTGTGGAGCTGGGTGAGGTCGCGATGGGTGCGGTCATCCGGCACTCCTCGGACTGGAATCTGGCGCGTGAAGCGCTGCTCTCGTCCGGCCTGGCGCCGACCACTCCGGGTATTACCTCGGCCCGTGCCTGCGGTACCTCGCTGGATAACGCCATCCTGATCGCCAACAAGATCGCCACGGGCCAGATCGAAGCGGGCATCGCCGGGGGCTCGGACACCACGAGCGACGTGCCCATCGTCTACGGGCAGAAGCTGCGCAAGCGTCTGCTGGCGCTCAACCGCGCCAGGACCCTGAAAGAAAAGCTGCAGGTCGCCACGCGCGGCTTCAAGCTCAGGGAGCTCAAGCCGTCCTTCCCCGGCGTGGCCGAGCCGCGCACCGGCAAGTCCATGGGCGACCACTGCGAGCTGATGGCGAAGGAATGGAAGGTCGGCCGCCTCGAGCAGGATCAGCTGGCCCTGGCCAGCCACCAGAAGCTGGGCGCCGCTTACGACGCCGGCCTGTTCGACGATCTGGTCGTGCCCTTCCGCGGTCTGAAGCGCGACGGCTTTCTGCGTCCGGACTCCACGCTGGAAAAGCTCAGCTCGCTGAAGCCCGCCTTCGACCGGACGTCGGGTCAGGGCACGTTGACCGCCGGCAACTCCACCGGCCTGTCCGACGGCGCCGCCGCCGTGCTGCTGGCCAGCGACGAGTGGGCCGCCGCGCGTGGCCTCAGTATCCAGGCGTATTTCACCCACTCCGAGGTCTCGGCCGTGGACTTCGTCCATGGCGAAGGCCTGCTGATGGCGCCGACGGTGGCCGTGCCGCGCATGCTCAGGCGTGCGGGCCTGACCTTGCAGGATTTCGACTTCTACGAAATCCACGAGGCGTTCGCCGCCCAGGTGTTGTGCACATTGCGTGCATGGGAAAACGACGACTATTGCCGTAACCGGCTGGGCCTCGAGGGTCCGCTGGGATCGATCGACCCCGCAAAACTCAACGTCAACGGTTCCAGTCTCGCGTCCGGTCACCCGTTCGCGGCCACGGGTGCGCGCATCGTCGCCACGCTGGCGAAAATGCTGGAGCAGAAGGGCTCGGGCCGTGGCCTGATCTCGATCTGCACCGCGGGCGGCATGGGTGTGACGGCGATCCTCGAACGCCCCTGATCCTGCTCCAGAGTCCGCATGTTCGCACTTCGCACCAGTACTTCCCTCAGTGCCCTTGGGCTCGTGCTCGGCATCGCCGGTACGAGCTGGCTCACCGCGCTCACGTACGAGCGCGCGCCCGCCACACGACCGTTCGCCGAAGTGGTGATGCCCGAAGCCATGCACCTGTCGTCCAGGCCGGTCGCCAGGCCCCGCGCGCGGCCGGAATCCGTCGTGGCGGTGAGCCGCCCGGCGCCGATGCCGCCCCGCGTCGCCGCCACGCCACGCCATGTGCCCGAAGCGCTGGTGCCCGTCTATACACCCTCGCCGCGTTATCCGATGTCGGCGCTGCGCGCCAATCGCGAAGGCCAGGTCATCCTCAGTGTGACCGTCACGCCCGAGGGCGATGTCGCCGAGGTGTCCGTGGGGCGTTCCAGCGGCGACATGGATCTGGACCATGCGGCCGAAGAAGCCGTGCGCAACTGGCGCTTCGCCAGTGCGGAGAACCGTGCCCCGCGCTACACCGCCGACCTCCCGGTCCGCTTCGAGCTCACCCGCCCTTACTGAGCGTCAGAGAATGCCCGAGGCGGATGAGCCGAAGGCGGTGATCATGCGCGTGTAGATCAGCTTGAGCGACACGTCCACTTCCGGGAAGTCGCCGACCGGCTCGTAGCATTCGAAGAACTTCGGGTCGGTCCAGCGCATCGGAATGCAGCCGGGCTTGAGCTCATAGCTCGTGGCATAGCGGAACGGCCACAGGTCGAAGAACGGCAGCCGTTCCGAGACGTCGCCGATGAACTCGTTGACCGACGACAGTACGGGGATCTTCTTCTCCCTCGGTCCGATGACCCAGGCATTTTCCGGGCGGGTGTCCTGCATGATCGAGTCGCGCAGGCGATCCGAGAAGCGCTTGTCGTACACGATGACGCCCGACTCGGTGTTGTAGTGGTCGGAGCGTGGATCGAAGTTGTGCGTGCCGACCATGGCGAACGTGTCGTCCACCACGATCGACTTGGCATGCAGGCCGAAGCGCACGCCCTGCGTGAGCAGGGGTGCCGGACGAGTGCGCGGTCCCTGACGTACGCGGCGGCCGCCAAGGGCCATGAATCCCGTGGATTCCGACGGTGGGCCCGCCGGCACCAGCCGGTTGCCGGCACGACGTCCGGTCTTGCTGGCGCCGCTGCCGCTCCCCGAGCCGGTGAGCAGCGGCGGCGTGACCACGTCATTGCTCTGACCTTCGAGGGCGTCGGGATCCCCGTTTGCCGGGCGCGGCTTCATCTCGTAGATCTCAAAGCCGTAGTCGGTGAGATAGCGTTTGCGGTGCTTATAGGACATCGCATACACCGCGAAGGCGTCCGTCGAGGCCAGCGAGTTGGTCGACACGACGACGCGCGGCGGGACCGGCTTCCGATGCAGCCCGCTGAAGATCTTCTTCGCCGGCTTGCTCATCACCAGATAGGGCGTCTGCAGGATCACTTCGCTCCTGGCGTTACGCACCAGGCCCATGATGTGCCGGGTGAGCGCGCGGGCTTCACGGCGTTTGGGCTCGTCGGTCTTGCCTGGCAGGTCCGACAGGTACTCCACCCGGTTCATGCGCAGGGTTTCGCGCTGGATCCGGTCGGCGATCCAGTCCGGACTCTCGGCGTCCGCCACCATGGTGGCGACACGTTCGGGGTTTTCGTACTGCGGCGTCGTCCAGTGGCGCGGGTCGTCGGTGTCGCGAACCAGCTCCTTGTTCACGTCGCGCAGGTGGGTCAGGCGCACGGCGCGCTTGTGGTTCCAGAACTGCTCGAAGCTGGCGCCCATGGCCTTCGCGGCCGGGCCACCGATCATCACGTCGCGGTCGACGTAGTCGAAGGTGCCGTCCCAGTCGAAGTAACGGTCTTCGTAGTTGCGCCCGCCCGTGATGCCGATCAGATCGTCGACCACGATCAGCTTGTTGTGCATCCGCTGGTTGAACTTGAAGAAGCAGCAGATGATGCCCGCTGCGAACTCCAGCGGCGGCGTACGCGCGCTGTGGAAGGTCGGATTGTAGAGGCGGATCTCCATGTGATCGCTGGCGCGCGCCAGCCCCGCCAGCAGGCCGGCGTCGCGAAAGGAGAACAACTGGTCGGCGAGGATCCGCACGCGCACACCGCGGCGCGCGGCCTGAACCAGTTCGTCCAGGACCAGCTTGCCCGCGTCGTCCTGCTCCCAGATATAGGTCTGCACGTCGATGGTCCGCTTCGCGGCGCGAATCAGATTGATCCTCGCCGCCATGGCGGTTTCGCCGTCTTCCAGCAGCGTGGCCACGTGCACCGGGCGCGCGTCGGTCGAGGCGGCGTCGGCTTCCACGGCGGCATCGAGCAGCGCCGAGGGCTGGGCGCAGTGGTCCGCCCGCGTGCAATTGCTCTGCCGGTCCACGGTCAGCGTGACCACGGCATCGGCCTTCCGGATGCGCTGCGTGGACACCGAACAGGCGGTGGCAGCCAGGATGGCGGCAAGGAGTAAGAACAATCGGAGGTGGCGCATGGCGGGGATCATAGGCGACCCACGCCAACGTCACGTGAGTTTTCGTCAGGGATGGTCGAGGACGATGGCCATGCCGAGGTTCACGCGGTCCGAAAGGGCGCCACGGCGGCCCCGCATCTCGAAATCCGTACGGTCGATCGTGCCCTGCAGCTGAAGCACGCAACCGGCCAGCGCGTCGGCCGGGCAGCGGGTGGCCTGCAGGTGGAAGGTTTCGTCCCGGGTGACCCCGCGCATGGTCAGCTTGCCTTTGATCTCGCCGCCGCGGCTGATGAGTTCCAGGGGCAGCGGGTCGGACGTGAACAGGATCTGCGGGTAGTGCACCGAGTCGAAGAATTCCGGCGCCAGCACCCAGCGGCGCAGGCGGGCCGATTCCATGCGGATGCTTTCGGTGTCGAGCACGGCGCGCACGACGGCCGTGCGCGCTTCGCGGTCGATGGACAGGTCGCCCCGGATGCCCTCGAAGCTGCCGGAGACGGTACTCACCCACAGCAGGCGAACGGCGAACTCGGCCCGCGAACGGGTCGGGTCGATCCGCAGGTCGGCGGCCGAAGCCGAAGCCGCCGACAGGAGCAAGGCGATCGCCCACAACAGGTGACGCATCAACGGGGGACTCAGTTGGGAGGTGACCAGAATGTCTCGAGTTTGGCCTTGCCCGGCCCCAGCTCGCCCGTGAAGACGAGTCGTGCCATGCCACCCGGCGGCATGCCGCGGTAATCCTCGGACCGTCCTTCGACAAGGAAAGCGACCAGTTGTTCAATGCCGGGGTTGTGTCCCACCAGCACGATGCGTTCCGCGTCCGACTGCGTGTCGAGCACGTCGAACAGATCGACGGGCGTGGCGTCGTAGATTTCCTGTACGTAAGTGGGCTCGACCTGGCCGAGGGCCAGCGCGGCGGTCTCTTTGGTGCGCTCCGCGGGGGAACACAGGATGCGGTCGTATTTCACGCCATGGCTGGAGAGCCATTCGCCGGCGGCGCGGGCTTCGTTGCGGCCGTGTTCGGTGAGTTTTCGCTCGCGGTCGTCTTTGCCGTCATGGCCGGGCTCTGCCTCGGCATGGCGCAACAGGATGAGTTCGTGCATGGGTACCGTCCTCCGCTAGGCCACGTATCGTGGCGGGTCATGACGCGTCCCACGTCGGCTCAGGTGCTTCGTTTGATCCAGCGAAGCAGTTTTCCCCAGTCGTCCTGGTGTCCGCGTACGTTTTCCGAGTGGTAATCGAAGATGCCCTTACCGAGCGCCGTGAGCAAGACGTACGCTTGTGAGTCGCGAAGTTCCGCGACGACGGGAAAGGGCGCGCGCTCGCCAAGTTCGGCGATGGCGGCCTGGCTGGCGCTGGTCCACGGCTTGAGCCGGTTGCCGACCAGGCCGACCGGCAGCTTGCCGCGCTTCACGCGCGGGATGCCGCGCAGCACGGTAAGAAAATCGAGTGTGGCGTCGAGATCGAAGTGCGAGGGAAGTACCGGTACGAGGATGACGTCCACCTTCTCCAGATAGGGCTCGAGGTCTTTTTCGTCGACGCCCGCGGGCGTGTCGACGATCACCCGCTGCACGTCGCCCGGCAGGCGGTCGAAGGCCTTGCGACTGCCCTCGATGGCGGTGACGGCGGGAACGTTCTCGGGACGACGGCCTGCCCAGCGCAGGCTGGAATGCTGGCGATCCGCATCGATGATCGCCGTCTGCTTGCCGGACTGGACCCAGTGGGTCGCGAGCTGGGTGACCAGCGTCGTTTTTCCGCAACCACCCTTGCTGCTTGCCACGAGCGTCGTAAGCATCCGCGAGCACCTGCCATAGGAGTGGTTCTAGCCTATCAGAACAGTTTGGTACGAACCTTCGGCATGACCACGAGAATGAGGGTGGCGACAGGGCCGAGAAACAGCGAGAGGAACCACCAGAGCAGGCCGCCGCGATTCTTGCCCTGGGCCAGCCCTGCGTTGATCAGCGACAGCGTACCCCAGCCTACGAAGAAGCCGGCGCGCGCGTCGTTAAAAAGTGCGAATTGATCCATCGTAAACTCCTGTTCTGTCGCAGGATTGTGTCGCTGCCATGCTCGATGTCGAGTCGGCGATCCCCACATTGGATGTCGATGGTAACAATGTCCGCCGTCGATGACCCCGGGACGACGCAGGCTGCGTTCATGGTTGAACCGTATTCTTGTCGTTTTATTTCATGGAGATGGCTGATGCGCGGATATCGCGTGCTGACCCTGGCCCTTGCGGGTCTGCTCTCGATGCCGGCCTTTGCCGCCACGCCCTGGGCCGGTGCCCAGGGTCCGGCAAAGGGGCCGCTCAAGGCGCCGGTGGCGCAGAAGGACCAGACCAAGGCCCTGCTGCAGTTCCAGAAAGATCTGGCCAGCGTCCTGGCGTTGCGCACCGAAGCCGAGCCGCTGCTGGGCGCCGCCCTGCTGGCGCGCCCGCTGGCCAATCCGCCCGAGGTGCTGAGCTACCACGCCCTTCTCGAGCGCGCGTCGCGCAATGCCGACGCGGGCCCGGCGGTTACCTGGGCTTCGCTGGCCGACTGCGACGCCAAGGCCGGTGCCTGCCCGAACGCGGACGCACTGGCCACGCTGCAGAAGCAGGCGCCGGACAACGCGGCCGTCTGGTTGCTCAAGCTGGGCGTCGACGACCATAACGGTGCCGGCAAGGACACGCGCAGCGATCTCGCCCGCGCCGCCAACGCCCGGCTTTACGACGACTACCTCGGCTCCAGCCTCAAGGCGCTGGCCAACTCGGTCAGCCAGCTGCCGCCACCGCCGGACACCTTCAATCCGCTGCAGGGCGCGGGGGCGGCAGGCGTGCAGATGGTCATCGTCTTCGGTCTGGCCAGCGCGCAGCCGATGCCTGGGTTCCAGGTCACCGCGAAGTACTGCGAAGACAACAAGAGCGATGCCAGCGTGGTGGGCGACTGCCTGAAACTCGCCAAGGTCCTCGAGTGGGGCAGCAGCCCGCTCGGCCGCTCGCTGGGCCTGCACCTGCGTGAGACCCTGTCCACCGACACCGCCGAGCAGCAGTCCGCGAAGACCGCTCGCATGAACCTGGTCTGGCAGATGCAGCGTTTCGCGCAGCTCAACGTCCAGGCCCAGGGCGACAAGGTGACGGCGCAGAAGCTGCTGTCGCTGGCGCGCAGCGGCGGCACCGAGATGAGCGTGGTGCTGGCTTCGCTGCGTGCTTACGGTATGCCGGCGGAAGCCCCGGCAGGATGGGAGCCGGCTAAGGTCGAGCAATAGGCCTGTCTGAATTGAGCCAAAAAAACGGGCGCCCATGGGCGCCCGTTTTTTTATTGAACCGCCTGTAGGAGCGCGCCCTGCGCGCGAATCCCTTACATCGCGCGCAGGGCGCGCTCCTACAGATGCGGTCAGTCGCCCAGTTCGGTCCGCATGAACTCGGGCTGCGCCAGCGCACCCTTGTGGATTTCAGCGTTGTAGTACTTCGTCGGGAAGCCCTTGCTGATGGCGCCGCGCTCGCGGAAACCGGACAGGTCGCCATCCTTGCGCGCCATGGTGCAGCTCCACCAGCCGGTGGGGTAGCACGGCTGCGGGAAGGGCAGGGTACGCACGGCCTTGAAGCCCGAGGTGCGCATGGCCGAACGCATGGCCTTGATCAGCTCGATGTGGGCCAGCGGGGATTCCGACTGCTGCACGAGGATGCCGCCGTGGCGCAGGGCCTTGTAGCAGCTGGCGTAGAAGGCGGCGTTGAACAGACCTTCGGCCGGACCCACCGGGTCGGTCGAGTCGACGATGATCAGGTCGATGGACTCCGGATCCGCCTCGGCCATGTACTTGATGCCGTCGATGAAGAGCAGTTCGGCGCGCGGGTCGTTGTTGGCGTCGCACAGTTCCGGGAAGTACTGCTCGGCAAGGCGGGTGACGCGCTCGTCGATCTCCACCTGGGTGGCCTTCTCGACTTCCTCGTGCTTGAGCACTTCGCGCAGGGTGCCGCAGTCGCCGCCACCGATGATGACGACACGCTTGGCCCGGGCGTGGGTGAACAGCGCCGGATGGGTCATCATTTCGTGGTACAGGAAGTTGTCGCGGCTGGTCAGCATGACGCAGCCGTCGATCACCATGAGATTGCCCCAGTCGGTGGTCTGGTAGATCTCGATGGTCTGGAATTCGGTCTTCTCGGCGTGCAGCAGGCGCTCGACACGGAAACCGATGGATGAGCCGGAGGCCTGGTGGGCTTCGGTAAACCAGCTGAGCTGCTGTTGCGACATGACTCGGATCCTGAAAAGAGGTAAGGGACCAAACACGGGATTGTACCGGCTCCGGGTCCGGAATCGGCCAAGTCCTTGCCCTGGCACAAATGTAGGTCGTCCCTGACGGCAATGTTGCCCCGGGCGGGGCAATACACGGATGTCATCCGTCGCCGCTACAATACGCGGTCTGCCCCGTCTCCCCGGACGGCGCAGACCCTGTCTGGTCGGCCCCGCGGCGTGCGAGGCTCCCGGTCGCCAGACTCGCTTCAGGTCAAAGTTCGCCGCTGCGACTGTTCCGCGCCCCCCACGGGGACACGACACAATCACGAGGGAGATCGTCGCCACCATGACGAACTGGACCACCGAACGCGCGAAGCTGACTTACGCGATCCCACACTGGAGCAATGGCTACGTGGACGTGGCCGGCAATGGTCACCTGCAGATGCGCCCTCGCGGCGACGAGGGCCCGGCCCTCGACTTGCCGGCCATCGTCGATCAGGCCACGGCCCAGGGCCTGCGCCTGCCGTTGCTCGTCCGCTTCCCGGATATCCTCGCCGACCGTCTGGCGCGCCTGCAGCAGGCGTTCGCCAAAGCGATCGATGACGCCAAATACGCCGGTTCCTACACGGCCATCTACCCGATCAAGGTCAACCAGCAGCGCGGCGTCGTCAGCGAACTGGTCGCCGCGGGCGAAGAGGGTTTCGGCCTCGAGGCCGGTTCCAAGCCGGAGCTGATGGCCGTGCTCGCCTATGCCCGCCCCGGCAGCATGGTGGTGTGCAACGGCTACAAGGACCGCGAATACGTGCGTCTCGCCCTGATCGGGCGCAAGCTCGGTCTGCGCGTCCACATCGTCATCGAGAAGCTCTCCGAACTCGACCACGTGTTCGCCGAGGCGAAGGCGCTGGATGTCGAGCCGCTGCTCGGCGTGCGCGTGCGCCTGGCCTCGATCGGCGCCGGCAAGTGGCAGAACACCGGTGGCGACAAAGGCAAGTTCGGTCTCAGCCCCGGTCAGGTGCTGGAGCTGATCGAACGCCTCGACTCCGCGGGCCTCAAGCACACGCTGAGGCTGCAGCACTTCCACATGGGCTCGCAGATCTCCAACGTGCGCGATATCGCCGCCGGCATGCGCGAAGCCGTGCGCTACTTCGTCGAACTGCACCGGCTGGGCGTGCCCATCGACGTCGTCGACGTGGGCGGCGGTCTGGGCGTGGATTACGAAGGCACCCGCTCGCGCAGCTATAACTCGATCAACTACAGCCTGGGCCAGTACGCCGCCAGCATCGTGCAGCCGCTGGCCGAGGCCGTCGCCGAGCACGGCATGAAGGCGCCGGTCATCTTCACCGAGTCCGGTCGCGCGATGACCGCGCACCACGCGGTGATGGTGGTCAACGTCACCGAGGTGGAAGAGGTACCCGAGGGCTCGGTGCCCGCGCCGCGCGCGGACGAGCCGACGGTGCTGCGTCACCTTCGCGAGACGCACGCCGAGCTCGACAGCCGCCCGCCGCTGGAGCTGTTCCACGAAGCGCAGCATCACTTCGCCGAGGGCCAGGCACTCTACGCGCTGGGTCAGCTCGACCTGCGCGACCGCGCGAAGCTCGACGACCTGTTCTACGCCATCGCCAACGCGGTGCGTCCGCGCCTGCTGCCGGCGGAGCGCGCGCATCGTCAGGCGCTGGACGACCTGGACGAGAAGCTGGTCGACAAGTACTTCGTGAACTTCTCCGTGTTCGAGTCGGTGCCGGATATCTGGGCGATCGATCAGATCTTCCCGATCGTGCCGATCTCACGTCTGGACGAGGAACCCACGCGCCGGGGCGTGATCGCCGACCTCACCTGCGACTCGGACGGCCGTATCGATCATTACGTGGATGCCGAAGGCGTGGACGTCAGCCTGCCGCTGCACGCCCTGCGTGACGACCAGTCGTACCGCCTCGGTATCTTCATGGTCGGCGCGTACCAGGAAACCCTGGGCGACATCCACAACCTGTTCGGCGACACCGACGCGGTGAATGTCCGCGCGACGGCCGACGGTTACGAGTTCGCGCACGTGCGTCATGGCGACACGACGGACCTGATGCTCGACTACGTGGGTTACGACCTCAGGCAGCTGCGCCAGTCCTACACCGACCGGCTTGCCGCGGCAGGCATTACCGGCGCCGAGGCGGAGATGTTGTCCGCCTCGCTGGACAAGGGCCTCACCGGCTACACGTACCTGGCGGAAACCGCAGGGCGTTGATTCAAACCGCGGCGCCTCAGGGCGCCGCGTCTCTTTTCAGACATCGGACAAAGGTTTTCGGGATGACCCTCAAGGCAGCATTCATCGGACTCGGCGCGATGGGCGCCCCCATGGCGGGACATCTTCATGCGAAAGGCCTGCTGGCCGCGGTCGGCAATCGCTCACAGGCGAAGGCCGATGCGCTGGCGAAGGAGCTTGGCGTCGACGCGCCCGATCTCGCGGGCATTGCCTCGTCATGTGACGTGATCGCCCTGTGCGTCAGTGCGGATGCGGACGTCATCGGCGTGGTGGAAGCGCTGGCTCCGTCATTGAAGACGGGGGCGATCGTCGTCGATCACTCGACCGTCGCTCCCGCCACGGCGAAGAAGGCCGCCAGCCTGCTCGCCGATGTGGGCGCGCTGTTCCTGGATGCGCCGGTGTCCGGCGGCGTCGAAGGCGCGAAGAACGGCACGTTGTCCGTGATGGTCGGCGGCGACGCGGAGGTGCTCGAGCGAGCACGTCCGGTGCTGGAAGCCTACGGTGCGCGTATCACGCACATGGGCGCGGTCGGTAGTGGCCAGGCAACCAAGGCGGTCAATCAGGTGCTGGTCGCGGGCATTGCCCACGCGGTGACGGAAGGGCTCGCGCTGGGTGAAGCGCTCGGTCTCCAGGCGGATCGCCTCATTCCGACGCTGGCGGCGGGCGCGGCGGGTAACTGGTTTCTCGACAAGCGCGGCGCGACGATGCTGCGCAACGAGTTCTCGGTGGGCTTCAAGCTGGCGCTGCTGCACAAGGACCTCGGCATCGTGCGCGGTATCGCGAAGGACGCGGGTACCAACCGCACCATCATCGAACAGTCGCTGGCCGACTTCGCCGAACTGATGTCGCAGGGCTACGGCGATGACGACATTTCGGCACTCATTCGCCTGAAACGCGCTGACTGACAGGCGGCTACATCGCTTCAAAAAAAATCCCGCCGTTCGGCGGGATTTTTTTTTGGCGGCGGCGGGGGAGTGACCTCAGCCGCCTTCCTTCAGGGCAATCGCGCTGATGCCCGCCGACTGCAGGCGCTGCTTGGTGCCTTCCAGATCGGTCGCGGACTTGAACGGGCCGAGGCGCACGCGGTTGTAGGTCTGCGAGCCGACCTTCACCGACTGGACGTTGGCAACGAAGCCCTGCAACGCGAGCTTGGCCTTCAATGCCTCCGCATCGGCGGCGCTCGGGAACGCGCCAACCTGCAACAGGTAACCCGGGCTGCCCGTCGCGGCAGCGGGGGCGGCGGGCTGTGACGGAGCGGCGGTGACCGTCTGCGTCGCGGCCTTCGGCAGATTCGCCGCGGCCTGCTGCACCTGAGCCTGCTGCTGGGCGGCGGCAGCCTGCTGAGTCTGCGCCTGCTGGGTCTGTTGCGCGGCCAGTTGCTGCTGTTTCTGCTGCTGGGCTTCGGCACTGGCCTGGGCGCGGATCTCGGCGTCCGGAATGCGGACTTCCTTCTCCGAGAGCACCGAGTAGAAATCGTACGACGGCTTCTTCGGTTTCTCGGGTGCGGTCTGCTCGACGACGCCCGGGTCGCTGCCCTTCTGCGCGGTGGCTTCCGGGTTCGGCGCCGGGCCCTGCTGCTTCTGCATCATGGGAATCAGCGTGCCGCGCATGGCGAAGGCCATGAGCAGGGCGCCGGCGAGGATGCCGATCAGTGCCCAGCCCCAGCCGGGCATGCCGCCGCTCGAACCGTTGCGGACGGCCTGACGGCCTTTCGTCGCCTTCTTGCGTGTTGCCATTTACATGCTCTCCGGGGCCGAAATGCCCAGCAGATCCAGACCGTTGCGAAGCACCTGCTGCGTGGCTGCCACAAGCGCGAGGCGGGCGTCACGCAGATCGGCGTCGTCCACGATCCACTTATGCTCGTGATAGTAACTGTGGAGCGCGCCCGCGAGTTCGCGCAGATACTGCGCGATCAGGTGCGGTTCCAGATTGGCGGCTGCCGACTCGACCATTTCGGGATAACGCGACAGCTCGACCATCAGCGCCGACTCGTGCTCGGTGGCGAGCAGGTCGAGCTTCGCGAGACCGTTGCCCCGATCCGTGGACAGCCCGCGGTCGGCCAGTTCGCGGAAGACGCGGCTGGCGCGCGCGTGCGCGTACTGGATGTAATAGACCGGGTTGTCGTTGCTCTGCGAGCGGGCCAGGTCGATGTCGAAGACCAGCTGCGAATCCGCCTTGCGGGCGATCAGGAAGTAACGCGTGGCGTCACGGCCCGCTTCGTCGATGAGGTCGCGCAGGGTGACGTAGGAACCGGCGCGCTTGGAGATCTTCACCTCTTCGCCGCCGCGCATCACCGTCACCATCTGGTGCAGCACGTATTCCGGCCAGTTCTTCGGAATGCCGGTGTCGAGCGCCTGCAGGCCGGCTTTCACGCGGGCCAGGGAGCCGTGGTGATCCGAACCCAGCTCGGTGATGGCGCGCTCGTAGCCGCGCTGCCACTTGGTGCGGTGGTAGGCCACGTCCGGGAGGAAATAGGTGAACGTGCCATCGGACTTGCGCATGACGCGGTCCTTGTCGTCACCGAAATCCGTCGAGCGGAGCCACAGCGCGCCGCCTTCCTCATAGGTATGTCCGTGGGCCACGAGCTCCTTCACGGTCTCGTCGACCCGGCCCTCGCTGTAGAGCGACGACTCGAGGTAATACACGTCGAAACCGACACCGAACGCCTTGAGGTCCAGATCCTGCTCGTTGCGCAGGTAGGCCACGGCGAAGCGACGGATATCGTCCAGGTTGTCGGCGTCACCGGTACCGACGACGGTCTCGCCGTCGGCTTCGACCGATTCCTTCGCCAGAAAGGCGCGGGCCACTTCGGCGATGTAGTCGCCGCGGTAGCCGGATTCCGGCCAGCCCGCTTCGTCCGGGGCGATGCCCCTGGCGCGCGCCTGGGTGGACAGGGCCAGGTTTGCGATCTGCACGCCCGCGTCGTTGTAATAGAACTCCCGGAACACTTTCCAGCCGCTGGCGGCCAGCAGGCGACTCAGGCTGTCGCCGATCGCCGCCGCGCGGCCATGGCCGACATGCAGCGGGCCGGTCGGGTTGGCCGAGACGAACTCGACGCCCGCCGTACGGCCACCGCCGTCGCGGTTGTGCCCGTAGCGGTCGCCTTCGGCCAGCGCGCGATCAATCTCGGCGTGGAAGGCGGCCGGAGCCAGGAAGAAGTTGATGAAGCCCGGGCCGGCGATGTCGACCTTGCCCACCAGGGAGGAGGCGGGAAGCGCTTCGACCAGGTCCGTGGCGAGATCGCGCGGCTTACGGCCGGCGGCCTTGGCCATCATCATGGCCACGTTGGTGGCGAAGTCGCCGTGCTCGCGGTTGCGCGTGCGCTCGATCACGAACGTGGGCGCGACGAAATCGGACGGCAGTTTGCCGGACTCACGCATAGCCCCGATGGCCTGCAGGACGAGTTGTTTCAGCTGTGCTTTCACGGGATGGGCGACGCGGATATGGAACCGGCAATCCTATCAGAAGGGCCACATGGGCCGATCGTCCAGGGTAGCTCCCGGTTTTCCACAGCCTGTGGATAACTCTGTGGGCAATAACGACGCGCTGCGACCTCGCGCCACATGGCGCCTCGTTGACATCGCAGCGTAATAACTAAAGTAACGCATAAACAATGACTTGCAAGACTGACTTGCGCCGAGACACCAGCTGTGACGTCCAAGTGGCAAATCGGTGGAATGTGCATAAGTCGAATCCCGCAAGTGCCGCGGCGGCGTCTTCCGACGCTTTCACTGCACGCGTCACACGTCATGCGCCGCCACGTCACGGGGCTGTCATCGCCCATCGTCACAATTCTTCGTGTGCCCGGTGTCTCCCCGGCCCAACGGCACAAAGGGCTCACCACGCCCCTCCCTCGAAATGGTGACCCCAACGGCGCGAGCGGCACTCGCGCCGTTTTTTTTGCCTGAAATCCGGACTCAGATCAGCCCCCGGTCCGCCATGGACACCGGCTCGCCCTGCCCGATCACCAGGTGATCGAGAACCCGGATATCCATGAGTTTGAGGGCGTCGACCAGCACGCGGGTGATCTCGCGGTCCGCCCGGCTCGGTTCGGCCACGCCGGACGGGTGATTGTGGGCGAGGATCACCGCCCCCGCGTGATGACGCAGGCAGGCCCGGACGACCTCGCGCGGGTAGACGCTGGCGCCGTCGAGTGTGCCGCGGAACAGTTCTTCATACCCGAGCACCCGGTGCCGGGTATCCAGGAACAGGCAGGCGAACACCTCATAAGGAAGGTGCCGCAGCCGCGCCTTGAGATAAGCGGCACTGTCTTCCGAGGAACCGATGGCCGGCAGGTCGGTGAGTTCCTCTTTCAATGACCGGCGGGCCAGTTCGATGGTCGCGACCAGCCGTGCCCGCTTGGCCGGGCCGACGCCGCTGAGTCTGGGCAACTGGTCGGGATCCGAGAGCAGACGGCCCAGGCTGCCCGCCTGGGCGAGCAGTGCCCGGCCGGTGGCGACGGCATCCCGTCCGGCGACACCGTTACCGAGGACGACGGCGAGCAGCTCCGCGTCGGACAGCGCGCTCGCGCCGTGAGCCAGCAGGCGTTCGCGAGGGCGGTCGCCGACCGGCCACTCCCGGATGGTCAGACCGCGTACGCCGGGCGCGCCGGCGGTCGTCGCGTTGAATGCCGGTGCGTTGTCGCGCACGGCCGAACGATGGAGATGCCCCCGCTTCATGAGTCGTTCTTCCTGATGACCAGCCCGCGGCCGGAGAGATCCCCAACTTAGGATCGTCGCGGACGAATGGCGATAGAACGATTCTGAAAATGCGGGGCAATATGGGTGCGAGGCATGAGCCGGTCCGCTAAGCTTGATGACCCCTCGCCACCGCGCCGTTTTGCCATGAGTCTTCGCCAGCGTCGCATCCTCATTGGCGTTACCGGTGGTATCGCCGCCTACAAGATCTGCGAACTCGTCCGCCGCCTGCGCGACCTCGAGGCCGAGGTGCGCGTGGTGATGACCGAAGGCGCCACGCATTTCGTCACACCGACCACCTTCCAGGCGCTTTCGGGGCAGCCGGTGCGTGTCAGCCTGTGGGACGAGCAGGGCGAGGCCGCGATGGGCCACATCGAACTGGCCCGCTGGGCGGAGCGCGTTCTGATCGCGCCGGCGAGTGCCGACACCCTCGCGCGGCTCGCGCACGGCCATGCCGACGACCTGCTGACCACCGTGGTGCTCGCCACCGCCGCGCCTGTTTACGTCGCTCCGGCGATGAACCAGCAGATGTGGGCCAACCTCGCCGTACAGGCGAATGTCGGCACGCTGCGGGTCAGAGGTGTCGGCGTCCTCGGTCCCGCCGACGGCGATCAGGCCTGCGGCGACATCGGCTCGGGCCGCATGCTCGAGCCGCATGAGCTCCGCGACATCCTCGTCGCCTCGTTCGGCGATCAGTCGCTGCGCGGCCGTCGTGTCGTGGTCAGTGCCGGCCCTACGTACGAGGACATCGATCCCGTACGCTTTATCGGCAACCGCAGCTCGGGCCGCATGGGCTTCGCGGTGGCCGCCGCCGCACGCGATGCCGGCGCGGACGTCACCCTCGTTGCCGGCCCGGTATCGCTGCCGACACCCCACGGCGTACGACGCGTGGATGTGCGCAGCGCCCGTCAGATGCACGACGCCGTGCTGGCAGCATCCGACGGCGCGGCTATCTACATCGGCGCCGCCGCGGTCGGCGACTACCGTCCCGCCGATGTCGCCGGTCACAAACTAAAGAAGGCCGACGGCGCGCCGTTACGCCTCGAACTGGCCGAGAACCCCGACATCATCGGGGCGCTCGCCGCGCGACCGGTGCATCCGTACCTCGTCGGCTTCGCCGCCGAAACGCGGGAGGTGTCCGGTTACGCCCAGGACAAGCTGCGTCGCAAGGGCCTGGACATGATCGCCGCCAACGAAGTGGGGGCGGGCAAGGGCTTCGAGGTGGCGGATAACGCACTGCATCTCTACTGGCCCGATGGCGACATCGTGCTACCCGAGATGCCGAAGACCGAACTGGCGCGTCATCTGATCCAGCACGTCGCCCATCATTTCCTGGCTGCACACGGACACACCTCTTGATCGACATCGAACTGAAGATCCTCGACCCGCGGCTCGGCGACACCATTCCCTTGCCTGAGCCGGCCACCGGCGGCAGTGCCGGCATGGATCTGCGGGCGGCGTTGGATACCCCCGTGACGCTGGCCCCCGGTGAGAGCCTTCTGGTACCGACGGGTCTGGCCATTCACATCGGCGACCCAGCCTGGTGTGCTCTGATCGTGCCGCGCTCGGGCCTGGGGCATAGACAGGGTCTGGTCATGGGCAACCTGGTGGGCGTCATCGATGCCGACTACCAGGGGCCGCTGATGATTTCGTGCTGGAATCGTGGAAACGCACATGTGACCATCGCGCCGGGTGACCGGGTTGCGCAATTATTGCTGGTTCCGGTGGGACGGGCGCGGTTGCGCGTAGTGGAAGGATTCGCACCTTCGCAGCGGGGCGAAGGCGGGTTCGGTTCGACCGGTATTGGCTGATTCGCCGAGGGATACAAGGGGCACCATGGCTGGGAAAGAGGGTGGGGAAGGGCGGGGGTCCCGGACCGATCTGCGACGTTTGCTGCCGCTGGCCGGCGCGACGCTGCTTATCGTGGCGGGTGCGTTCTGTGCGTGGCAGGCCTGGCTGATCGCGGACGAAAGCGCCGCGGCCGAGCGCACGCGTGCGGCGCAGCGGCAGACCGTGAGCGAGCTTGCCAGCCTTTACGGCGCGAAACGTCAGCAGTTCCTGCGCGCGGCGGCCGACCCATCCGTGGAAGCGGTGATCGACGATCACGCCGCGGCGGCCGCGCGGTTACATGCCCTGTTGCCGGCGGCGAAGGTCGTCGAGGTGTACAGCGCCGGGCTGGACGAAGTGGTCCGCGCCAACTTCCGCGAATTCGGCTATGCCAAGGCGGCGCAGCTGATGGCGGCCCTCGGCTCGTCCGAGCCGCCGGTCGCGGCGACGACCCTGCATGGCAGCGAGCGCAATCTCTCGGTCGCTGAACCGATTTCGGTCGGCGGTACGGTGCGCGCCTGGGCATGGCTCGAATATCCGTTCGACGACCTGGCGGCGCGGTTCGAGGCTTCCTCGCCGGGCGGCGGTCGTCTGGCCCTGAGGCAAGGCGAAGGAGACACCGGCACGACGCTGCTTGCGAAAGGCGCGCGATCCGTCGGGCTGGAGGGGCAGGAAACCGTCATCGCCGGCACCTCCTTGTACGTAAGGGCGGCGATGCCCGAAGCCTTCATCGTCATTCCGCATTCCGAACTCCTGGCCGTGTTGCTCACCGTGATCGGGCTGGGCGGCGGTGGCTTCCTGCTCTGGTCCAGCCGTCGTCAACCGACGGTCGTCGAAGCCGAGCCCGAGCCCGAGATCCTCGTCGCCGAGGTGCCGCGGAAACCGCGCCTCCCGCCGACGCCACCGGCGGGCGGCGACATGGTCCGCGAGACGGTGCGTGCGCCGGCCGCCGCTTCGGCGGCGATCGATCCGTCGATCTTCCGCGCCTACGACATCCGCGGCGTGGTCGGCACGTCGCTCACAGCCGACGTGGCACGCCGTATCGGTCAGGCCATCGGCGGTCTGATGACCGAACGCGGTCTGCACGAGATCGTGGTCGGCCGGGACGGCCGTCTGTCGGGTGAAGCGCTGACCGCGGGATTGTCGGACGGCCTGCGTGCCGCCGGCATCGACGTGATCGATATCGGCCTGGTTCCTACGCCGTTGGTGTATTTCGCCGCCTACCATCTGGGTACCGGCTGCGGTGTGGCCGTCACTGGCAGTCATAACGCGGCGGACCACAACGGTTTCAAGATCGTGGTCGGCGCCGAGACGCTGGCCGATGCCGCCATCACCGATCTGTACCGCCGGATCGTAGACGGCCGGCTGCGGGAAGACGGCGTCGGCACCTGGCGTGAGCAGTCGATCATCGAGCCGTATGTGGCCCGCATCGTCGGTGACGTCTCCGCGGAGCGCCGCCTGAAAGTGGTGGTCGATGCGGGCAACGGCGCGGCCGGTGTCGTCGCGCCCCGTGTCCTCGAGGACATCGGCTGCGAAGTCATTCCGCTGTACTGCGAGGTCGACGGTCGTTTCCCGAACCATCACCCCGATCCGTCCGACCCGCGTAACCTGGGCGACCTGATCGCGGCGGTGCATACCATCGGCGCCGATCTGGGCATCGCGTTCGACGGCGATGGCGACCGGCTCGGCGTGGTCACGGCCAGCGGGGAGATCATCTTCGCCGACCGGCTGCTGATGCTGTTCGCTCAGGACGTGCTGTCCCGCAATCCGGGTGCGACCGTCATCTACGACGTCAAGTGCACGGGCCATCTTCGCAAGGTCATCCAGGATGCCGCCGGCGTGCCGCTGATGTGGCGCACCGGACATTCGCTGATCAAGAGCAAGATGCGCGACACCGGGGCCGCGCTGGCCGGTGAGATGAGCGGCCACTTCTTCTTCGCGGACAACAATCGCTGGTATGGCTTCGACGACGGCATCTACGCCGCCGCCCGACTGCTCGAGATCGTTGCCGGCGATCTGGAGGAACGCAGCGTGGCGGAATTGTTCGATGCGCTGCCCAGGAGCGTGTCCACCCCGGAGCTGAAAATGCCGGTCGCGGAGGAAGGCGCGGCGTTCCGCTTTATGGAAAGCTTCAGCGCCGTATCCAGCTTCGAAGACGCCCGGGTCACGACGATCGACGGTATCCGTGTCGACTGGCCGGATGGTTGGGGGCTGGTGCGTGCATCCAATACGTCGCCGGCCCTGATCTTCCGTTTCGATGCCGACAACGCGAAGTCGCTCGAGCGTATCAAGCAGGCCTTCCGCCAGCGTCTGCTGGCGGTCGACCGGAACCTGCCCCTGCCGTTCTGAGCGCCGGGCCGTCGGCCTCAGCGGCCGGCGGCGGCCTTCAGTTCACGGTAATGCTTCAGTTGCGCGTCCATGTTCACCTGGGCCGCATCCTTCGCGGTCATCTGGCGCTGCAACGTGGCGCGTAACCCGGCCACCGTGTTGCGCTGTTCGGTGATGCGGGAGCTGAGATACGGCGGCACGGGCTGCTTGCCGCGTTCGAGGTCGCCCGCGCGGTTGAGCAGGTCGGCCAGTGCCTTCTCCTGTCCCTGCAGATTCAGCCGCGTGGTGCGCGCCGCCTGTTCGACGTTGTCCAGTTCCGCTTGCTTCGCCGTGGCGAAGGCGGCTTCATTGGGATACGCGTTGAGCAGCTGCGCGTCGTCGCGCTTTTGCTGATCGGCGGCTGCCTGGGCGGCTGCCTGCTGATCGGCGAGCTTCTTTGCGGCGGCGCGTTCGTCCGTGGTCAGCTGACGGTCGACGTGTTTGATCACGACGCCCTGCGAGTTGACGACGTCGTAGCCGGCTTTCATCGCATCGGACGTCAGGCTGTCGCTGAAAAACGACTGGCCGCTCGCATCCTTCCACTTGTAACGGAACGCGCTGTTGTTTCTCGTATTGTCCTGACCCGCGGCGAACGCGGTCGTGCCAACGCACAGTGCCGCTCCCGCGAGGATGTAACGAACTGCCTGCATGATGTCCCCCTCCTGTTGGCTGAGTATAGCCAGCGCGCGGGGAGAGGCCAGCTTGCCGGATGCAAGCGGCCTTTTACGCGTGACGCAGTCGCCGTTTTCGGTCAGGCGCTGACACCGTATCGTTCGCGATAAGCCAGCAGGCGACCGTGTTCGCTGGCCAGTTCAGGGCGCTCCCCCGCGTAGGTGAGCACATCGGCGAGGGTCGCGATGGCGATGACCGGGATACTGAACTGTGCCGCCACTTCCTGTGCCGCCGACAGCTCGCCCTGACCGCGTTCCTGGCGGTCGAGTGCGATAAGCACGCCGGCGGGCTCGGCGCCCTGCGACCTGATCAGTTCGAGCGATTCGCGCACGGCGGTGCCGGCGGTCATCACGTCATCCACGATCAGTACGCGGCCCTTGAGCGGTGCGCCGACGAGCGTGCCGCCTTCGCCGTGCTCCTTGGCCTCCTTGCGGTTGTAGGCCCAGGGCACGTCCCGGTCCTGGGTGTCGGCCAGAGCGATCGCGGTCGCGGCGGCCAGGGCGATCCCCTTGTAAGCCGGGCCGAACAGCATGTCGAAAGGGACGCCGGAGCGCGTCGCGGCGGCGGCGTACGAACGGCCGAGCCGGGCGAGGGCGGCACCGGAGTCGATCCGGCCCATGTTGAAAAAGTACGGGCTGCTGCGACCCGACTTCAACGTGAACTCGCCGAAGCGCAGCACATCACGGGCAAGGGTCAGTTCAATGAATTCGCGCTGGTAGTCGTGCACGTCGGTCTCTCTCAGGGTTTCCAGGGATGCAACAGGCGCCACATCACGTACTGCGGGCCGATCGGGCCGCCATGGTACAGCTCGTCGTGTTCGAGGTACCCGGCGCTGCGGTAGACGTGGACCGCAGCTTCGTTGCGTACGTTCACCATCAGCAGGATGCGCTCCTTGTCCGGGTGCCGGCCTTCGACATAGGCCTGGATGCCATCCAGGGCGCGACGGCCCAGGCCTTTCCCCTGCCAGCGGGCATCGATCATGAAGCTGCGCAGCGCGACCGCGCCGTCCACCAGGGGATGGTCGCCCAGGGCCACCGCGCGACGGTCGATGCGCACGTAACCGACGACATCATCCTCGACCAGCAGGGCCAGGGCCTCGCTGCCCGGGCAGACGGCGGCATCGGCCATCGAATCGACCGCGCGTCCGACAAAGGGCAGCTGGGCCGGGTGCACCGCGACATTGAGGACGGCGTGGCGGAGTTCGGCGGTGACGGGCGTGACGCGGACGGGCTGGCTCATGCGCTCATTGTAGGCGCAGGTATGATGGCGGGATCGTCGAATACCCGATCAAGGTCCCATGCGCATCATTTCTCTGAACGCCAACGGTATCCGCTCCGCCGCCACGAAGGGTGTCTTCGACTGGCTTCGCGCACAGGATGCGGACGTCGTCTGCCTGCAGGAAACCAAGGCCCAGGAGTCGCAGCTCACCGATCCGATGTTCCGTCCGGACGGCCATCACTGTTTCTACCACGACGCGCGCAGCAAGAAGGGCTACAGCGGCGTGGCGATCTACTCGAAGCGCGAGCCGGACGAAGTACGCGTGTCGCTGGGTCGCGAGGACTTCGATTGCGAAGGGCGTTATATCGAGGCGCGCTACGGCAACCTCAGCGTGGTCTCGTTCTACATCCCGTCGGGCTCATCGGGTGACGAGCGTCAGCAGTACAAGTTCCGGATCATGGAATGGCTGACCCCGATTTTTCGTGAGTGGGCGGCCAGCGGACGCGAGTACGTGCTCTGTGGCGACTGGAACATCGTCCACACGAAAAACGACATCAAGAACTGGACGTCGAACCAGAAGAACTCGGGCTGTCTGCCTGAAGAACGTGCGTGGCTCGACCTGCTCTTCAAGGAGATCGGCTGGGTGGACAGCTTCCGCGCGCTGAAGCCCGACGCCGTCGAGTACACCTGGTGGTCCAACCGCGGTCAGGCCCGCGCTAACAACGTGGGTTGGCGTATCGACTACCAGATCGTGACGCCGGGTCTGCGCGACCGCCTGCGCGACTGCTCGATCTACCGTGACGAGCGTTTCTCGGACCACGCCCCCTTCATCGTGGATTACGCCGAGTGAGCCAGGCGCCAGGCGCGTCCCGCTACAAGGGCCTGCGTGGCGTCAGCGCCGCGTTCGCCCAGCCGGGCGCGGTCATCATGCTGTTCTTCGGCCTGGCGTCCGGCCTGCCATTCCTGCTGGTCGGCAATACGCTGTCCGCGTGGCTGAAGGAGTCGGGCGTCGACTACGGCGCCATCGGCGTCGCCAGTTACGTCACGTTTGCCTACAACTTCAAGTTTCTCTGGGCGCCCCTGGTCGACAAGTGGCGCCTGCCTTTATTCGGACGACTGGGTCTGCGTCGCGGCTGGCTGCTGTTCGCCCTGATCCTGCTCGGCATCGGCCTGCTCGGCATGGCCAGCTTCCCGCCGACCCTTTCGCTGGCGCGCTTCATGGGCGTGACGCTGGTGGCCGCCTTCGCCGGCGCGACCATCGACATCGTGGTGGATGCGTACCGCGTCGAGATCGCTCCGCCGGAAGCACAGGGGGCCCTCGCGGCCACGTACACGCTCGGCTACCGCCTCGGCCTCATTGCGGGCGGGGCGGGCATCCTGATCGTGGCCGATGCGCTCGGCTGGCAGCGCGGCTACGTCGCGATATGCGCGCTGCTCGTCATTCCCATCGTGGCGGTGCTGGTGGCGCGCGAGCCGGAGCACCGCGTGCGCGAGCGCGTGCCGCTGAGCGTCGCCATTCAGGAGGGCTTCGTCGGTCCGTTCCGCGATTTCCTGTCCCGTTACGGCCTCGGCCTGGCACTGGCGCTGCTGCTTTTCGTGGCCTTGTTCCGCCTACCGGATCAGATGCTCGGCGTCATGGCGTATCCGTTCTATCTGGATGCGGGCTTCAGCAAGACGCAGATCGCCGAGGTCTCCAAGGTGTATGGCGTCATCATCGGCATCGCCGGCGCCTTGCTGGGCGGCTGGGCCGTGACCCGCTTCGAGATGCGGCGCCTGCTCGCCGTCGCCGCTGTCGGTGTCGCGTTGTCGAACCTGCTCTATCTGCTGATGGCGATGAATCCGGGTCAGACGTGGGCTTTCGTGGCCACGCTGTCGGGGGACAACTTCGCGCAAGGTTTCGCGGGCCCCGTGCTGGTGGCCTTCATGTCGGGGCTGGTCAACCGTCAGTTCACCGCCACGCAGTACGCCTTGCTCAGTGCGCTGGCGAACCTGCCCGGCAAGCTGATGGGCGGTCTTTCCGGCTTTCTGGTCAAGGATTCCGGTTACGCGGCGCTCTTCATCGTAAGTACGGTTTCCATCGTGCCGACGCTCGTTCTGCTGGGTCTGCTGTGGCGTAAGATGCCGCGTCCCGAAGCCGTCAACACGGATTAGGCCGAACGGCCTGTCTTTGCAACGTGCCAAAACTGTGTAAGATTTCCGGCACAGGGGGCATGCGCGAGGAGGTAACGCACGTGCCAGATATTGTTGTAAGACATATCGACGAGCAAATGGCTGAGCGGATCAAAGCGCTCGCCCGGGAACGCCGCTGGTCGATCAATGAAGTCATTCTCCACGCGTTGCGTTACGGGCTGGGTCTGAGTCCGGGCGACGTGTTCAGCGAGCTGTTGCTCGAACCCGGTGACATCGCCCACCTCACCGGTGCGTGGGATGCCGAAGAGCAGGCGGCGTTCCAGGAGGCACTCGCGGCGCTGGCGCAAGCCTCGCCGTCGTCGCTCGCCGACGCCGCGACCCGGCAGGCGTCACAGCGGTCCGAGACGTTCTAGCCGTCGCTCGATGGATTCAGCTCAGCGGTGCCGCGTAGAGGGCACCCAGCAGCCGGGGGCCAGTCGCCCCTGTCACCGCCGCCAGGTTTCCCGGCTCGCCGCGCAGTCGGCGATAAGCAAGCCACGCGAACGCCATCGCCTCCATCATGTCGGGATCGATCCCGAACTGCGTGCTCCGCAATAGCGGGCGCCCTTCGAGGCGGGCGGCGATCGCGCCCATCAGCGCGGCGTTATGCACGCCACCACCGCAGGCGATGACGTCGACGGCATCCGGCGCATGCCGCCCGATCGCGTCGGCGACACTCACCGCGCTCAGGGCGAGCAGTGTCGCCTGCACATCTTCAGGAGGCAGTTCGGCCACGCGCGGATGCATGTCCAGCCACGCGAGGTGGAAATGTTCGCGACCGGTGCTCTTGGGCGGTGGCAGGGCGAAGTAGGCGTCGTCCAGCAACCCGGCAAGCAGGTGTTCGTCGATCTGGCCCGATGCCGCGAAGCGGCCGTCCCTGTCGAACGCTTCGCCGCGATGACGAAGACACCACGCGTCCATCAATCCGTTCGCGGGACCGGTATCGAAGCCGGTGACGCCACCGTCCGCGCCCAGCCGTGTCACGTTGGCGATGCCGCCCAGATTGAGTACGACGCGCGAACCGGCCGAGGGACGCAGTACCGTCGCGTGGAACGCCGGCACCAGCGGCGCGCCCTGGCCGCCGGCGGCCACGTCGGCGCGGCGGAAGTCGGCCACGGTATCGATGCGCGTACGCTCCGCGATCACGGAGGCGTCGCCGATCTGCAGGGTGAACGGGTGGTCTCCGCTAGGGCGATGACGAATCGTCTGCCCATGCGAACCGATGGCGACGACCTCATCGGCGCGTACGCCCGCCATACCTAGGACGGCGTGCGTCGCCTCCGCGAAGGCCAGGCCAACGGCGACATCGAGCCGCCCATAGCGGTCGAGGTCGAGTCGCTCCTCGTCCTGCGCCACGGCGAGGATCAGCCGGCGCAGGTCATCGTTCCAGGGATGCGTCAGTCCGGCGACCAGCGCCGGCGACTCGTTCTCGAACCGGACCAGCGCGGCGTCGATGCCGTCGGCGCTGGTTCCGGAAATGAGGCCGATGTAGAGGCCGTCAGCGTTGGCCACGAATCAGTCGGTGCTTTTCGTGCCGTTGTCGGCGCGTGCAAGCTTGGTGCTGTTGTCGACCTGCTTCAGGCGGGCGAGCTGCGGACCGACCACTTCCTTCTTGAACCTGGCCAGCTGCGCGGCCGGAAGCGGCTCGGGCTTGGGCAGGGTGACCGTCTGCGGATCGCGCTGCACGTTGTTGACGCGGAATTCGTAGTGCAGATGCGGGCCGGTGGCGAGGCCGGTCATACCGACAAAACCGATGGTGCTGCCCTGGCTGACACGCTGGCCGACGCGCAGGTTGGCGAACTTCGACATATGGCCGTAGGCGGTGCTGATCGTGGCGTTGTGCTGGATGACCACGAAGTTGCCATAGCCGTTCATCCAGCCACGGAACTTGACGACGCCATCGCCTGCGGCGTGGATCGGCGTGCCGGTGGGTGCGGCGTAGTCGACACCCTTGTGAGCGCGCATCTTGCCGAGGATCGGATGCATGCGGCCGGCGCTGAACTGCGAGGAGATGCGGGTAAAATCGACCGGGATGCGCAGGAAGGAGCCGGTGAGCGGACGACCCTCCTCGCTGAAGTAGCTGTATTTGCCGTCGCCGTTCTTGTACCGGTAGGCGGTGTAACGCTTGCCCTGATTGACGAACTCGGCGGCGACGATGTCGCCTTCCCGCAGGAACGCGCCATCGCTGTACACGTCATCGTAGACGACGGTGAAGTTGTCGCCGACGCGCAGGTCCTGCACGAAGTCGATATCGAACTTGAACACCTCCGCAAGCTTCAGCACCATCGCGTTGCTCATGCCGGCCTGCGAGGCCGCGCCGAACAGCGAGCTGTCGATGACGCCGTGCGCGATGTGCTCGCGACGCTGCACGTCACGCGTCTGGGTGGTGAGCTGCGGCTTGTCGCCGTCGATACGCAGGGTGGCGATGTTGGCCTCGTCCTGATCGAAACGCACACCCTTGAGCGTGTGGTCGGCGCCGACCAGGAACTGGAACTCCTGGCCCGGCTTGATCTGGTGGAACACCTTCGCACCGCCCGCGCCGTCGATGACGTGCTGCAGGTCGGTCATCGACAGGCCCTGGGCAAGGAAGATGTCGGCGAGGGTCTGGCCGGCCTTCACCTGCACCGTCTGCCATTCTTCGATCGGGGCGATCGGCTTGATCGACGCGGGATCGATCTTGGGCAGGGCAAGTGGGACGACGGCATGCGCAAGTGAATTGGCGGTCGGCGTTCCAGGTGCCGCGGCGGGCACGGTGACGGCGGTGGCGACGATCGCCGTCTCCTTCTTCATCGCGCCGGCCCAGGCAGGAATCACGAGAGCGGACAGAATGACCAGCAGGAAAGCGGTACCGGCGAGGATCCAGCGCTCGCGGCTCCAGCTGAGCGGCTCGGCCGAGGCGTTGCGGCTGAACGACCAATGGGCACGCGTATCGTAGAAGTGCGCGTGGCGGCGCTGTGCCTTGCGCCGGATTGCCTGCTTGCGAGCGCTGTGCGCTCCGCGGTTCAAATCAGCCATTGTCTTTCTTATATCCGCTCGCCCCGAGTTGTCGCGTACCATAACGGCCTCGTGTAAAGGCCGTCAACGCCTTTTCCATCAAGGCTTTGCAACGCATCGTGGGGTTAACGCACAATTAACCGCTACGGCGTCTTCACACACAAATGTGAAGGTCGCACACCTACATACCTATAGAGAGTGAGCATGAACGAGCTGGAGCAGGCCCTGGCGCTGATCGCGCGAGGCGCGGACGAGATCATCAAGAAGGAAGACCTCGAGGCACGCCTCAAGACGGGGCGTCCACTGCGCATCAAGGCCGGCTTCGACCCGACCGCGCCCGATCTTCATATCGGCCACACCGTGCTGCTCAACAAGATGCGCCAGTTCCAGGATCTGGGACATCAGGTGATTTTCCTGATCGGCGACTTCACCGGGATGATCGGCGACCCCACGGGCAAGAACGTGACCCGCAAGGCCCTCACCCGTGAGGACGTCCTGGCCAACGCCGAAACGTACGCCGAGCAGGTCTATAAGGTGCTGGACCGGGAGAAGACCGAGCTGCGCTTCAACTCCGAGTGGTTCGGCAAGATGGGCGCGGCGGACATGATCCGGCTGGCCGCCACCCATACGGTCGCACGCATGCTCGAGCGCGATGACTTCCAGAAGCGCTACAAGTCCGAGCAGCCCATCGCCATCCACGAGTTCCTGTATCCCCTGACCCAGGGCTACGACTCGGTGGCCCTGGAGGCCGATGTCGAACTTGGCGGAACCGACCAGAAGTTCAACCTGCTGATGGGCCGTGCCCTGCAGGAGCACCACGGCCAGGCGCCGCAGATCGTTCTGACCATGCCGTTGCTGGAAGGCCTGGACGGCGTCAACAAGATGTCCAAGTCCCTGGGCAACTACATCGGTATCAATGAGCCGGCCATCGACATCGTCACCAAGACGATGAAGATCGGCGACGACCTCATGTGGCGCTGGTTCGAGCTGCTGAGTTTCGAGGTGTCGCTGGACGAGCTGACCGTCATGAAGGCGGATGTCGCCTCGGGCGCGCTCAATCCGCGCGAGGCCAAGCTTCGCCTCGCTCGGGAACTGGCGACACGTTTCCACGATGCGGCGGCGGCCGAGCAGGCGATCGCCGGCTGGAACGCGGTGGTGACCGGGCAGGGCGATACCAGTCTGCTTCCGTTGTCGGACATCGAAGCTCCGGCCGAAGGCTTCCGGCTGGCCGCTCTTCTGACCGCCGCGGGCGTCACGCCGAGCAATTCCGAGGCGAACCGGAAGATCAAGGAACGTGCGGTCCGCATCGATGGCGACGTTGTGGAGGACGCCTCCCGCGTATTCACGGCCGGATTCGAAGGTGTGCTCCAGGTCGGCAAAAGAAATTTCGCCCGTATCCGCCTGATTTAACGCGCATTTCAAAAATAATTCACGAAAGGGGGTTGCAGACCTTTCTGAAAACCGTATTATTCGCCTCCCCGCAGCGGCCCACGTCGAAAGACGAACGCTACGGCAGCTGTATCGCCTCGGCGACAACCTCGAAAAAAAGTTTCACGAGGGTGTTGACGGAAACGAAAAACGATATAGAATGGGCGGCTCACTAGGACGAAACGTCCTGACGACGAAAGCGAAATGCTTCGGCGGTAAGCGGAAAA